>CEUS01091853.1_pt1 | contig 27704 bp, 27 predicted proteins | sample 427031 | NCBI WGS metagenome assembly CEUS01 (sample SAMEA2622837, study PRJEB7988) | marine metagenome | biome: marine biome (ENVO:00000447); feature: marine epipelagic mixed layer (ENVO:xxxxxxxxx); material: "saline water (ENVO:00002010), including plankton (ENVO:xxxxxxxx)" | depth 140 m | reverse complement strand
GCTATGGGTTTAAAAAATTCTGACATTAAAAAACCTTTTGTTGGAGTCGCAACAACCTGGAATGAAGCTGCTCCATGTAATATAACGCTATCTAGACAGGCTCAATCAGCCAAAAAAGGTGTTAAAGTTTCTGGAGGTACCCCTAGAGAATTTACAACTATTACGGTAACAGATGGTATTGCAATGGGTCATGCTGGTATGAAATCTTCTTTAATAAGCAGAGAAGTAATTGCAGATTCAGTTGAGCTTACAATGAGAGGTCATTGTTACGATGCACTTATAGGTTTAGCTGGTTGTGATAAATCTTTACCTGGCCTTATGATGGTAATGTTAAGACTTAATGTTCCTTCCGTATTTATTTATGGCGGTTCAATACTGCCAGGAAATTTTAGGGGTAAAGATGTAACAATAGTAGATGTTTTCGAAGGTGTTGGAAAACACTCAACTGGCAATATGACAAAAAAAGATTTATTGGAACTAGAAAGTGTAGCATGCCCATCTGGTGGATCATGCGGAGGCCAATTTACTGCTAATACTATGGCATGCGTTTCAGAAGCTATTGGTTTAGCTTTGCCAGGATCTGCTGGTACTCCAGCTGTATACAAAACTAGAGATAAATTTGCTGTTTCAAGTGGACATGCTGTAATGAATTTACTTAAAAAAAATATTAGACCGAGAGATATTGTAACAAAAAAATCATTAGAAAATGCAGCTGTAGTTGTAGCTGCTTCAGGAGGATCAACTAATGCAGCTTTACATTTACCGGCTATTGCAAACGAAGCTGGAATAAAATTTACGTTAGAAGATGTCACAAACATATCTAAACGAACACCTTATATAGCTGATTTAAAACCTGGCGGAAGATATGTAGCAAAAGATTTATATGAAATTGGTGGTGTCCCAGTTTTAATAAAAGCTCTATTAGAAGGAGGTTTTTTGCATGAAGATTGTATGACAGTTTCTGGAAAAACACTTGGAGAAAATCATAAAAATATTCAATTTCCTACTAATCAAAAAATTATTTATAAAACATCCAAACCATTAAGTCCTCAAGGAGGCTTTGTAGGGTTAAAAGGAAATTTAGCGCCAGACGGAGCTATAGTTAAGGTAGCAGGAATGAAAAGAAAAAAATTTAAAGGTAAAGCAAAATGTTTTGATGGAGAAAAATTAGCATTAGATGCCGTCTTAAAAAGAAAAATAAAATCTGGAGATGTTGTTGTAATCAGATATGAAGGCCCAAGAGGCAGCCCTGGAATGCCTGAAATGTTATCTACCACAGGCGCTATATACGGACAAGGTTTAGGGGAAAAAGTTGCCCTGATAACCGATGGAAGATTTTCTGGTGGTACACACGGTTTTTCTATAGGGCACGTAGGACCCGAAGCTGCGGTTGGTGGACCTATTGCTTTAATAAAAAATGGTGATGTTATTGAAATAGATGCAGAAAAAGGGTTTCTTAAAGTTAGTTTGAGTAATAAAGAACTAAAAAAAAGAAAAAAGAAATGGAAACCTAAGACAATTGAATATACTTCAGGTACACTATGGAAATATTCTCAATCTGTGGGTCCAGCTTTTAAAGGAGCAGTAACACATCCAGGCGCTTCCAAAGAGAAAAAGTGTTACGCTGACATTTAATCAAATAAATGAAAATAAAACCAGTAATTTTATGTGGAGGAGCAGGTACAAGATTATGGACCGTTTCAAAAAATTATCCTCCTAAACAATTTATTGATTGGGGTAACTGGACTTTATTTGGAAAAACACTCGAGAGAATTAGTGATAAAATATTTGATTATCCTATAATAACAACAAATTTATCTTATTTAAAATTAGTAAAAAAATATCTTAAAAAATATAAAGTTAAGAAATATCAAATTATTCTTGAACCGTTTAAAAAAAATACTGCACCAGCTATATTATCTGCTGCATTATTAAAAAATTTGCCTAATAACCAACCAATGATCTTTTTTTCTTCAGATAATCTCATAGGGAAAGTTAACAGTTTTAATAAATCTATTACCAAGCATGCTAAGTATTTAGATAATGATAACATTTTTATTTTTGGTATTAAGCCAATAGCACCGTCATCTCAGTATGGTTATTTTTTATCAAAAAAAAATAAAAACAAATTAAACAAAGTTGTTAAATTTATTGAAAAACCTAATAAAACAAAGGTTAAAGTAATTTTGAAAAAAAAAGGGTACATGAATTCGGGTATGTTTTTTATTAGAAAAGATTCTATAATAGAAAACTTTAAAAAACATCAACCCAACTTATATAAAAATTGTTTTGATGCTGTTAAAAAATCCAGATTAAATAAAAATGTTTATTATTTAAACAAACCATCATTCAAAAAGGTTAAGGAAATATCATTTGATTATGCTATTTTAGAAAGAGCTAAAAATATTAACGGAATCAAATTAAACATTCCTTTGTCTGATCTAGGCAATTGGGTAGAAATTTGGAAATATTTCAAAAAAATTAATACAAAAAATAGTATTAGAAAAAACACTTTCCACAGACCGTGGGGTAAATATATTAATTTATTTTCAGGAAAAGGTTTCCTGATAAAAGAGCTGATTATTAATCCTAATTCATCAATAAGTTTGCAAAAACATTTTCACCGTTCTGAAAGATGGACTATAATTTCAGGAAAACCTAAAATTACTATTAATAAAAATAAATTTTTTAAAAAAGAAAACGATGTTGTTTTAGTTCCAAAAGGAGCTGTTCATAGAATTGAAAATTTCTTTAATACCTCGGTTAAAATTGTAGAAGTTCAAATTGGATCAATTTTAAAAGAAACTGATATTGTTAGATACAAAGACATATATAAAAGAATCAATTAATTATTAGCTCTATCGGGGTATGATCAGAGGGTTTAAGTTCTGATCTTGGTTTACTGTTAATATTTATGCTTTTTACAATATTTAGAAGATTGGTCGAAATTAAGAAATGGTCAATTCTCATACCGTGATTTTTCGTCCATGACCCTGACATATAATCCCAAAAAGTGTATTCAACTTTATCTTTATATTGATATCTAAATACATCATGAAACCCTAAATTTACTAAATGTCGAAATTTTTTTCGTATTTCCAATTTAAATAACGCATCATTTTCATATTTTTTGTGATTGTAGACGTCAATTTCTTCAGGAATTACATTGAAGTCTCCAGCAATAATAATATTTTTATTTCTACTAATTATTTCTTCTATTTTTTTATTAAATGAGTCAAACCATTTTTTTTTGTAATCATATTTTTCCGTATTTATTGGGTTTCCATTTGGTACATAGATATTTATTAAATTTATAATATTCGATTTATTTTTTATCAAACCAGATATAATTCTTGATTGTTTCTTTTCATCATTAATAAATTGTAAATTAATTTTATCAATATTGATTTTAGATAAGAAAGCAACACCATTATAACTTTTTTGACCGAATACATAACTTTTATAACCTAAATTTTTAAATTCATTAAAAGGAAATTTGTTCTCCTCAGTCTTTATTTCCTGCATTAGAAGTATATCTGGTTTTGAATTTTTAAGGTAATTTAATATATTTGTAATTCTTGCTCTAACAGAATTTACATTCCAAGAACTAATTTTCATTAAAATGAAAAAGATATACCACAGCCACAAGAAGATTTTGTTTTTGGATTTGATATTTTGAATGAGTTTCCTATTAATTCTTCTGAAAAATCTACTTGAGAACCTTTCAGTAAATCTAATGAAGATTTATCAACCACTATATTTTCATGCTTCAGATCATTCTTATCAAGTGAATCATCAAAGGAAAAATCGTATTTGAATCCAGAGCATCCGCCACCCTTTACAGCAATTCTAAAAAAAGTGCCTGATGGTTTTTTCGATATTAGCTGGTTTATTTTTTCCACAGCTTTTTTTGTAAAGTTTATTTCCTTAATCATTTTAAATAATTTATTGTAATATAATCTTCTTAATTGAATTATGCAAAAAAATTATAAAGAAAATTACCTTCAATCATACGCAATTAAATCAAAAAATACCCGCGGAAGAATTTATAATGAATTGCAAGATTCTAATAGATCTCCTTATCAAAGAGATAGGGATAGAATAATTCATTCTTCTTCATTTAGAAGACTTAAACATAAAACTCAAGTTTTCGTTAATACGGTCGGAGATCATTATAGAACTAGACTTACACATTCAATGGAAGTCTCTCAAATTGCTAGAACAATTTCTAGATCTTTAAGTTTAAATGAAGATTTAACTGAAACTTTAAGTTTAGCTCATGATTTAGGTCATACACCATTTGGTCATGCAGGCGAAGAAGTTCTTAACGAATGCATGAATAAGTATGGAGGCTTCAATCATAATATACAAACTTTAAGGATAGTTACTTCAATTGAGAATAAATATTACAAATTTAATGGTTTAAATCTTACAATTGAAACATTAGATGGATTGTTTAAGCACAACGGGGCTATTAAAGATTTGGTTCCTTATAAAAAAATTTTAAAAAAGGATTTATTTAATAATAAACTTTTTTTTAATTTATCACCTTCATTGGAAGCGCAAGTTGCTGCGATTTCTGATGATATAGCATATAATAACCATGATTTAGAAGATGGTCTTAGAGCAAAACTGTTTAATCTTAGTTCATTAATCTCAATGCCTTATGTATCTAGCATAATCAAGAAACATTCGATGAAAATAGGAAAATTTAGAAAAGAAATAATTATTAGTCAAATAGTTAGAGATTTAATTAATTTGATGGTAATTGATGTTATAAAAACAACCAAGAAAAATTTAAAAAGAATTAATCCGCATTCAATACAAGATATTTATAAACAGGATACCTTAATGGTCGATTTTTCACCAAAAATGAAAATTATAGATCGTCAAATAAAAGATTTTTTAAATCATAATATGTATAATCACAAAACTGTTATAGTTAACACAAATAGAGGAAAAAAAATTATAAATGATTTGTTTAAGTATTTATTAAAAAATCCCAAAAGACATATTAGTGGCGAGCTATTTAAGAAGGAAAAAAAGGAACGTGTCATAGCTGATTTTATTGCAGGCATGACAGATAGATATGCAATTAATTTACGTAATAAAATAAAATGAATTTATTTTTAGAATATCAAAATAAAATATTTAAGCATTTTAAAAATTTAGAAAAAAAAGGTATTATCAAAATTCCAACTAATATTAAAAGTTTTTCAGTAGAACTTCCTCCTAAAAATCAAAAAGCTGATTTATCATGTAATGCAGCAATGATTTTAGCAAAAATTAACAATAGTTCTCCTATAATAATAGCAGAAATTTTAAAAAAAGCTTTGCTACAACAATTTAAAGAATTTAAAAATATAGAAATAGCGGGTCCTGGTTTTTTAAATATTTATTTTAATACTACGTTTTGGGAAAAATATTTAAATGATGTAATTAAAATTAAAAACGAATATGGAATAAACAAATCTAAAAAAAGAAAATATAATGTAGAATTTGTATCTGCTAATCCAACAGGCCCCTTACATGTTGGGCATTGTCGAGGAGCAGTACTAGGTGATGTTATATCTAATTTGCTAATTTTTAATGGAAATAAAGTTACTAAAGAATACTATGTAAATGATTCTGGAGGACAAATTAAAAATTTTATTTTGTCTGTTTATTACAGAATTTTAGAAATTTTATACAAAAAGCCTTTTCCAAATCAGAAAGATTTATATCCAGGAGATTATATAATAGATATAGCCAAAAAAATTATAAAAAAAAAATCTATTAAAAAATTTGATGATTTTAATAAAATTTATGAAAAACTGACATCAATATCTTTAGACTATTCAATGGAATTAATTACTAATAATTTAAATTTATTAGGCGTAAATCATGATAGTTTCATATATGAGTCAAAATTAATTAAAAATAAAGCAGTTTCCAAAATAGTTAATAAATTAAGTAAAAAAAAATATATCTATAAAGGAAGTTTAGAGGCACCAAAGGGAGAATTAACAAAAGATTGGAAAAAAAGAGAACAACTATTATTCAAGTCAACTTTATTCGGAGACGATACAGACAGACCTCTACAAAAGGAGGATGGTGCCTGGACTTATTTTGCAGGTGATATGGGGTATCATGCAAATAAAATTTCTAGAAAGTTTGATATTTTAATAAATATTCTTGGAGCCGATCATGCGGGTTATACAAAAAGAATAGCATCTGCAACAAAAGCAATTTCTAATAACAAAACAGATTTAATATGTAAAGTGTCCCAATTAGTAAAATTGTTTAAAGATGGTGAACCATTTAAAATGTCAAAGAGAAAAGGTGATTATATCACAGTCAGGGATTTGATAGATGAAGTAGGAAAGGATTCAGTTAGATTCATGATGTTAAATAGAAGTAACGATGTTGAGTTAGATTTTGATTTTAAGAAAGTAACAGAAAAATCTAAAGAAAATCCTGTATTTTATGTACAGTATGCCTATGCTCGAATTAATTCAATTTTTAGAATGTTAAATTTAGATTTAGAAAAACCAATAAAAAAAGGTAAAGAAGTTTTTTCACTTAATGAATATGAAATTCAAATTTTGAAAAAAATATCTGAATGGCCAAAGTGTACTGAGATTGCATTAAAAAAACTTGAACCGCATAGAATTCCGTTTTATTTATATGAATTAGTTACTTTATTTCATGCTTACTGGAACTTAGGAAAAGAAAATAAGGAATTTAGATTTATAATTGAAAATAAAAAATCAAATAATTCTAAATTATTACTTTTACAAGCATTGTCCATTGTTATAAAGAATGGAATGTTAATTTTAGGAGTTAGCGCACCAAAGAGCATGTAATGATTAAAATGATTAAGAATTTATTTTATTTAATTACATCATTAATTTTTTTAATTACTATAATTTTTTTCTATTTTTCTGAAGAAAATATTAAATCGACTAATAAAAATAGATCGTTCTATTTATTAAGCTTAAATAATAAAATAGAGGATCTTCCCATATTAGAAAATGATACACAAAATATTATTATATATAGCAATGATGTTGAAAATTATAAAAAAAATAAAAAAAAATATTCATTCGAGTCACTTATAAACTAAATATTTAATGTTAAAAAAAGCAATAATTTTTGGATTAAAAGGAACAAAGCTAACAGCGAACGAAAAATATTTTTTGGCAAAATATAAGCCTTGGGGAGTAATTTTATTTTCAAGGAATATTAAAAACTTATATCAATTAAAATTCTTGATTAATGATATTAAAAATATCTTTCGTGATAAGAATTATCCAATATTAATTGATCAAGAAGGTGGTAGAGTTTCAAGACTTAACAAAATTTTGGATTTTAGTCTCTTTTCACAAGAATTTTTTGCAAAATTATACTCAAAGGATAAAAATTTCTTTTTTCATAATTACAGCGTATATATAAATTCTGTATGTCAAATTTTAAAAACTGTTGGTATTAATATAAATACAGTCCCGGTTCTTGATTTAAAGTTCAAAAACTCAAGCCAAATTATCGGAGACAGATCTTTCTCTTATAATCCAAAAACAGTTTCTAAAATGGGGAATATATGTATTGATTTATATAAAAAAAATAAGATTGCTACCGTTATTAAGCATATACCTGGGCACGGAAGAGCAAAAAGTGATAGTCATTTTAAAACTCCTACTGTTGATGCGTCTAAAAAAGAACTTATTGGAAAAGATTTTAAACCATTTCAGAAAAATACTTCATTATTTGCGATGACCGCCCATGTTTTGTATAAATCCTACGATTCAAAGCACACTTGTACACATTCAAGCATTCTAATAAATAAAGTTGTTCGAAAACATATTAATTTTGATGGAATTTTGATTTCCGATGATATTTCAATGAAAGCTCTTAAATTAGGTCTTAAGGAAAATGCCATTAAAGCATTAAATGCTGGGTGTAATTTAATTCTTCATTGTAATGGAAATATTAATGAAATGAATGAATTAATTAAAGTTATACCTAATATAGATAAATTTATTCAAAAAAAAACAGCACAATTTTACAAATTTTTAGGATAATGTTGCCTTATGGATATTCATAATAATTCATTAGAAATCAAAATAGATAATTACTCAGGGCCCCTTGAAGTACTATTAGATTTAGCTAAAACACAAAAAGTTGATTTAGCTAATATTTCAATAACCCAATTGGCAGATCAATTTATAGAATTTATAAATAAAACTAAAACAGTTAACTTAGATTTAGCTTCAGAATATTTGCTGATGGCCACATGGCTTGCTTATTTAAAATCTAAATTGTTACTTCCCCAAGATGAAGAAGATGATTTCAAGGCATCTGAGGTAGCTGAAAAATTAAAGCTTCAACTAAAAAAATTAGAACTTATTAGATTGTTATCTGATCAATTACTAACAAAAAGTAGACTCGGTGTCGAAGTCAAAATGAGAGGTATGTCAGAAGGAATTAGATTAAAAAGAAAATCTAAATATGCAGTCACATTATATGAATTATTAAAATCTTATTCTAATCATGTAATGAAAAAAAATTTTTTATCTATAAATATTCCTAAATTACCAGTTTGTACTACTGAGCAGGCTATAGAAATTATTAAAAAAAATATTCCAAATTTAAATGAATGGAAGGAAATGTACGAATTAATACCTAAAAAATTCAAAGATTCAGAAAAATTGAAAAAAACTGGAGTAGCTGGTTTTTTTTCTGCTTCTCTTGAACTAACAAAAGAAGGTTTAATTAACATTATGCAAAAAAAAAGTTTTGACAAAATTTTGATTAAAGGAAAAAAATGAAAAAGAAAGATACAAAAATAATTCAATTCCCGGCCAATCTAACAGAATCTGAAAGACAAGTAGAAGCTATTTTGTTTGCTGCTGAAGAGCCTTTGGATATTGAGAGTATTAAAAGTCAATTAAAATCAAAAATAAATGTTGAAAAAATATTAGAATCTTTAACAAGACAGTACATGAATAGAGGAATTAATTTGATTTGTATTTCTAATAAATGGTCATTTAGAACTGCAAAAAATCTTTCTTCATTAATGAAACAGCAACAGGTTTCTAGTCAAAAAAAATTATCAAAAGCTGCAATAGAAACTTTGTCAATAATTGTTTATCACCAGCCAGTTACTAGATCCGAAATTGAGGAAATTAGAGGCGTGGCCTTTGCAACTGGTACGATGGAAATTTTATTAGAGTTAAACTGGGTTAGACCAGCTGGAAGAAAAAATGTTCCTGGAAAACCAATTCAGTACGTTACTACTGATGATTTTTTAAGTCATTTTAATCTTCAAAAATTATCAGATTTACCTAACGTTGAAGAACTTACTTCAGCTGGTTTAATCGATAGTGGAAATATTGATACCTCAATTTTTGGAACAGGCAAATTTTATAAAGAACAAATTAATGAAAAAAAAGAGAATATATATTCGGATATTGACGATATGTTGAACCAATCACTTAAACCTGACGAAGAATAAAAGATATCTTTCATAATTCATTAAAATTGTATATAATTTACTAATGAGTATAGGATTTTGGCAAATTGCTATAGTAGTAGTTCTAGTTGTCCTTCTATTCGGAAGAGGAAAAATTTCTGATTTAATGGGCGACGTTGCAAAAGGAATCAAAAGTTTTAAAAAAGGAATGAAAGATCCTTCTCAAGACCAATCAGAAGTCACATCATCAAAAGATACATCTAACGAAGACTCAAACTCAGATAAGCAGTAATTTAAAATGCCACAAATTGGATGGTTTGAGATACTTATTGTAGTAGTTGTAGCAATTTTAATTATAGGACCAAAAGATTTCCCAGTAATGCTAAAAAAAATTGGAAATTGGGTTGGTACATTTAAAAATTATTTTAAAGAAATACAAAACGAAGTTACTGATATTGAAGATAAGGTAGAAGAAGAAATGTCCTTAAGTAAAGATTTTACTGAAACTAAAAATAAAAAAGATGAATGACAAAAAAGTTAAACAAGCAAGTTTTGTTGAACATCTTATTGAATTAAGATCGCGTTTACTTAAGTCTATAGTTTATTTATTTATTCTTTTTATATTTTGCTACATTTTCGCAGAAAATATTTATACTTTTCTAGTTCAGCCATATGCTGATGCTGTAAAGAATGACGGAACAGAAAGAAGATTAATTTTCACTGCTTTGCATGAAACTTTTATTACATATTTAAAAGTTGCTTTTTTTGCAGCATTTTTTCTTACAAGTCCAATAATATTAACTCAGATATGGAAATTTGTTGCTCCGGGATTATATAAAAATGAAAAAAGAGCCTTACTACCATACTTAATAGCTACTCCTACTTTATTTTTACTTGGAGGTATGCTTGTTTATTATCTAGTTATGCCTTTGGCCATTAAATTCTTTTTAAGCTTTGAGTCCACTGCCCAAATAAATAGTTTACCAATACAATTAGAAGCTAAAGTAAACGAATATTTGTCTTTAATTATGAGATTAATTTTTGCCTTTGGTATAAGTTTTCAATTACCAGTTTTATTAAGTTTACTTGCTAGAGTGGGTTTCATTAATTCTGATTATTTAAAAAAAAGAAGAAAATACGTTATAGTCATAATATTTATTGTGGCTGCAGTATTAACACCCCCAGACCCTATAACTCAAATTGGTTTAGGAATACCTTTGTTAATACTTTATGAATTATCTATATTATCAGTTAAGTTAATAGAAAAGAAAAAAGAAAATGCATAATATTAAGTTAATAAGAAAACAACCTGAGATTTTTCTAAAAAAACTAATAAATAGAAATGCTAATATAGATTTAAAAAATTTACTTCAATTAGATGAAAAAAATAGAAATCTAATTCAAAATAAAGAAAAACTTGAACAGGAAAAAAAATTAATAACTAAAAAAAAAGAAGCAAGTCAATTTCAACGTTCAAAAGAGATATCTGAAGAGATAGAAAAACTCCAAAATTTACAAAATGAGATTCAAGAAAAAATAGATAACTTAATCTCATCCCTTCCTAATATAGCCCTTGATGATGTTCCGTTAGGAAAAGATGAAAACTCAAATAAGGAAATTACTAAATTTGGGGAAATTCCTAAATTTAGTTTTAGTCAAATTTCACACTACGAAATTGGAAAAAAATTAAATCTAATGGACTTTGATACCGCTAGCAAAGTTTCTGGATCTAGATTCGTCTTTTTAAAAGGAGCTTTAGCATTACTAGAGAGGGCCATATCGAATTTTATGCTTGATATTCATACTAAAAAATTTGGATATGTTGAAATTTCACCACCTTTAATTGTCAACGATAAAACGATGTTTGGTACAGGACAATTACCCAAATTTGAAAATGATCAATTCGAATTAAAATTAAAAGATTTGGAAAGTGGCAGAAAATTCTTAATACCTACAGCTGAAGTTGTTCTCACCAATATTGTTAGAGAATCTTTTATAAAAAAAGAACAACTTCCTCTTAGATTTGTTGCTTCAACTGCATGTTTTAGAAAAGAAGCTGGAAGCTATGGAAAAGATACGAAAGGTATGATCAGGCAGCACCAATTTTATAAGGTAGAACTTGTAAGTATAGTGGAGCCGAATAAATGTATTGAGGAATTAAATAGAATGACAAATTGTGCTCAAGAAATATTAAAAATACTAAAACTGCCATATAGACAAATTTTATTATCCACTGGAGATATGGGTTTTAGTGCCGAAAAAACTTATGATTTAGAAGTATGGATACCTTCAGAAAAAAAATATAGGGAAATATCAAGCTGTTCATCATGTGGTCAATTTCAATCAAGAAGAATGAAAGCAAAATATAAGAATGAAAAAAATATGTCTGATTTTTTAGGTACTTTAAATGGTTCCGGTCTAGCGATTGGTAGAACTTTGATTGCAATTATGGAAAATTATCAACAAAAAGATGGTAGTGTTATAGTTCCAGATGCTCTTAAACCTTATATGGAAGGTCTAGAAATAATAAAATAATTATTATTGTTTATTATTTTCATTTAGTATAATCATAATACAGATTTAGGAGATTAAGATGTCAGGTTCAGGTTTTGCACAATTTATACCACTAATATTAATTTTTGTTATTTTCTATTTTTTCTTAATAAGACCACAGCAAAAGAAAATCAAGGAGCATAAATTAATGGTTTCAAATCTTAAAAGAGGAGATGAAGTTGTTACGTCAGGTGGAATAGTTGGAAAAATCGATAGAGTGCTTGATGATGATAAAATTGACATTACTATAGCTGAAAATGTTACAGTCCAAGTAATAAAGTCTACTGTGTCAAGTTTATTAAATAGACCTCAAGTAAAAAAATAATAAAATTTTGTGTTATATTTTTCAAAAATAAAAATATTTATAATTTATTTTTTAATAATAATATTATCCGCTTTTTCTTTACTTAATTTCTTTAATGATAAAAATAATTTTTTTATTTCAAAAAAAATAAATTTAGGATTAGATTTACAAGGTGGCTCTTATTTATTACTAGAGGTTGATTCTTTACCATTAATAAAGCATAAGTTACAAGACAAACTTTTAAATCTTCGAAAATCATTAAAAAATATTAATGTCAGATATCAAGACTTAAAAATTGAAGATGAAACAATTAAGTTCAAAATATTAGAAAAAGATAATGAAGTGTTCAAAAAATACTTTTCTGATAAGGAAAATTTAATTAATCCCTACCTAGGAAAATATAACGCTCATGAGATGGAATATTTAATTCAGGACAATTTGGTAACAATAAATTATTCTAAATTCGGCTTAATTGAAATTAAAGATTCAGCATTAGATCAATCTTTGGAGATTGTAAGAAGAAGAATTGATGAAGTGGGAACCAACGATCCTACTATTATTAAAAGAGGTAATGACAGAATATTAGTCGAATTACCAGGTCTTGATGACCCCAATAGAATTAAAAATTTATTAGGTAAAACAGCAAATTTAACTTTCAGACTAGTTAGTGAAGATGATGCTTTTGGTTCTGAAACTTTATTCTTTGAGGATGGTGTTACTGAACTTAAAGTTAATAAAAGAGTTGCAATGAGCGGAGACAATTTGGTGAATGCAAAACCTAGATTTGATAACAGAAACAACGAAACAATTGTTACATTTACTCTAGATAGAGTCGGATCAAAAAGATTTGGAAAAGTTACTTCAAATAATGTTGGAAAAAGACTTGCAATAATACTCGACAATAAAATAATTAGTGCTCCACAGATTAGGGAGCCTATATTAGGAGGTAATGGACAAATTACTGGAAACTTTACTTTTCAGACAGCTACTGATTTAGCCTTGCTACTTAGATCTGGAGCTTTACCAACACCAATTAACATTATTGAAGAGAGAACAGTTGGGCCAGATCTTGGTGAGGATTCAATAAAAGCTGGAGCTATTTCTTTGGTAATTGGTTTTTGCTTGGTAATCGGATACATGTTTTTTAAATATAGATTTTTTGGGTTAATTGCAGATACCGCTCTCATAATTAATTTAATCCTTTTGCTTGGAATATTAACAATTTTAGAAGCTACACTTACATTACCAGGTATAGCTGGAATTATACTAACAGTAGGCATGGCAGTTGATGCTAATGTTTTAATTTTTGAGAGAATAAGAGAAGAAAAAAAGATTGAAAAATCAAACATACATGCATTTGACGCAGGATACAAAAAGGCTAAATCTGCAGTTCTTGATGCTAATGTTACAACTTTAATTTCTGCTATTATTTTATTTTTTCTAGGGTCAGGACCTGTTAAAGGTTTTGCTGTCACTTTAGCTATAGGAATTTTAACAACTTTATTTTCAGCTTACTTTTTTGCTCGACATCTCTCTTCACTTTATGTGATGAAAAATAAAGATAAGGATATAAAAATATGATTTTTAATATACCCAAAGATTTAAAATTTTCTAACTATTATAAAAAATTAAACTTAGTATCCTTAATTTTTGTTATTTTTTCTGTATTAATCATTTTGTTCAAAGGCTTAAATTTTGGAGTTGATTTTAAAGGAGGAACATTAATTGAAATAAGAACAGAAATCCAAAAACCTGATATAGCGGAGATTAGAAAATCACTTCTTAAAATGAAACTTGATAATGTTACAGTTAAAAAATTTGGTCAAGAGAATGACTTTTTAATTAAAATTGATACAAAAAATTCATTAGATGAAAATTTTATAGCTACTGTTAACAATCAATTAATTAAAGATTTAGGATATGACGTAAATTTTAGAAGAGTAGAAAATGTAGGTCCTAAAGTAAGTAAAGAGTTGTTAAGGGATGGCTTAATAGCAATTACATTATCTTTAGCTGCTATGCTTTTTTACATTTGGATTAGATTTGAATGGCAATTTAGTTTAGGAGCTATTATTGCTTTGATACATGATGTAATTATTACAATAGGCATATTTTCTTTATTTGCTTATGAAGTAAACTTATCTATTGTGGCTGCGGTTTTAACTATAGTAGGTTATTCAATGAATGATACTGTAGTTATTTTTGATAGAATAAGAGAAAATTTAAAAAAATATTCTAATATTTCAATAGATCAAATTTCTAATATTTCTACTAATGAAACTTTATCAAGAACATTAATAACTTCTGTTACAACTCTATTAGCATTATTTTCTATTTATATTTTTGGCGGAGCTATTTTAAAAGGCTTTTCTTTTGCTATGATAGTTGGTGTAATCGTCGGTACTTACTCATCTATATTTGTTGCAACGCCTACATTAAATTACACAAACGTTAACCAAAAAACTATTTTAAAAGAAGATACGGAAAAAAATTAGTATAAATTTTGCGCCATGACCATTGACAACAACATTGGTAGCGACAAGAGAGTATTGATTCTAGAAGTCAGCATAGCAGTTTTTGCAGCTTTAGGTTTTTCTTCAGGAGAACATTCAACTATTCCAAGAGCTTTTTTTTGATTAGGCCATATAATAAACCAAACATTAAAAGCCATGATTAAACCTAACCACATTCCAATACCGATGGCTGTGTTTTGACCTCCGCCACTACCTATACCTAAAACCATCGCTTGGTGAACATAACCATTCAAAGTAGCAACAATTAAACCAGTAACTATTGTAGCTAAAGCTGCCCATCTAAACCAAAATAGAACAGCTGGGGCTATTACTTTACCAATAGCCGGTTTTTGATCATCAGGAATCTTTGGCATGCTTGGTATTTGAACAAAATTTAAGTACCAAAGCAGCCCTATCCACATGACTCCAGCAATAACATGCAAATATCTAAATAACCAACTCCAAAAGTATGTGTCAAAAGCCCAATCACCACCACCAAAAAATAGTCCTAAAAACAATAAAATTGCCAATACTATTGAAAGGTGAATTGTTTTAGATAGTGACTGTAATATTGAAACCATGTAGCAATTATACCATTTTTTAGATCAAAACTAAGCTATTTTTTTAAATTTACTGTTAATAATATTCTTTAAAAAATTGCCTGTATAACTGCCATTTATCTCAGCAATTTTTTCTGGGTTGCCTTCAGCGATAATTTTACCTCCATTAATACCACCGTCTGGACCCATATCAATTATCCAATCTGCTGTTTTAATTACATCTAAATTATGCTCAATTACAACCACAGTATTTCCCTGAACTACAAAAGTTTGAAGAATTTCAAGTAATTTTTTTATATCGTGAGCATGCAAACCTGTAGTTGGCTCATCTAATATGTACATAGTCCTTCCAGTAGATCTTTTTGACAATTCTTTAGCTAATTTAATTCTTTGAGCTTCACCACCAGACAGGGTAGTCGCTTGCTGACCAATTTTAATATAACCTAAGCCTACCTTTTTAAGAGTAAGTAATTTAGACCTTACTGCGGGTATATTCTCAAAAAAATCACAACCTTCATCAACAGTCATATTTAATATATCAGCAATATTTTTTTCTTTAAATTTAATCTCGAGAGTTTCTCGATTGTATCTACTGCCTTTGCAAACATCACAAGCTATATAAACGTCTGGTAGAAAATGCATTTCATAAGTAATTACTCCATCTCCTTCACAAGATTCACATCGACCACCTTTAACATTAAAAGAAAATCTTCCAACTTTATAACCCCTAGCTTTAGATTCAGGCAAATTAGCAAACCAATCCCTTATAGGACCAAATGCACCTGTGTATGTAGCTGGATTAGATCGTGGTGTTCTTCCAATAGGAGATTGATCAATATCAATAATTTTGTCAATTTGTTCTATACCCTTATAATTTTTGAATGGCATTGGTATTTTTCTAGATTTATTATTGTTAAGCATCAAATTAAGTGAGTTATATAAAGTATTTACTATTAAAGTAGATTTTCCGCTACCAGAAACACCTGTAACACATGTAAATGTTCCTAAAGGAATTTTTAGGTTTACATTTTTTAAATTATTTCCTGTAGCACCTAAAATTTCTAAGAATCTTCCATTTTTTGCAAGTCTTCTTTTATTAGGTATAGATATATTTTTCTTTCTTGATAAATAACTACCTGTAATACTATTATCACAATTCATTATTGTTTTAATCTCACCTTGAGCAACCACATTTCCTCCATCTATTCCAGCTTTAGGACCCAAATCAATTATGTGATCAGCATTTTCCATAGTTTCGGTATCGTGTTCTACAACAATTACAGTGTTGCCTAAATCTCTTAGTCTTTTAAGCGCATTGATTAATTTTACATTATCTTTTTGGTGTAATCCTATCGAAGGTTCATCTAAAACATATATAACACCAGTTAGTCCTGAACCTATCTGTGAAGCTAGTCTTATTCTTTGAGATTCACCACCTGATAATGTTCCAGATTCTCTTGAAAGAGTTAGATAATCCAATCCGACGTTAAGTAAAAAATCTAATCTTTCGTTAATTTCCTTTAATATATGTTGTGCAATTTTTTTTTCTTTTTCGTTTAATTTGTCGTTTAAGCTTGAAAACCATTTTTTAGATTCAGATATAGATTTTTTTGTGACTTCACTTATATTTAAATTGTTAATTTTCACACATAAAGCTTCGTCTTTTAACCTCATTCCTTTACATTTTTCACAGTTAGATTCACTTTGATATTGAGAAATCTCTTCTCTTTTCCATTCACTTTCAGTTTCCAAATATCGTCTTTCTAGATTATTTACTACACCTTCAAATGTTTTTTTGGTTGAATATTTTTCGTATCCATCATCATATGAAAATTTTATTTCATCTTCATTTGAGCCATATAAAATTACATCTTGAATCTTTTTTGGTAATTTTTTCCAAGGTTCGTTTAAGGAAAATTTATAGTGTTTAGCAATAGATGATAGTGTTTGAGCATAATATAGGGTGGTTGATTTAGCCCAAGGTTCAATAGCACCGTCTTGTATGCTTTTTTTAGGGTTTGGTACTACTAAACTAGGATCAACATTAAGATTTACTCCAATTCCTTCGCATTCCTCACAAGCTCCATACGGACTATTAAAAGAAAACAATCTTGGTTCTATTTCTTCAATGGTAAATCCACTTTCGGGACAAGCAAATTTCGATGAAAAAATAATTTTTTCTATCTTTCTATATTTTTTTGGTAAAGTTTCATTCTCGTATTCAACAAATAGCAGTCCATCAGCAAGACTAAGTGCAGTTTCTACTCCTTCTGCAAGTCTATTACCTAATTCACTATTTATAATAATTCTATCAACAACAATTGAAATATCATGTTTTATCTTTTTATTTAAGTCAGGAAATTTATCAATATCATAATACTCGCCATCAACTTTTATTCTTTGAAATCCTCTTCTTTTATAACTTAAAATTTCCTTTTTATATTCACCTTTTCTACCCCTAACAATAGGAGCTAATATATAAATAGTATTTTTTTTAGGAAGATTTTTAATTCTATCAACAATTTCTGCAACGCTTTGAGATTTAATTGGTTTGCCTGTAAATGGAGAGTAGGGTGTTCCTGCTCTAGCATATAAAACTCTCATATAATCATAAATTTCTGTAACAGTAGCAACTGTAGATCTTGGATTTTTTGAAGTATTTTTTTGTTCAATTGATATAGCTGGACTTAAACCCTCAATTAAATCTACCTTAGGTTTTTTCATTTTGTCTAGAAATTGTCTAGCGTAAGCAGATAAGCTTTCAACATATCTTCTTTGCCCTTCGGCATATATAGTATCAAAAGCTAATGATGATTTTCCTGATCCAGATAGCCCGGTTATCACAACAAACTTATCTTTTGGTATCTCTAAAGAAATATTTTTTAAGTTGTGTTCTTTAGCGCCTTTTATAACGATTTTTTTAACCATATTTTTTGAAGTCTATATCTACCCTATTAATAAAAGGATGGAAATATGTTATATTTACATATATTAACAGGTAATCTTTTAAGAAATCTATAAATAATATGGCAGGAAGTCTAAATAAAGTTCTAATAATAGGTCGACTGGGTGCTGACCCTGACATTAAACAAATGGTCAATGGTAAGAGTGTAGCTAGATTAAGTATTGCAACTAGTAATACATGGAAAGATAAAAATACAGGAGAAAAAAAAGAAAAAACTGAATGGCATAGAGTTGTTATTTTTAACGAAGGTCTCGTGAATGTAGTGCAGCAATATGTTAAAAAAGGTACTCAGGTTTATATCGAGGGTCAATTAACAACTAGAAAGTGGAAAGATGAGAAATCAGGAACTGATCGTTATTCTACTGAAATAGTCTTACAAGGTTTTAATTCTGCTTTTAAAATATTAAGTAGCAAAAACAGTCAAATTGAAAATCTCTCTGAAGAAAAGATTTCTGAAAGTAAACTTCCAAATGAAGAAATATCTCCTTCAAACGATTTAGATGATGAAATTCCTTTTTAAATTTAATGGAAACAATAGAAACAAATTTAAACAAGAATAATCACAAACCGATCTTTGTATATGATGAAATGAGTTCATCTTATTTATCATATGCAATGAGCGTCATTGTAAGTAGAGCTCTACCAGATGTTAGAGATGGATTAAAACCTGTTCATAGAAGAATAATTTACGCTATGTATAAAGGTGGTTTTGATTGGTCAAAACAATTTAGAAAATCAGCAAGAATAGTTGGGGATGTTATTGGTAAGTACCATCCTCATGGGGATCAGGCCGTTTACGATGCTTTAGTAAGACTTACTCAGGATTTTTCAATGAGTCTTCCTTTAATTGATGGCCAAGGTAATTTTGGTTCTATTGATGGAGACCCTCCTGCTGCTATGAGATATACTGAAACTAAATTAGCAAAAATTTCTCAATTTTTAATTGATGATATTGAAAAAAACACAATTGAATTTAGAAGTAATTATGATGAGACAGAAAAAGAACCAACGGTTTTACCATCACAATATCCTAATTTATTAGTAAATGGTGCCGGGGGTATTGCTGTTGGTATGGCCACTAGCATTCCTCCTCATAATTTAGGGGAGATTATTGATGCTACTACAGCTTTTATTAATAATAGAGATATAACGGTATCTCAATTAATGAAAAAAATTCCGGGACCAGATTTTCCAACAGGGGGAATTATAATAGGAAAAGATAATTTAAAACAAGGGTACAACAAAGGGAGAGGTTCAATAAAAATTAGAGGTGAAATCGAAGAAGAAAGTTTAAAAAATGGAAAAGAACGTTTAGTAATTAAGTCCATACCTTACCAAGTAAATAAATCTGTTTTAAATGAAAGAATAGCTGAACTTGCTAGAGATAAAAAAATAGAAGGAATTAGCGATATAAGAGACGAGTCAAACAGTAAAGGAGTAAGGGTTGTTATAGATTTAAGAAGAAATGTTGAGCCCGAAACTATTAAGAGGCAACTTTATAAATATACATCAATAGAAAGTTCTTTTGGATTTAATACTCTTGCCATTGTTGATGGCAAGCCTAAAATATTAAACTTAAAGGAATTCATATCTGAATTTGTAAACTTTAGAGAAAAAACTCTTTCAAGAAAAGTTAAATTTGATTTAAAAAAAGCTCAAGACAAAGCCCATGTTTTGATTGGTATTTCAGTTGCTGTAGAAAATATAGATGCTGTAATTAAAATTATTAAAAATTCAGAAAATGTAGAGTTAGCAAAAAAGACCTTATTAAATAAAAAATGGAAAATAAATAAGACTGCTAAATTAATTAAACTAATAAATTCAAAGAATTCTAAAGCTAATTATTCTCTTTCAGAAACTCAAGTTACATCAATACTTGATTTAAGATTACAAAAACTTACTGCTTTTGGAATAAATGAAATTGAAAATGAGATTAAAAAATTAGCAGAACTAATAAACAAATTTGAAAAAATTTTAAAATCTAAAAAAGAATTATTTAATTTAATTATCGAAGAACTTAATAATATTAAAGACAAGTTTGCAGTCAAAAGAAGAACTAAAATAATTGATGGAATTTTAAATTACAATATCGAAGAAACTATTCAAAAAGAAGCTGTTATAATTACTATTACTCATCAAGGATATATAAAAAGAAATTCATTATCTTTGGTTAAAATTCAAAAGAGAGGAGGTAAGGGAAAAACAGGAATCAAAACTCGTGAAGAGGATAATGTTGTACAAATGTTTGATGCCAGCACACATGATTCCGTTTTATTTTTTTCTACCTTTGGTTTGGTTTATAAATTAAAAGCATGGAAAATACCTCCTGGCACAGCTTCTTCTAGAGGTAAACCTATACGAAATTTACTACCTTCTCTACAAAGCCATCATTCAATAAGTAAATACATGAAAGTTCCAGCTAATGAAAAGGAATGGAAAAATTTATATGTGGTTTTCGCCACTTTAAAAGGAAAAATAAGAAAAAATAGTCTAGAAGATTTTTCAAGTGTTCAATCTACAGGCAAAATTGCAATGAAGCTTGACGGTGATGATAAAATTATTGGAGTGGAAATTTGTCGTGATGATCAAGATATAATGTTAAGTACAAAAAAAGGCCAATGTATAAGATTTATGGCTAAAAAATTGAGATTATTTAAAGGAAGATCATCAAAAGGTATAAAAGGAATAGAGCTCTCCGCAGAAGATGAGGTTATAGATTTAACTCTAGTTGATACAGTAAACATTAATCCAAATACTGCAAAAAAATTATTAAAAAATGGTTCAACAAATAAAGATAAAGCTGCTGAATTAACTGCAAAACAAAAGTACATTTTATCAATTACTGAAAACGGCTTTGGGAAAAAAACTTCTTTTTATGATTACAGAGTTACTAGCAGAGGAGGAAAAGGAGTAAAAGGAATTGATACATCAGAAAGAAATGGAAATGTAGCAGCCGCTTTCTCAGTCGTTGAAGGAGATGAAATAGTTCTTTCTACAAACAAAGGTAGAATTATTAGATGTCCAGTTAAACAAATAAGAATTACAGGCCGTAACGCAAAAGGTAATAGAATTATAAAAACTTCAGGTGAAGAAAAAGTTGTCACAGCCTTCAAAGTGATTAATATAAAAGAATAATTAATAATAAAATTAAATGAATAAAACGGGAATATATCCAGGAACCTTTGACCCAATTACGTACGGTCATATTGATGTAGTTAAAAGATCATTAAAAATAGTTAATAAATTAATAATAGCTGTATCTAACGATCATTCAAAAGACTATCTATTTTCATCAGAAGAAAGAGTTAAAATAATTAAAGATTCATTATTTAAAGATTTAAAATTTAAGAATAAAAAAATCTTAGTTATTTCCTTCAATACCTTAACTACTTCAATTTGCTCAAAATATAATGCTAACATTATTTTTAGAGGACTAAGAGCAGTTTCTGACTTTGAATATGAATTCCAATTAGCTGGAATGAATAGACAATTAAACAAAAAAATTGAGACAGTTTTTCTAATGTCAGATCCTGACAATCAAGTAATATCATCAAAATTTGTTAAAGAAATAGCAAAGTTAGGTGGTAAAGTTGATGATTTTGTAACAAAAAGCACAAAAAAAGCTATTAAAGAAAAATATGATTAAAAAAATAATATTTATTTTTATATTTACTTTAATTTCAAATCAAACTTATGCAGAGGAAAATATTATGATTTTAAAACTTAAAAATGGAAATGTAACAATAGAGTTATATAATGATATAGCTCCTAACCACGTTAAAAGATTTAAAAAATTAGCAGATGAAAAAAAATATGATGGAGTAGTTTTTCATAGAGTTATTAGTGGATTTATGGCTCAAACTGGTGATGTAAAATTTGGAAATAGTAATTTAGATAGTTATGATATTAAAAGGGCTGGCACTGGTGGTTCAGAATATCCTGACTTAAAAGCTGAATTTAGTAATATTCCACATGAAAGAGGAACTTTGTCAATGGCAAGGTCAAGTGATCCAAATAGTGCAAATAGTCAATTTTTTATTTGTTTTCAATCTGCTCCACATTTAGATCGCCAATATACTGTTTTTGGAAAAGTAATTGAGGGAATGGAATTAATTGATTTAATTAAAAAAGGTGAAGGTCCTAATGGTCAAGTCACCGACCCTGACAAAATGATTAGTTTATCAATTAAATAGTTTTTAAAGACAATGAATAAAGAAAAATTTTCTTTCAATCTTTTGAAAGAAGATGGTCTAGCTCGCTTAGGTAAAATCAGTACACATCGAGGATCAATTGATACTCCAGCTTTTATGACAGTAGGCACTCAAGCAACAATAAAATCTGCTTTTATAGATGATGTAATATTGTCAAAAGCTCAAATAATTTTGTCCAATACATACCATTTAATGATTAGGCCAGGCGTCGAAAGAATTAAAAGAGTTGGTGGTTTGCATGAATTTATGAATTGCAAACTTCCAATACTTACTGATTCAGGAGGTTTTCAAATTATGTCTCTATCAAAACTAGTTAAAATTGATGAAAAAAAGGGAGCAATTTTTAATTCTCACATAGACGGCAAGAGATTTATTTTAGACCCAGAACAAAGTATTAAAATACAAAAAGATCTTAATTCTGATATTTTAATGGTTTTAGATGAATGTCCAAAATTATCATTAGATAAAAATAAAATAAAAAAATCATTAAATCTATCGCTAAATTGGGCAGAAAGATCAAAAACAGAATTTGGTAATAATTCTAAAAAGGCTTTATTTGGTATTATTCAAGGAGGAATTTATAAAGATTTAAGATTTGAAAGTTTAGAAGGTTTAAAAAAAATTGGTTTTGATGGATACGCTCTTGGTGGTTTAGCCGTTGGAGAAACGCAAGAACAAATGTTTAATGTGTTAGATGATGTTGTTTCTTTTATGCCAAAAAATAAACCTAGATATTTAATGGGAGTCGGGACTCCTTCAGATATATTAGGCGCTGTTAAAAGAGGAATTGATATGTTTGATTGTGTAATACCAACTAGATCAGGAAGAACTGGTTTGGCTTATACTTGGGAAGGCAGATTAAACTTAAGAAATTCAAAATATCAAAAAGATGATTCTCCTATCGATAAAAATATGAAAGTTAGAAATCTTAATAATTATTCTAGAAGTTATATTAATCATTTAATAAATTGTAATGAAATTTTAGGATCAATGATTTTAACTATGAATAATATTGTTTTTTATCAACAATTGATGAAAAAAATTAGAGAATCTATAAAAAGTAATACTTTTGATGTTTTTTACAAGAAATACATTAATATAATTTAAGTTTATAAATTATAATTACTTGAAAAAAACTTAAAAAAATATAGTAATACTCTTTTCAGGGCCGTTAGCTCAGCTGGTAGAGCACTTCCCTTTTAAGGAAGGTGTCGTTGGTTCGAATCCAACACGGCTCACCAAATTTTACGAAATAAGCTATTACACTATAGGTGGGTATTGCATTATGATTTCTGGTATCCACCCTTTTAAAGATTCAATTCTTCTTGAGCTAGAAGGGTGTGTGCTCATCCATTCCGGTGGTTCTTGTCCTTTATTTGCTTCTTTCATTCTCTCCCAAATTTTTACAGATTCTCTTATATCATAACCTGCAAGAGATGAAAAAATTAAACCTAAGTAATCAGCCTCGGTTTCTTGTTTTCTTCCAAAAGGATTATCTATTCCAAAAGTTCGCAACATTCCAGCTACATCTACACCTGTTGTTCTCTGAGTGTTAGAAATAGCTCCACCAGTGAATATATCAACAGCAGCAGTGCCAACATTCAAAATCAAAGCTCTGCTAGCTCTTTCTATTGAATGTTTAGCAACAGCATGAGCTATTTCATGACCCATAACAGCAGCTAAACCATTTTTATTTTTTGTAACTTTAAGAATTCCTGTATAAACAGCAATTTTTCCCCCAGGTAAACACCAAGCATTTTTGATTTTATCATTATCAACCAATATGTATTCCCATTGAAAATTGTAAGTTGGATCTTTCGTGTTAATTGAATTAAAGTAAGCACTGACAGCATTTTCAATTTTAGAACCAATTTCTCTAATTTCTTCCAATTGTTTTTTATCGTTACTAAGTTTTGTTTTAGCTTTAACCCTTTCATATATTTGTGCTGCTTGTCTATTTATTGAACTTTCAGGTAATAATCGTAGCTGTTTTCTTTCAGTTATAGGAGCTGTCGTGCAGGATGAAATTACGAAACCACAGGTGCAACATCCAAAAAGTTCGAGAAACTTCCTTCTATTTATGTTGTTTATATCTTTCATATTTGTTATTTCTTATATTATATTCAAAAGACTTATAATCAATGACTAAATCAAGAAAAAAAAAAGGATTATTGATCAGTTTTAGAAACTATTTTATTGCTGGCGTAGTTGTATCAATTCCAATAGGTATTACCTTATATTTAACTTTATTTATAGTAAATATTTCATCAAAAATCTTACCTAAAGAAATTAATCCAAACCATTATTTGCCGTATGACATTCCAGGTCTTGAAATAATAATTGCAGTTTTACTTATAACTTTTATTGGCTGGCTATCTTTATCATTTATTGGAAAAAGATTACTTTCATTATTTGAAAACCTACTAAAAAAAATACCTATTTTACGAACTATATACTCTGCTATAAATCAAATGACAGAAACTTTTACTAAAACAGAGGGTAATAAAAAGAATGTTGTTTTAGTTGAATATCCAAGAAAAGGAACTTGGGCTGTTGGTTTTGCTACAAAAGATAATGAAGGGGAAATTTCAGATAAAACGAAAAAAGAATTAGTAAATGTTTTTGTACCTACAACACCTAACCCCACAAGTGGTTTTTTGTTAATGTTTCCCAAAGATGAAGTAATATATTTGGATCTTACTTTTGAGGAAGCCTCCAGGTTCATTGTTTCTGCTGGAACATCAAACACTAAATAGTCTAAGATTTAATTTCATTAATTATATCTGCCTTGTCAAATAATTTTAGTAAAAACTTATATCTATAAAAATTATGTTCATTTTTTTCGATGTCTTTAATGTTTTTGTTTGCCAAAATAAAAAGATCTTCATGATGAACAGGATCAGCTAATCTGAAATTTTTCAGTCCACTTTGTTGATAACCTAAAATATCGCCAAATCCTCTAAGTTTCATATCTTCCTCCGCAATAAAAAAACCATCATTTGATGATTTTAGTATTTTTATTCTCTTTTTTGCATTTTCACTTAAATTTTTTTTAAATAAGAGTATACAAGTACCCTGAGTATGCCCACGTCCAACTCTACCTCTAAGTTGATGAAGTTGAGATAAACCAAATTTATTTGAATTTTCAATAATGATTATATTAGCATTTGGAAAATCAATACCTACTTCAATAACAGTTGTTGAAACAAGAATATCGATTTTTTTATTTAAAAAATCATTTAATACACTCTCTCTTTCATTTTTTTCCAATTCACCATGAATTAAACCAACTTTGGTATTAAACTTTTTAATCAAAAAATTATATTTTTTAATTACCGCCGTATAATCAAGTTTTTTTGATTCTTCGATTAGTGGACAAACCCAAAAAACCTGATTACCTGCTTTAATTTTGCTTTTAATAAAGGATATAATTTCATCAATTTTTTCTTCAGGCTTACTAAGAGTGACAATATCTTTTTTATTTATTGGCTTTTCAACAATTTTAGAAACATCCATATCACCATACACTGCCATTACTAAAGTTCTTGGAATTGGAGTTGCTGACATTAAGAGAATATCACAGCTAGTTCCTCCTTTATTAGAAAGTTCAATTCTTTGTTTTACACCAAATTTATGTTGTTCATCTATTATTACTAATCCAAGATTTTTAAATAAAATTTTTTTTTGAAAAAGTGCGTGTGTACCAATTATAAAATTTATTTGTCCATTTAATAAATTTTCATAAATTCTTTTTTTATCAATTGTTTTTAAGTTCCCACTTAAAAATTCAATATTTATATTAGTATTTCTAAATATTTTTTTAGCTAAATTAAAGTGTTGTTGCGCTAAAATTTCGGTAGGAGCCATCATTGCGGCTTGGAAATTTGATTGGATTACATTTGCGGCAGCTATAAAAGATACTATAGTCTTACCACTACCAACATCTCCTTGCAGTATTCTAAACATTTTATATTCAGATTTTAAATCTGAATTAATTTCGTTGAGAACTCTTTTTTGATCATTAGTTAAATTAAAATTAAAATTTTTAATTAATTTATTATGATAGTTATCATTAAATTTTTTACCTTTTTTTTTATTTTTTTTTATCCTCCTCCTTACTTGAGATAAAACTAAAAGATTGGATAAAATCTCATCGTAAGCAAGTCTTCGATAATACTTTGACGAAAGATCACTTTCTTCATTTTTGTGAAGATTTATTACTGATTCAAGCCAAGTTGAATTACCAAATTTAGCAAGAATTTTTTGATCATGCCATTCTTCTAAATTAGTAATCTTCTTTAAAACTTGTTCTATTAATTTTCTATAAGTTTTTTCTGTTAAACCTTCAGTCAAGGAATACTTAGGTATTATTTTATTAACGTAACTTTCTTTCTCTAAAGGAACTACATATGATGGATTTGTTATTTGATATTTTTTTTTAAAATAATTAATTTTTCCACTTATTATTACCTGCGAATTAAGAGGTAAAATTTTTCTAATATATCCTTCTCTGCTGTTAAAAAAGACTATATCAATTTTTCCATTCATATCTTTGCAATTTACTCTATTAGGAAGATTTCTTATTCTTGGAAAATTGTACTTTATGACTTCTACTTTAATAGTTGTAATTTTTCCTATTTCAAGTTGATCTAGAGTTTTAACATTTGATCTATCAGTATAACCCTGAGGTAAATTCCATATTAAATCTGATATTTTTTCTATTTTTCTTTTTTTTAATAATTTTTTTAACTTAGTTCCGACTCCATCTAACGTTGAAACATTTTTACATAAGTAGTCTTTTATATTAAATTGATTCATCAATTTATAATATATAATAGATTTTGTTTAACCATGACAGATAAAGATATTTTAAAAAAGCAAATTATTTATAGAGCTTCCTATCGAGGAACTAAAGAGATGGATATTTTGCTAGGTACATTTGTAAAAAAATATATTAACAAAATTGATATTAAGGATTTAAACAATCTTATAGATCTATTATCTTTAGAAGATGAAGTTATATATAATTGGTATTATGGAAGAAAAAAAGTCAAAAAAATTCCTGTTAACAAAATTTCTGAGATGCTTAAAAATTTTAAATTGTAATGGCGGAGAGGGTGGGATTCGAACCCACGAATGAGTTGCCC
>CEUS01161925.1_pt1 | contig 27737 bp, 25 predicted proteins | sample 427031 | NCBI WGS metagenome assembly CEUS01 (sample SAMEA2622837, study PRJEB7988) | marine metagenome | biome: marine biome (ENVO:00000447); feature: marine epipelagic mixed layer (ENVO:xxxxxxxxx); material: "saline water (ENVO:00002010), including plankton (ENVO:xxxxxxxx)" | depth 140 m | reverse complement strand
TTCTCTGCACTATCTCCTTCTGAAGTCTCAGTCTTTGCTTCTTCATCTTTATCTTCTTGGACTTCTTCCACTGATGTATCAACTTCTAAAGTATCCTTCGCTTTTTCTTCAACTTCTTTATCATCTTCAGATTTTTTCTTTTCTACTTTAGCTTTTTCCTGTGTTTTCTCTATCCTCCGACTAATAACTAAATTTCTATCTAATTGCCATTTTTGCATGTTTTTTTCAATATCTTCAGCATTTAACCCCTTCTTTAACAAATGCCATTTATGTGATAAACCTGATTTTTTCATCATATTTTTTACAACATCAGATGGCTGCGCTCCCAGGGAAAGCCAATGCAAAATGCGTTCATCTTTCAATTTAAAATTTTTATCATTTTTCAAAATGGGATCATACCAACCAACCTCTTCTATGGCAGCTCCATCCCTTCTTTTTCTTGAATCTATGACAATGATTCTGTAAAATGGTCTATTTCTGCGTCCTAATCGTTTTAATCGTATTCGTGTAGCCAAAATTGTCTCCTTAATTTACTGTCATAAAATGTGAACCAAGCTTTCCTATAGAAGGAAATGATTTTTTACTCATTTGCTTCATCATTTTTTGTATTTGAAAATAATCTTTTAATAATTGGTTAACCTCCAGAACGGTTCTTCCGGAACCATAAGCAATCCGTTTTCGCCTACTTCCATTAATAATTCTAGGGTATTCTCTCTCTTGTAAAGTCATAGACTGGATAATTGCTTCTGCCCAAATCATCTTTTTATCATTCAGGTTCATTTTCTTTAATACTTTTCTATTCATACCTGGAAGCATCCCCACTATTTGATTTAATGGCCCCATCTTTTTTAGTTGCTGGAATTGTGTTAAGAAATCATTCATATCAAAATTTTTCTTTAAAAACAAATTTTGAATTCCATTCTTTTCATCTTCACTAAAGGATTTCTGCGCTTTCTCAACTAAAGCAACCACATCTCCCATACCCAAAATCCTATCTGTGATTCGTTTAGGATCAAAAACTTCTAATCCATCTAATTTTTCTGAAACACCTATAAATTTAATTGGAACTCCTGTTATATCTGTTACTGAAACAGCAGCGCCCCCACGACTATCACCTTCCATTTTTGTCAATATTGTTCCTGTAAGAGAAAGAGTTTCGGAAAAGATTTTTGCAGAATTTACAGCATCCTGTCCTGTCATCCCATCAACAACAAATAGTGTTTCGTGAGGATGAACAGTATCTTGAATTAACTGAATTTCCTCCATCATTTCTCCATCCACGTGTAATCTACCCGCAGTATCCAAGATTAGATAATCAATATTTTTTGCAACCGCTTCTCCAACTGATTCCTTACAGATTATTACAGGATCAGATTTTCCCTTTGAAAAAACTGGTACGCCGCTCTGTTTCCCCAAAGTTTCTAATTGTTCAATTGCTGCAGGTCGATATACATCTGCTGCAACTAGCAAGCATGAAAAGCCTTTCTTTTTCAAATGTAATGCCAATTTCACTGATGTGGTTGTTTTACCAGACCCTTGTAAGCCTATAAGTAAAATAATTTTTGGCTTTGCCTTTTCTGATATTATAGGCACTACAGTACGACCCAACAACTCAACTAATTCATCATAGATAATTTTAATAAATTGCTCTCCAGGCTTAATTGATCTTAATACTTTAGTTCCTTCAGCTTTTTGTTTAACATTTTCAATGAATTTTTTTACAACACTATAACTAACATCAGCCTCCAAAAGGTTTACCCGCACTTCACGTATTGTGCAATTGATATTTTCATCGGTAATCTTCCCAAGTCCCCTTAAGGAGCGGAATACAGCTTCAAATTTTTCAGTTAATTTATCAAACATAAGAAAATGGTTTGTGTATAGCCTGGAATTTTAATGTTTTTTTTGTATTCTTTGAAAGAATTTCTAATTAATGAGTTTTAATTAAAAAATGAGTTTTTTTGGTATTATCTATATAGATAGATAAAAACTAACTGACTACTAAATTTGCAGGATACTAGAAAGTAATGTATAAAATTATATTCTGAATATATGAATGCGCTCTTTTCCTAATTCATTTTATAAATGTTATCTTTTACTTTATAAAAAATATTCAAGTTAAATTCTTGTTCAAATTATGGCAGAATTTTATAAAATACTTAAAAAAACTCGAATTCAACAGGGGATTGAACTAGAGGAAATTCAAAATCGGACTAAAATAAATATTAGTTTTTTACATGCTTTGGAAAATGGAGAATTTGAACTTTTACCGGAACCATATATACGTTTATTTCTGAAAGCATATGCAAATGAAGTAGGATTAAATACAGAAAAATTATTAGGACTATTTGAACAAACTTCTCAAAGTTCCCCTCCGAAATCGAAAGGAAAGGAAAAAGCAGAATCAAAAAAACATATAGCTACAAAGATTGAAAATGAGAAAAATATAATCCCCCCCCTTATAACACATAAGAAAAGTCGTGAAAAAATAATAAAAAGCGTTCTACTCCTTTCATTGTGGATTTTTGGATTGTATATCATACACAAAATTACAAATAGCACTGAAAAACAATCTAAACCTGAAACAGAACTTACAGCAGATGAATATATTGAGATTTTGAATACACAGTACCATGAGATCAACAAAGAAGAACATCAAATCTTTTTCACCTCACCTTACTTCTTAACAATCAAAACGGTTAGTCGGTTATTAATCTTAACATTAGATGATATAAATAATTTTTCAAAAATAACTTTAAATAGCGGAGAGAATAAAATTTTTCGAGTGGATAAAGAATTAAATCTGACATTAGATCACACTCAAAATGTTGTACTCGCTATCCATGGAGATTCAAATGAAATTTTACTGGAGAAATTTCAGAATTATCATGAACCTATAAAAATATCCATCTCTGTTAATCCTCCTGTTTATTCTATAAAACAATATTCACTAAAAAAATAAATCATATTAAAACGGCTTTACAGTCCTTGTAAACCAAATCAGAGTTAAAAAAATATCCAGGACCTTCCTGGATTAAATCCAAAATTAAATTTTCTAATAGCTTATAGTCTTCACCAAAGTACAGTTCTTATAAAAAAAATATAATAATTGATAAAATATATTTTGACTTAAGTGGGTAAAATTGTTAGAATTGTGGGTAATAGTGGGTAATAATCCCTCACTTTAATTCAATATGTCAACTAGTCCAAATACATTTACAGGAGAATATTCATATACAGTTGATCCAAAAGGTCGGGTCAACATTCCGGCAAAATTTCGGCAGGCTCTGACCCCTGAAAACAACAATACTTTCGCAATTACTAAAGGGATGGATAGATGTATTTGGGTATATCCATTTGTTGAATGGAATAAAGTACTGGAAAAATTAAGAAACGAACCATCTTCTCAAGTAAACCGAGCATTCACCAGAGAATATTCACGTTTTGCATCCATAGCTTCCTATGATAAACAGGGACGTATTCTACTTACATCTGAATTAATTACCTTTGCAGGTCTAGATAGACAAGTGACTATAATTGGTATGATCAACAAAATCGAAATTTGGAATCCCAACATACTGAAAAATTTTGATCAACAAATAGAATCTGAGCATACAGATGCATTCGATGAATTGGCAGAAAAGATTATTCTCTAATGCAAGCTATCCTTCATCATATACCTGTTATGGTGGAGGAAGTCCTCTTGTATTTAAAAGTAAAGCCCGATTGTGTATATGTGGATGGGACTATTGGTCAAGGTGGTCACTCCCGAAAGATCCTCTCAAAACTATCTTCAGAGGGGAAGCTAGTAGGAATTGACCGAGATGAGGAGGTATTGGAACATTGTCATCAAGAATTCTTTACCTCATATTCTCAACTTTCTTTATACCATAATTCTTACCATAATCTTTTCAAAGTGCTTCAATCAGAAGGACTTAATACAGTGGATGGGATAGTGCTTGACCTAGGATTGTCCTCAGTTCAGCTAGGCTCAGAAAATAGGGGTTTTTCATTTTCTAAAAATTCTATGTTGGATATGCGATTTGACAGATCTAATGGAAAGCCTGCTGCACAACTTTTGCAGAAATTATCCTTAAAGGAGTTAGAAAATATTTTGAAAAATTTTGGGGAGGAGCGTTATTATAAAAAAATTGCCTACAAGATTAAACAAACTCCTGATTTAATAACCACAACTGATTTAAAGAAAATAGTACAAGCATCAACCCCTCCAGCTAATAGGAATAAATCTTTTGCTAGGGTTTTTCAGGCAATCAGGATCGCAGTAAACAAAGAACTAGAGATTCTTGATAAATTTTTAAATAACTTTATAGAATGTCTATCCCCCAATGGCAAAATTGTCGTTATTAGCTATCATTCTCTTGAGGATAGAATTGTAAAGCAATCTTTCAAGAAATTAAAACAAGATAGGCTTTTGAATATTCTTACTAAAAAACCTTTGCAGCCAAATCAGGATGAATTAAAGAAAAATAGCCGTTCTCGAAGTGCAAAGCTTCGTGCAGCAGAAAGGATTTAGAATAAAATGTATAAAAAAAAGCGCAGATCAAAAAAAATACAAAATATTATTGATACCCTTTTCTTCTATCTAATTACATCTGTGGCATTGGGAGGTCTTGTAATTTATCTTTGGGTTTATACTGAAATTGATGATTCATTGTATGCTCTTGATATTCAGAATAAAACAGTTCAAAGGTTATCTGATGATATTCAATCTGTCCAGAGTAAAATTGATGCTTTATCTAAGCCTGATGTGATTTCTAAAAAAGCAAAAGAAAAATGGGGTATGGTCTTTGCTCAACCAGAAACTATATCTGTTCATATAAATTCTGTGGATTTAAGTAGTTTGTGACAAAATCCTATTTAAAGTACAGAGCAAGAATTACTGTTCTGTCCTGTTTTATAATTCTTACATGGAGCTTGTTATGTGCAAGATTATTCCAAATCCAAGTTCTAGATAAAGACTTATATGCTGCAAAGGGGGTTTCCCAGGGCATTTACACTGAAGTCTTAAATCCTTCTCGGGGGAATATTTATGATAGAAATAATGTCCCTCTAACAAGAAATATATCGCACATTACTTTATGTGGAAATTCTTCTGAGATTGCTGAAAAAAAGGAAGTTGCAAAATTGCTGAGTGAATGTTCTGGAAAATTAGAATCCTATTATTTAAACAAATTATCCAAAACTAAATCATTTGTTTATCTGGAGCGCAATATCCGTGAATCTCAATGTTTAAATCTATCGAAATTGAAAAAATACGGAGTAATTGTAAAACAAAATCATTTCCGACATTACCCTTTCGGTAATACCGGAGGGCAGCTCATTGGATTTACTGATCCAGATAATATAGGGATAAGCGGAATCGAAAAACATTTTAATGGACTTTTAACTGGGGTTCCCGGTCTCATAACAAAAAAACGTTCCGGAACTGGAAAAAGAAAAATAGATAATAGTCTACCAATCACAAAATCAAAGGATGGCTTCAACATTCAACTCACCCTTGATATCGAATACCAGAGTATACTCGAAGATGAATTATCTAAGCAGTTGAATGTTACTGAAGGAAAGAGTGCTACAGGAATTCTAATGGATCCTGAGACTGGAGAGATCCTTGCCATTGCTTCTCTTCCAAACTTTGACCCAAACCGTCCAAATGAGTTTCCAATTGAAAATCAAAAAAACAAAGCTATTACAGATCAATTTGAGCCGGGGTCTACTTTCAAAGTTGTCTCTGCTACAGCTGCGCTTAATGAAAAAAAAGTCAATATTGATGACGAGTTTTTCTGCGAGAACGGTAGTTTTTTTTATAATGATCATCGCATAAGAGATCATGAAGAATACGGCTTATTGACATTTTCCCAAGTTTTAGAGCAGTCAAGTAATGTTGGCATAATCAAAATAACGGAGCTTCTTCAAAATCAATTATTTTACCAATATATTAGAAAATATGGATTTGGAATCAAAACTGATATCAAGCTTCCTGGAGAATCTTCAGGATCTGTTCGGAATCCCGATAGTTGGAGTAAAATTTCTCCCGGAGTTTTTTCTATGGGGCAAGGAATTAGTGTTACCGCTTTACAGCTAGCATCTGCGTATTCTGCAATTGCTAATGGTGGTTATTTGCTACAACCAAGAGTTGTGAAGCAAGTTTTGAAGTCTGATGGAACGGTAAAAGATTTTAACGCTGCAAATGTTGTTCGCAAGGTAGCTGACTCTGAAACCATAAATAAATTAATAAAGATTCTAACAGAAACTGTAAGAAACGGAACTGCCTCTAATGCTAAAGTTTCAGGATGGTCAGTCGCTGGTAAAACAGGTACTGCTCAAAAATTTATTAACGGATCCTACTCAGAAACCAAGTTTATATCAAACTTTGCAGGTTTTTTCCCTGCAGAAAAACCAAAACTATTGGGAGTTTTTCTTATAGATGAGCCAAAACTTGGATTTCATTGGGGTAGCACCGGTGCAGCACCCATATTCAGAAGAGTTGCGCAAAGAGTCATTAATATGGATGAATCATTTCAATATGATAAAAAAATAAAATTAAAAAACTCGGAAAATAAATTATGGGCATCCAATGGAGATAATCATTCTACAAATTTAGGAAATCCCTTTCCCCTCAGTCATTCTCTAGATTATAGCACTGACAAAAAAGAATGTATTGTTCCGGATGTCCGTCAGATGAGTTTACTTAAAGCAGTAAGGCAGTTGAAACAAAGCGGGTTTAATTATTCTACACATGGCTCTGGGATTGTAAACTGGCAGTCACCGAAACCTGGCAAAGTAACCTCATGTGGCTCAATCTGTGTGGTTGGATTAAAGTAAGATGAAGAAACAATTATCAGAACTGGTCAAAGATATTAATCCTCTCAATTTGCTTAAAGATGATATTGAGATCAGTAGATTATGTACTAATTCAAAGCAGGTAATGCCGGGTGATTTATTTATCGCAATACCAGGACATAAATTTGATGGACATCAGTTTGTTCAGGAAGCAATAAGCAGAGGCGCTGTAGCTCTGTTGATTAATGGTAGAGATGTAGGCTCGGTATCCATTCCAATCGTCTCAGTAGCAAGTCCAAGGAGAGCATTGTCTAAATTATCCTCAGAGTTTTATGGCAATCCCTCAGAAAAAATAATGATAACTGGTATAACAGGAACGAATGGAAAAACAACTACAGCTTATCTATTAAATTCTATTTTATTGGCAAATGGAGAAAATTCAGCGGTTTTAGGTACATTGGGACTTAAAACTAATAAACGTGAAGAAACAAAATCTCTCACTACTTTAGACCCCGTCAATCTCCATAGGACAATAAGTGAATTAGTGAATGAAAATGTATCACATTTAATTATGGAAGTATCTTCTCATTCAATAGATCAATTTCGTGTTGCTGATGTAAAATTTAATTATGCAATGTTTACTAATTTATCTCACGACCATCTGGACTACCACAAAACGATGGAAGAATATTTTCAAGCCAAATCCAAATTGTTCAAAACCCTCCCTCTATACGCAACTGCTATCATAAATACAAATTGTGAATATGGAAAATCATTAAAACAAATCTGTCAAGCTCCAGTTGTCTCCACTTCATCTAATTCAAAAGACAGTATTCAATTTATAGATATTCAATCAACAATTTATGGTATCAAGGGAAAAATTATTGCAGGGAAAGCAAGGTATAATATTCATTCCCCTCTTATTGGGTCATTCAATCAGGAAAATATACTCTTGGCAGTAGCTGCTGCTCACAGTATGGACATCCCAAAATCATCAATTGAAAAAGGTATAAATAATTGTACTCATATCCCAGGAAGAATGGAAAAGTTCAATTCAATAAATGGTGGGACAGTAATTATTGATTATGCCCATACACCTGATGCATTAGAAAAAGTGTTATCCGATATTAGATCTCTTATAAAAGGAAATATCTTGACAGTATTTGGTGCTGGGGGAAACCGTGACCAGAGCAAGAGAGCATTAATGGCAAAAATTGCAGAAATATATTCACATCACTGTTATATAACCCCAGATAATCCAAGAGAGGAAGATCCAGAATTTATTTCTAGGGATATTATTTCAGGATTTACAAAAAATTGCTTTACCAATTTCACAGATAGAAAGCAGGGCATTCTTTATGCTTTAGAACACATGGATAGTGAAGATGCAGTGGTTATAATAGGAAAAGGGCGAGAGGAATATCAGGAAATTAACGGGAATAAAATTTTTCATTCCGATTTTAAGGTAGTGGAAAAATTTATTTCATGAAAATTACTTTACCAGACCCTGCAGGATTTGCAGATTGTTTTGCATCTGTTACAAATACAAAACTAAAAAATATGGTCACTGGTATCGCAACTGATAGCAGAGTTTTAGAACCAGGGGATCTATACATAGCGCTCCCAGGCATTAATACTGATGGACATAATTTCATTTCAGATGTTGAATCAGAAGGATGTACATCTGCACTGGTTTCTTATCCCAACAGTGGCTGCAATGACATCCAACAGATTAAAGTTAATGAGCCTCTAAATACTATTGGCCAAATAGCAAGCGAATGGAGAACTTCTATAGACATTCCAGTAGTAGGGGTAACAGGCACAAATGGAAAAACTTCCACTAAAGAATTATTAAATCATATACTTAGCAGTACAATGAATGTCCACGCTACAAAAGGAAACTTCAATACTTCAATTGGAGTGCCACTGACTTTATTAACTATGACGAATGATCATCATATCTCAATATTAGAAATGGGTGCAAATCAAACAGGAGATATTAAATACCTATGCGAAATCGCAAAACCAAATCATGGCCTTATCACCAATATAGCTCCAGCACATCTAGAGGGATTTGGGTCTATTGATGATATAGCTGAGGAAAAAGGAGAGTTATTCAAGAACCTTTCCGATGGATATGCATTTGTCAATATGGCTGATGAAAAAATTAATAAATTAAGCGAAATTAATGATAAAATTACTTATGGACTCACTCCAGATTGTGATTTTCCTGCAGATATCATCACAGAAAAAGATGGAAATCTGACTTTAATTATTGACTCAGAGGAAATACCCACTGATTCACGTAATTTTTCTTTTTTAAAAAATGTAATTGCGTCTGCATCAGTTTCAATTACTCTCGGTATAAATTGGAATGATTTTCGCGAAAGAATAATCACGTTTAGTCCACCAAATGGACGGTGTCAAGTAAAACAATTCAACTCAATCACAATAATTGATGATACTTATAATGCAAATCTTGAATCCACTTTAGCTTCGCTGGACTACCTAAATGCTTTTGGAGGAGACGGACGAAATATTTTCATTTTTGGTGATATGTTAGAATTAGGGAATGATTCAGAAACTCATCATCGGAAAATCGGTAAAAAATGTATAGACGCAGGTTTAGATGCAGTATTTTTAGTTGGGGAAGAAACTAAGTTCGCTGACAAGGAGTTAAATTCATCCATTCATCATCAGCATTTTAAGTCAAAAAAAAAGTTAATTGAATCTTTGAAGAATTCTTTTATTGATGAAGATAAAATATTGATTAAAGGATCCCGAGGGATGGCAATGGAAACTATCATCAAGGATATTTTCAGTTAATGCTTTATCATTTTCTATATCCATTAAAATCTTATTGGTCTGCTTTAAATATACTTCAGTATATCACTTTTAGATCTGCAACTGCAGCAATTGCTGCTCTTCTAATAAGCTTCATTTTTGGTCCTAAGGTCATCCACATGCTCAAATCTCGTCATATTGGCGAAAAAATAAGATCTACAGGGCCAGAATCACACCAACACAAGCAAGGAACACCCACAATGGGAGGAGTACTCATAATCATTGCAGTACTCCTCCCTACCCTCCTTTTTGCTAATTTGAAAAGTCACTTTATTCAAATTATCTTATTTTCTACAGTTTGGATGGGACTTGTTGGTTTTTTAGATGATTATTTAAAAGTAGTTCGTAAAGTGGAAAAAGGGCTAATAGCAAGATATAAATTGTTTGGGCAAGTTATGCTTGGAATGGTTATCTGCTGTTGGATTTATTTTCAGGGTTATTGGGAAGGGATCCATTCCATTACTTCAGTACCTTTTCTAAAAAATTATAATCTTGATTTTGGTATATTTTACCCTATTATAATTTTACTTGTAGTTGTTGGGACTTCAAATGCAGTGAATTTAACAGATGGGCTAGATGGATTAGCAACGGGACTTCTGGCTATTGCGTTTACTGTATTTGGTGCAGTTGCATACATTTCCGGAAGAGTTGATTTTTCAAATTATCTTAATATTCTATATCTCCCTGGGGCTGGAGAACTTACAATTTTTACTTCTGCAATGGCGGGCGCATGTCTTGGGTTTCTTTGGTTTAATTCTGCTCCTGCCCAAGTTTTTATGGGTGATGTAGGTTCTCTTTCAACAGGTGCTGCATTAGGAACACTAGCAGTATTATTAAAAAAGGAACTGCTCCTTATTATCATAGGAGGTGTGTTTGTATGGGAAGCATGTTCAGTCCTGCTACAAGTTGGGTATTACAGATGGACAAAAAGTAGAACCGGTGAAGGAAAAAGAATATTTAATATGGCACCCATTCACCATCATTTTGAATTAGCTGGCTGGCAGGAAACTAAGGTGGTGGTTAGATTTTGGATAATTGGGATCTTATTAGCTTTATTCTCTCTTACAACATTTAAAATTCGATGATTAATATAAAATCTATACCAAAGTCTCTGAAAAATAAGAGGGTTAGTGTCATCGGAATGGGAATAAGTGGGATAGGTGCAGCTAAATTATTAAAACATTATAAAGCAGATGTTTTTGTGAGTGATTTAGGAAATTCGATTGATATACTTGAAAATTCTAATCACTTATCAGACTTGAAAATTCCATTTGAAACCGGTAAGCACAGTGGAAAAGTATTTGATTGTGAATTAATGGTCGTATCTCCGGGTATAGGGAAAGAAACCTCAGTGCTTCGTAAAGCGCAAAAGTTAAATATTCCCGTTATTGGAGAAATCGAACTTGGAAGCTGGTTCACTGAAGCACCTATTATCGCTGTAACAGGATCAAATGGAAAAACTACAACATCAAAATTGTTAGCATCTATGTGTCAAAACAACAATTTTGATGGGGTATTAGCTGGAAATATCGGGATCTCTTTCTCTGAAAAAATACTTCAAGATATAATAAACCTAAATTCAAAAAGAGTATTTATTTTAGAAATATCCAGTTTCCAAACGGAATATTTTGTCCATTTTAAACCATATATCAGTATTTTTTTAAATATTACTCCAGACCATTTAAATCGACATGGAACATTTGATAATTATTTAAATGCTAAAATAAAATTGGCTGAAAACCAAGATAGGGAGTCTTTTGGAATATTCAATGACGATGATAATCATATAAATGTATCAATTCAAAAATTGGATTTTAAAAAGATTCCATTCAGCTTAGATCCTGAAAGAACATTTTATTTTGGATTAAACGATACAAAAATTATTAAGAAAAATCACGATGAACTGATTTCTCTTGCTAATATTTCACTCATTGGAAATCACAATTATTCTAATATAATTGCTGCAGCAACTGCAGCGCATTTATTAGGCGTAAATGACACCCATATTGCGGAATCAATCCAAAAGTTCAAGCCAATTCCGCATAGGATGGAAGAATTTCATACTAAAGATGGTGTCCAATATATAAATGATTCAAAAGCAACTAATATAGATTCTGTTAAATGTGCCCTTAACAGTTTTAATAAACCCATCATTCTTATACTTGGAGGAAAGTATAAAGGGGGAAATTTCGAAGATCTCCTTCCACATACAAAGAACATAAAGGCAATTATTGCCTATGGAGAAGCTCAGGAAATCATTGTTAATGCATTTAGGGATGCGGTGAGATTGGAAGCAATTAGCAATCTTAAACAAGCAGTTATCCTGACTCAGTCGATTGCTCAGCCGGGGGAAGTTGTATTACTTTCCCCTGGTTGCGCAAGTTTTGATCAATTTAAAAATTTTGAAGAAAGAGGAAATTGTTTCAAGAAATGGATTTTAAAAGAGACTTGAATTAATGAATCATTTGAATATTGTTAAAAAACATATTGACCACATCCTTTTGGGACAAATTTTATTAATTACAGCCATAGGAATGGTGATGCTCTACAGTGCTAGTTCCGCTCAATCAATTAATTTGACTAGCGGGGAATCAAATTCAATCTATTTCACTGCCCATATAAAACGTTTGATAATTGCATTGGGATTAATGACTGGTTTTATTTTATATGATTATCGAAAATTCAAGCGCATAGCGCTTTACTTAGTAGGAATCTCATTTGCTCTCCTTATTATAAGTTTGATTATAAAATTTGTATCTGGAAGCAATTTCCCCGGAAGATGGATTCACATTGGCCCACTAACATTTCAGCCATCTGATTTTGCCCGATTATCAATGATTATTTATTTAGCTGCATACCTCGATATCAATCAACGTAAAATCACTGATTTTACCTATGGATTGTTTACTCCTATATCCATTTTAGCACTTATCTGTACTTTAATTGTATTACAGCCAGATTTCAGTACAGCCATGGTCATTGGATGTATAGGGTTCGTGATTTTATTCGTTGGTGGAGCAAAGATATCTCATTTAGCAGCGTGTGGTTCAATAGCGATGATAATTTCTGTTCCTGTAATGATGTTAAAATCTTACAGATTACAAAGGGTTATTGCATGGTTAAATCAAGATGACTCGTCTATATCAACAAACTACCAAGCTGCCCAATCACTTATTAGTCTGGGGAATGGAGGATTATTTGGAATGGGACTGGGTGAAAGTATCCAAAAAGACCAATTTTTACCCACTCCCCACACTGATTTTATATTTGCCATTATTGGAGAAGAAACAGGGTTTTTAGGCTGTATGATTTTAATATTCCTGTTCATTCTTGTGTACCGAAGAATAATTAAAATTGCAAGAGAATGTACAGATCCTTTCGGTATTTTTTTATCTGTAGGGATAGGATTCAACCTGATTTTTTATACTTTCATTAATATCGCAGTTGTAACAGGTATCTTGCCAGTAACAGGACTTCAAATACCAATGGTCAGTTATGGTGGGTCAGGGTTAGTTATCACTTTATCTAGTATAGGAATCCTTCTAAATATTAGCCAAAGAAAAAGATCATTGGTTATTGCAGAACGGAAAACCAGGAAAATGTATGGATGAGATCAGGATTATTATTGCAGGCGGTGGTACGGGAGGGCATCTTTTTCCGGCAATTGCAATTGGAGAAAAAATTCAATCATTGTACAAAAACTCTCACATACATTATATGGGATCCATATTTGGAATCGAATCAAAAGTTTTGCCTGTGAAATTATATCCTCATACTCTACTTCCGATAAAGGGAATCCAAAGAAATTTTTCTTTCAATTCCATTATGAAAAATATTGGACTTCCCTATTTCTATTTAAAATCTTTATCAATAGCTCAGGAATTATTTGATGAGTTATTACCAAATATTGTGGTAGGAACAGGCGGTTATGCAAGTGCAATCCCAATAAAATTAGGTATTAAAAATAAATTACCAGTTGTTCTTCAGGAACAAAATTCTTACCCGGGTCTCACGACCAGAGTATATGCTTCCAGGGCGAATATTGTATGTACAGCCTTTGGAGAAGCTCATTCTTATCTAAAGGAGGCTAAATGTCTTCTCACAGGAAATCCAATTAGATCTAATATTTCTCTAGGACTCAGAGAAAATGGAGCAAAAATATTTAAACTTAATGCATCGTTAACTACACTATTTGTATTTGGAGGGAGTCAAGGATCTATTGTTTTAAATCAGTTAATTGAAAAATTAGTTAACGAACTAAAAATTACCAATTTCCAAGTTCTATGGCAAACCGGGTCCAAACATTATAATAGATACAAACATTTAGATTCTGACCTGATTCGTGTTTTACCATTTATTGATTCAATGGCAGATGCATATGCTCTCAGCGATTTAATCTTTTCCCGTTCAGGAGCACTAACCATTTCAGAAATAATGGCAGTAGGGAAAGCAAGCATTTTACTTCCCTTTTCCAAAGCTGCAGAAAACCATCAATACAAAAATGCAAAAACTTTAGCAGACTATAACGCAGCAGTATTGTTGGAAGAAAGAACAGTGAATTCTGAAATAGTATATAGAACGATTAAAAATGCATTAAATAATAAAAATAAATTAATGAAAATGGGACAGAAGGCAAAATCTATGAGCAAGCTCAATGCTACAGAAAATATCGCAAACCATATTATAGAGTTAGCACTTGCCTAATGTTTCGTAAAGTTAACCATGTCCATTTTGTAGGAATCGGCGGTATTGGCATGAGCGGAATTGCGGAATTATTATTGAATATAGGATTTAAAGTGAGTGGATCTGATTTGAAGAATTCATCCATTATAGAAAAGTTAATTAATAATGGTGCAAATATAAACATTGGACATGATAAATCACATGTTTCTATGTGCGATGTTTTAGTTTATTCCAGTGCTGTGAATACATCAAACCCAGAAATAAGAGCAGCTCTTGAAAACGGAATCCCTATCATAAAACGTGCAGAAATGTTAGGAGAATTAATCGCTTTAAAGCCAACTAGCATTGCAATAGGAGGAACTCACGGAAAAACATCTACTACATCTATGATTGGTTCTGTTCTAACTGAATCAAAAATGGAACCTACTCTCGTAGTGGGAGGACATGTAAAAAATATAGAATCAGGAACTATGCTGGGAAGTGGTGATGTTATCGCTGTTGAAGCAGATGAATTTGACCGAAGCTTTCTAGCCCTCCGCCCCACAATAAGTATAGTAACTAATATTGAATTAGAACACACAGATTGTTATCAAAACCTTACTGAACTTCAGGATGCTTTTCTAACTTTTTGTAATTCCGTTCCCTTTTACGGTGCCGTAATTGCATGTACAGATTCTCCTGCATTAGCAGAAATACTTCCAGATATACGAAGGCCTGTGTTATCATATGGACTGGATTCAGATTCACACATCTCAGCTGATAATATCAGCCATTCAGGGAATAAGAGTTCCTTCAGAATTATTCGTGAATCGAACGTTTTAGGTGAAATAACTATTGACGTCCCAGGAAAACATAATGTTACTAATTCACTCGCAGCAATTACATTGGGATTAGAATTAGGTGCTTCAATTGCTGAAATAAAAAAGGGAATTCAATCATACACAGGAGTTAAAAGACGTTTTGAAATAAAAGGGACTTGCCATGATGTGATGGTGGTAGATGATTATGCTCATCATCCAACGGAAGTCCGGGCAACATTAGAAGCAGCAAAAAGTGGTTGGAACAGACGAATAATATCAGTTTTTCAACCACATCTTTATTCAAGAACCCGTGATTTTTATATGGATTTTGCTTCTTCATTTTCAATATCTGATATCTTAATTGTGACAGATATCTTTCCTGCACGAGAAGAATCAATTAAGGGAATAACGGGTGAATTGGTTAGTACTGCATCGAAAAATAATAATCATCCCAATACAATCTATATTGAGAATATAAATCACCTTCAATCTACTCTAGATGCAATTGTTAAACCGGGAGATATGGTAATCACCATTGGTGCAGGAAACATTTGGAGATTTTGTCAACAATATTATGAACACTTATCAAGTATACAAAATCTGTGATGAGATATGAAAAGGATATCACAAATATGATAAACGGAGTCTGCCTTATAAATGAACCTATGTCTAAGCACACAACTTATGGGATTGGTGGACCTTGTTCTTATTTTATTAAACCCCGGGATAAAAAAGATTTAAAAACAATTTTAAAATTTGCTAATGAGAATTCAATTAAGGTTTACTTTGTTGGTTCTGGTTCTAATCTTCTAGTCTCAGATTCTGGCATCGATGGAATTGTTATTTCTCTTGATAAGGTATTTAAAAATATAGTCTTTTTAACAGACACGGAGATTTACGCCGAAGCCGGAGCAATGCTAGGCAAAATGGTGAAGTTGTGCATAGGCAAGTCTCTTACTGGGTTTGAAAGTTTAATCGGTGTTCCCGGGACATTAGGTGGAGCATTGATCATGAATGCAGGAGCATTTGGAGGAGAGATATCCAAATGTATCTCTTATGTTGATATTATCAGAATGGATGGAACTGAACATCAATATAAATTCCAAGATATTGAATTTCAATACAGGTCATCCAGTTTCTCAAAAGATGAGATTCTTGTGGGAGCATCTTTCAGATTAGAAAAAGATTCTAAAGAAAACATTCAAGCAAAAAGATATAACGCAAGCCAAGGGAGAAAATCAACTCAGCCACTTAGAGTGAGATCAGCCGGCAGTGTGTTTAAAAACCCTAAAAATACTGCTGCAGGATATCTGATAGACAAGGCAGGATTAAAAGGAACTGCATCTGGAGGAGCAGTAATTTCATCAAAACATGCAAATTTTTTTGTAAATAGTGGAAATGCATCCAGCAATGATATTGTTGCGCTGATAAGATTAGCCCGAAAAGCTGTAATGAAAAAATTTGGAATTCACCTTGAGTTAGAAATAAAACCTCTTGGTTTTCCTAAAGGAACTTTTGATGTATGAAAAATAATCAATTTGAGGCTTATAATTTTTTTATACCCCTGGTTAGCTGTGCAATTGGATTGATTATAATCTGGAGTTCATTTAATTGGGCATCCTTCACAAAAGGTGTTCAAATCTCCCGTATCGAAATAACAGGAAACAAATTAGTACCATTGGACGAATACAAAAATTTAGTCCTCCCCTTTTATGAGAATTCTATATTCTCTATAGATCTACGTAAGATAACAAGAACAATGGAAAGACACACCAATGTGCAATCAGCCCAAGTTAGTCGAAAACTTCCAAATGGAATATGTATAGAAATTTTAGAAAGAATTCCCATCGCAATGCTTAATTCTAAGCCTCCACTATTATTAGATAAACAAGGGGTATTATTTCCCTTAAGGGGATCTTTTGGTGATTACTCAATCCCTGTTTTATCTCATTTTACACCTGTTGGGAACAATAGCACTATGTTAAGTCAAATCCATTCTAAGTCTATGGATTCAGCAAAAAAGATCCTCCAATTCCTTTTAGATAAAAATAAAAGTTTATACAATAATATTTCGGAATTGCGACTAAATACAGATGACGATTTTGAACTTATACTTATTGAGAAACCTACTAAAATAGTATTAGGGAAACATCACCTCACCGAGAGAATAAAAATATTACTAAAATTTAATGAGCAACTTCAAATATACAAAAAAAGAATTACTGATTTTAAAAATTTGGATTTTAGGTTTAACACACAAATTATCGCTAGAGAGTGGGTATAATGAAAATGGGGACCATTTTACAAAATCAAGGGATAATATCCGGTATAGATATCGGGTCCTTTAAGTGTTGTTGCTCTATTGGAGAATTAAATACGGAAACAGATGACGTTAAATTACTCGGAATAGGTCAATCTCCATCAACTGGTATAAAAAAAGGATCTATAGTTAACCGAGACAGGGTTATAGATGAAATTCAGACGGCAGTCAGAGAAGCAGAATCTATGTCTAATATAAAAATTGATCGTGCCAACATTACTATTTCTGGAAATCATATACGAGGACTAAATACTCAAGGCGCAATAGCTATCCATTCAGATGGATCAAGTGTAATTCCTGAGCCCCAGCAAATTCAATCACAGGATATATCTAAAGTGCTAGATATGGCAAGAGCTATATCCTTTCCCATTGATAGAAATATCTTACATATAATTCCTCAGGAGTATATAATAGATACCATGGAGGGGGTTATAAACCCTTTAGGAATGACAGGTAGGAGATTAGAAGCAAAAGTTCATTTAATTACTGTAGCAATTTCAGCAATGACAAATATAAAAAATTGTGTAGAAGAGTCAGGAATATCAGTTGATGAAATTGTATATCATGGTTTGGCATCTGCGCTGAGTGTTATTAGTAGTGATGAAATGGAGATGGGTGTCGCTGTGGTTGATATCGGTGCAGATACATCTGATTTAATTGTGTATCATGAAAGTGGCATAAGACATACTGCAGTTATCCCTGTAGGTGGAAACAGTATTACTCAAGATATTGCTATGATGCTTCAAATTAGTACATCTGAAGCAGAATCCATTAAATTAAAATATGGCTCTGCTATTGCTTCTATGGCAAGCACAGAGCTTGAATTTGATCTTCCATACGATAAAGGTCATATAAAAAGAAGTATTTCTGAACACGAATTGTCCCGATACATTGAAGCAAGAGCAAGAGAAATTCTACAATATATAGCAATGGAGATATCTCGTGCTGATCTTGACAATCCTCTAACTTATGGGTTAGTTCTGACTGGAGGAGGATCACAATTAAACCATTTTGCAAAATTATCTGAAAGCGTTCTAGAAATGAAAACAAGAATTGGTAATCCTGTAAAATGTGGAAATAGCATTAATTTGGGAACTGAACCAATGTATGCTGCTCCCTTAGGATTACTAAATTGGAAAAACTTTAACACTAGTAATCGAATAATATTAAACGGGCATCAAAATACCATCGGAGTTAAAATGATGCAATTTATAGAAGGGCTATCAAATTGGGGAAAAGGATTTTTTTAAAATTCAAGTGAACTAAAATTAATCATTAAAACATACCAAAAAGGAGAAACACATGCTATTTGAATTTGATCCAAAAATAGAACAAAAAGCAAAATTAAAAGTCATTGGAGTAGGTGGTGCAGGAGGAAACGCTATAAACCGGATGATAAAAGCGAATATGTCAGGTGTTGAATTTATCGCAGTCAATACAGATGCACAGGATTTAGAAAATAACTCAGCAGAGCATCGTATTCAAATTGGAAAGAATTTGACAAAAGGCTTAGGTGCAGGAGCTCAAGCTTCAATCGGGCATGAAGCTATGACAACAGACAGAGAGGCTGTACAGAATTTAGTTGAAAGTGCTGATATGGTATTTATTACCGCAGGAATGGGTGGTGGAACCGGGACAGGAGCTGCGCCTGTTGTTGCACAAATTGCCAACGATTTAGGAATACTAACTGTAGGGATTGTTACATTGCCTTTTAAATTTGAGGGACCACGTAGATTTGATCGGGCAATGGAAGGAATTTCTGAAATGCGTAAAGTTTGTGATACAGTTATTATTATCCCTAACCAGAAATTAATGTCTATTGTGGATAAAAATACAACGCTATCAGAGTCCTTTCTCCTAGCTGACTCAATACTTCATCAGGCAGCAAAGGGTATTTCTGATCTTATCAATGTACATGGGATGATTAATTTGGATTTTGCAGATGTAGAAACTGTCATGAAAAATATGGGTCAAGCTATTATGGGAACCGGGTGTGCTTCTGGAGAAGAACGGGCAGTATTGGCCGCTCAGCAAGCGATATCTAGTCCGCTTTTGGATAGCCAAACGATAAACGGTGCTCAGGGTGTTTTAGTAAATATTACCGGTGGAGAAAAAATGACCCTGCATGAGGTTGATGAAGCTACAAGCATTATTTTTCAAGAGGCAGGTAAAAGTGCAAATATAATTTTTGGTGCTGTAGTTGATAAGGATATGAAAGATGATATTCAAGTGACCGTAATTGCGACTGGATTTAATCAATTGAATCAAATAGACTCCTTAGGTGAAAACCAAAATATTCAAGAGTTTCATAATACTAATTCTAAGGAGTTAATGAATCATAGAAATGAAACTTTGAGTGTACAAAAAAGACAATCTGAAATTGGAACCAAAGAAAATAATACTCAATCAAACCCAAAATATCATTTCGATGGTACATCCAACAGAATCACTGATGAAGAATTTCAACATATTGAGAAGATTCACAAGGAAATTTCAGATCTAGAAGTCCCAGCATTTATCAGGAGACAACATCAATAAGCCTGTACATACAAAATCCAGATCAGTTTGACCTAGAGTAATATTTGTAAACGATTTAAATGTTATATTTGAAGGAAAATTATATTTTTTTCCCTTGAGCTCTCAATTCGTTTATCACTTTTCGGATACCTCTTTTATCAATAATCCTCATTCCTCTCGTAGAAATATTTAAAGTGATATATCTCTTCTCATCTGGGAGCCAAAATCTTTTTTTCTGTAAATTGACGTTAAACCGGCGTCGTGTTTTATTATTGGCATGACTCACGTTGTTTCCAAACATCGGCTTTTTACCGGTTACATCGCACACTCTGCTCATGATAAATTCCTAATATACTGTAAAAAAAATGACGCTGAATTTAAATTAATTTGAATTTGAATAAAATGGAAAATTTGAACTATAATATATCTATCAGGAAAGGTGATATTACTGATCTTCAAGTGATTGTTGCTAATAATGTTAAAATGGCACAGGAAACAGAAAATAAAATATTAAACCAATCATCTATTTATAATGGAGTAGATGAATTATTAAATAATTCAAAACTAGGTTGGTATTATATTGCAGTAATAGATAAACATATTGCTGGACAAGTTATGATTACCAGAGAATGGTCAGATTGGAGAAACGGATATTTTTGGTGGATACAGTCCGTTTATGTTAAAAAGAAATTTAGACGAATAGGTGTGTATTCTTTGCTTCATAATTATGTAAATGAGCAAGCAAAAATAATGGGAGCGGTAGGTCTAAGATTGTATGTGGATTCAAAAAACATATCAGCTCACACTGTATATGAAAAACTTGGGATGAGAACTACCAAATACCTGTTTTATGAAAATAACTGGTCCGAATGATTAACCCATTGAAAATTGGGGATTTTAATATCAAATTCCCTGTTTTATTAGCACCTATGGCAGGAGTCACAGATCATTCATTTAGAATATTATGCAAGGAAATGGGAGCTGGAATTGTTTATTCTGAATTTGTTTCTGCTCATGGAATAATTCGAGAAAATGAAAAAACACTTGACATGATTCGGTTTACTGAAAATGAACGCCCTATAGGAATTCAAATATTTGGAGACTCTCCTGACGTTATGTCAAAAGCTGCACGGTATGTTGCTGATAAATTTCAACCAGATATCATTGATATAAACTACGGTTGCCCTGTTCCTAAAGTAACAAGAAAAGGGGCCGGATCTGCAGCATTGAAGGATTTATGTTTAATGGATGACATTACATCTGCAGTTGTTGAATCTGTTCCAGAACTACCCGTGACAGTAAAAATGAGAGCAGGCTGGAGTAATGATAAACTTGTTTCAACAGAAGCAGGACCTAGATTGGAAGAACGGGGAGTTAAAGCCATCGCTCTTCACCCACGAACTACGAAACAAAGTTACAAAGGCAACGCAAAATGGGAATTAATAAGAGATTTGAAAAATGCAGTATCGGTTCCTGTCATCGGAAATGGAGATATAAAGTCTTCATATGATGTTTTAAAAATGTTTAACGAAACCGGATGTGATGCAGTGATGATAGCAAGAGCATCTCTAGGAAATCCATGGTTTTTCAAAGAAACAAAAGCATATTTAAATGGATCAGTTTTACCAGAAAACCCAAGTATTGAAGAAAAAGTTAATGTTTGCATACGCCATTTAGAATTACTTATGAAAACCCGAGGTATTCACACAGGTACAAACCTCATGAGGAAACATTTTGGCTGGTATATAAAAGGCTTTGAAGGAGCTGGAAAAATACGTCAAAAATTGGTAACAAGTGTTAATGCGAAAGATATGATTGAAATACTTGAGAATATTTTATCAAAAATGACTCAACCTGCTCTGTTGCCATCTAATTCTGGGATAAGTTAAATTTTACCCAATTCCCACTTTTTTACAAAGAGGTGCTACTTCAACAGCACCATCTTCTTGGTCTGTACAAACTCTCCTGCCTGTATTTGGTATAGATAGGTAGCAGAAATTGGTAATTTCATAAGTTATTTAACAATTAATCAGTCCAAGCTTACCCCATAAAAAAAGCCCTTCATCAGAAGAGCTTTCCCTCGATATTTCTGCGGAGAGGGAGGGATTCGAACCCTCGTTACACGTTAATGCAAACACGCTTTCCAAGCGTGCGCCTTCAGCCACTCGGCCACCTCTCCATTATTATTAGAATATTAAAATTATAGTTTGCGGAGGGGGAGGGATTTGAACCCCCGATGCCCAAAGGACATGCCGGTTTTCAAGACCGGTGCATTCAGCCGCTCTGCCACCCCTCCAAAGGGCTATTATTTTTCCTTCGAATCTTCAGCTTGTGATTCACTATTCAAACCAGACTCAGCTTCAACATCATTAGAATCAATTGTTCCTGAATCAGCGATATCATTTCTATTGGTTTCTTCCTCTTGATTTGTATCTTTGTCATCATTTTTTTTATCATGACTTAGATCATCATTATCAGAAGAAGTCTCTCCTGCTTCAGGTATAGATGGTTCTACTTCGTCCGTTTCAGGACTCGATTCATCAACGGAAGTTGGAGTTTCATTTTCCGAATTTACTGTAGTTTCAATTGGATCCGGCAATTCAATATTCAATATATTTTTTTCCTCTTCGATTCGTTTTAAAGCCGCATCAAGTGATTCCCCTCCTTCGAGAGCAATCATTCTTTCATTAAATCTCCATTGTTTTGTTTTTTCAGATTTCAAGCTATTTACATATTTTACATATTTAATATCTGATTTCCCTTTTTTCTTTGCTGCCTTTTCAGCAAAACTCAATTGTTTTTTTGCCATGTTCTATCTTTCTCCTAAAATTATAGTCGGCGAATTTACCTGGTTTTTTTTCATTCTCCAATGTTCATAATTAGTTTGAATATTTATGAATTTGAGATTTGATCCTTTCTCCATTTTTCAGATGCAAGTTTTCTCATATCCACGACTGAATCATGTTCATCAACTATCTCAACTCCTAATAAAGTTTCTATTGCATCCTCTAATGTTATAATTCCTGTAGTTGTTCCAAACTCATCAACAACATGAAATATTTGCTGACGCCTGTGTACAAATTCATCAAGAATATTTGCTACTGAATCAGATTCACGAACCGTATGAATTGGGTCTATCAGTTTATTGATTACTATATTAAATTTGTCTTCTGCCTGTTTATTAACTAAATCATAACGATGGACGAATCCGATAACTGAATCCAAATCTTTTTCATAAACTGGGATTCGAGAAAAGGCAATTGGAGAATATTTTTCCACAACTTCACCAACAGTTCTATCCTTTTGCAGTGCAAAGACCACATTTCTAGGTGTCATAACCTCTTCTGCTTTTACTTCTCGTAAATTCAATAAGTTCTCAATTATATCTCCCTCTTTTTCTTCTATAGCTCCTTCATCCTCTCCCATTTCAGCCATAGCAATCATTTCTTCTCTCGAAACTTTTTGATCATTTTCATTTTGACCGACAAACCTGTAAAACCATTCAGATATATATACCAGCGGAAAAGTAAACCATATCAACCATTTAATTGAGTAAGCTGCAAAACCAGCAATTCTTTTCCAATATACCGCACCAATTGTTTTAGGGATTATTTCAGAAAATATCAAAATTGAAAAGGTCAGAATTGTTGAAGAAATTGCTACCCATGGGGCTCCATAAATTCTCAAAGTTTCGGCACCTACACCTGCAGCACCAACAACATTTGCAATAGTGTTCAATGTTAAAATAGCTGCAAGTGGGCGATTAATATTTTCTTTTAAAGATTCGAGAATTAAGGCACTTTTTTTTCCCTCCTTGGATAAAACTGCTATATGAGTTCGAGATATAGATAATATAACAGATTCCAGAAGCGAACACAGAAAGGAAACAAGAAGGGCAAGAAAAAAATAAAAAATAAGTGTATTCATCAGTTTACTAACTGCAAAATGTTAGGTAAAATACAGAAAACTTTAAAAGCGGAGGGTCAGGGGGTTCAGATTGATCCATTTACAGTATAATTAAGGTTTTTTAATTTAGGGTTTTTATCTAACTTAAAAAAGTGAATGTAAAATTTAATTGTTAATTAATTTAACTTATCTGGTATTTTAACATCTAAATTAAAAAAAGGATATAAAAAACCATGATTAAAATTTATATTGCCATACTTACTTTTCTTTCAATGATATATTCAGATCCTCATCATAAATCAAATTCCACCAAATTGTATCACCAGAATTTTGGAAAATGGAAATTTATGAAAGGATTTTCTTCCTCTATATTTAAACCAAAATCATACCACAGACATCCATGTAAATTAAAAAAGAAAATTATCTATAGATCGAATTACAGGGGAAAAAGAAAAAATTTATGGATTCATCAATTGTACTCTTTAAACGAGATGAGGATGAACAGATTGATTACTAAACGAGAATATGAAAGAGCAAAGGGATTCACATTGAAAAAATTAAGACACAGATCCACTCAAAAACCACATCAGGTTGGTAATGAACTTAAACTATTAACATTCATTCATAATTCAAATGGATTAAATGACAACGAATTTAACAGACTAAAAAAGAATATAATGTACTAAATAACAATAATTATTTTAATTCAATTTGAATCCATATGTAACTTTGTAAATGAGATTTTCATTTTATATCCCTTTATTAATATCTATAATTATTTTTTCAGGTTGTAATTCAAAAGAGGAAAATCATTGTTATATTCCTGACCAACCTAATTTTTCGCTTTTTGATTTAAATCCATCTTCTGAGACATATGGTGAAAGTATTGGTCCTCAATTCTTTAATGATAAGGTTTCATTATTTTACTTTCCCTATTCTGAAACCTGAGGGACATGCCAGAACCGGTTCGGTTCTCTTAATTCACTTTATTATGACTACGGAGGTATAAATTCAGACCTGATAATAGTCGGGGTTGGTAAAAATAATGACACACCGATAGATGAAATAATTGAAAATAGGATTTTACCCTATGTTAAAGATGACAAAACCCAAAATGTTTGGAATTCATGGTGCCCTGATGATAGAGATTTAATTTTTCTAGATAGGGATGGATCTTACTTTACTAAAATTAATTTAAATACTGAATTCCCCGAAGTAAATATTAGAGATATTATTGATTCGCTTCTTGACTCATAATCTTTAAAAAGCAATTGAGAAACACTATTTTTTATACATTCAAGTATAAAATTAATCAATGTCCTTAACTCCTTTGAGAATATAATTCTCACTATCCAATAATTTTAAAAAACTCTGAAATATCTATCGAATTACACACTCTAATACTTAGACTATTAAGTTTTGAGAATTAGTGTGGCACTGAAATAGTATCCACTATTCGTTAAAATATGAAGTAAACCACATCTTTTTACAAAGAGGTGGATATAGTAATAATACTTTTCATTTTTTGTCTGTATTTCTTTTGCCCACCAGATCCAGGAAAATTAATTAATTCTTTATTAATAACTGGAATGCCATTTTCAGTTAGAAATTTATAATTTGCTTTATAAACTGGTGCAGCTATTAAAATTACTTTAGTATTCTTAGAAAGAAGTTCCTTTATCCTTGAAAGAAGTTGATTTTGCCCATTTATTAATAATCTAACTTTCTGCGTTGTGCTATATTTTCGTTCAAATGGTTTTTCTAAAGAATCTATTAGATAGAAACCATCTTGTTTGAATTTTCCTAAAAAAGTATTTTTCATACTTCTAATAATCTTCGTATTAAAATTTTGTGTATCATTCGGGTAAAGAAATTTCATCGTTTCTAAGAATAGGCTATCTTGTTTGTATACATTTTCAAAGTAGAAATATCTATTTGAATTTAATTTGGGAGGAGTCTCAGCAACCAAAAGATATTCTATTATCTTAGGTTTATATTTGAGTCGCGCTAAATCAAATTTATTCATCTCTTCAATTCACCCCATCCCCACTTTTTTACAAAGAGGTGGTTTACTTCACCAACATCATCTTCTTGGACTGTACAAATTTATCAGCCTGAATCTGATAAATATATACACCAGCACTAACTTGGCTTTTTAGATTATTCAATCCATTCCAATATAGACTGTAATGACCGGGTTCCTGTGTGCCTGGGTTAAACTGCCTGACTAATTGTCCTGCAAGTGAGTAAATAGATACTATCACATTTGCCTTTTTTGGAAGGTCATAGGAAATAAAAGTTGCAGGATTAAAGGGATTGGGATAATTCTGATACAGGGTGAATGTTTCAGGTAAGGCTATTACAGACAAAACCGAAAGGGCTGTTGCATCAATAGTGAGTGCAAATATCGATTGAGCGGGGATGTTAAATTCTCCATCTGTAGCAGTTATGGTCCACGTACCGGTAATTGTTTGAAGCGAAGAGTCCTGCAATATCTGCCAAATCTGTTGATATGGGATTGTAATTGAATTTGTATCCAGCGAAACTCCCAATGAATTCAGTGGTTCAAAACTGTCCGTACCTATCCAAGAGTAAGTAATCATGTCACCATCCACATTCTCTGCCTCCTCCCAGGTAAAGGTAAGCCCATCATTCAGATCTGTATCTTCACTAATATAAATAATAGCGTTATTGTCAGGAGCAAGAAGCATAAAATCACCTGGTGCGTCATTCACCTCTATTACCGTAAGGATAAAGGATTCAAGATTTGAATTTTCTGTTCCATCATTGACAGAAGCTGTAATGACTGCAATTCCATTAAAATTTTCATCAGGAATAAGTATCAAAATATTTCCATTGAGTATAACTGTCATTGCTACTGTATCGCTCTCTACTGAATAAGTAAGGTTATCACCATCAACATCTGATGCTGACATGCTGATTGAGAGACTTTGATCTTCCAGTATCTCATGATCAGAAATTTCTTCTAAAACGGGAGCGTCATTTACCGCGGTCACTATTAGAGTAAATGTCACTGTATTTGACTCAACGGTTCCGTCGTTTGCAGACACAATTATAATTCCATTTCCATTAAAGTTATCTTCCGGCGTGAATGTCAGAATTGAACCTATTACGGTTACAATAATATTTCCAGTAGTACTTATTGCACTGAATGACAATGAATCACCATCAACATCAGACGCGGATAATATTATTGATAATGGTGTATCTTCGGGCGTGATCTGGTTAGAAATTGCATCAAGCACTGGTGCGTCATTCATCGGTGTGACCGTAAGAACAAAAGTCTCCACACCAGAATCATCTGTGCCATCACTGGCTGTCACACTGATGATTGCAGTCCCATTAAAATTTTCGTTCGGAATAATATTTAATAAACTACCAATTACATAAATTATAACGAAATCTGTATTTATCTCTGCAAAATAACTTACATTATCACCGTCAACATCAGTGGCTGACAGGCTTAAAGTTAGAGACTGGTCCTCCGCTATTGTCTGATCTGGAATAGATGCCAGAACAGGAGCATCATTGACTGAAGTGACAGTTAAAGTAAATGTAACAGTATTTGATTCTACAACTCCATCGTTAGCTGACACAATAATGATACCGTTACCATTAAAGTCCTGTGTAGGTGTCACAGTCAGAATAGAACCTTCAACTGAAACTTCAATATAACCTGATGTACTGATTGTATTAAATGTTAAAGAGTCACCATCAACATCTGACGCGGATAACATTACTGTCAATGGTGTATCTTCGGGTGTGACCTGGTTAGAAATTGCATCAAGCACTGGTGCGTCATTCACAGGCGTGATCGTAAGAACAAAAGTCTCCACACCAGAATC
>CEUS01057298.1_pt1 | contig 27772 bp, 23 predicted proteins | sample 427031 | NCBI WGS metagenome assembly CEUS01 (sample SAMEA2622837, study PRJEB7988) | marine metagenome | biome: marine biome (ENVO:00000447); feature: marine epipelagic mixed layer (ENVO:xxxxxxxxx); material: "saline water (ENVO:00002010), including plankton (ENVO:xxxxxxxx)" | depth 140 m | reverse complement strand
GTACTACAGGTCAGTGGATTCCGAAAGATTATACAGGAAGTTATGGAACCCTTGGGTATAGATTCTCTTTTGGAACTTCCGGTGCTATGGGAGATGATACATCCGGTGAGACAAACGATTTTGACCTTGCAGGAATAAACGCTAATAATCAATTTACTGATAGCCCCACTAAGAACTTTCCGACATGGTGCCCTCAATCGATACAGGCAAACATCTCGTTGAGTGAGGCTAATCTGATAGCAACAAATACCAGCAATACTCAAGGTCTGTGTTTTTCCACACTTGCTGCTAAAACAGGTAAAAAATACTATGCAGAATTTACTGCCACTACATCCAATAATGTGATGGTAGGTGTGGTTAAAACCACCTCTAATGTTACAAGAGACAACACACTTACTTTTGATGACCTTGCTGCAAACGATGCACAATTACTCGATATAGGATCAGGTGATGTGTATAATTCGGACACTACTCCGACTGTAAGTAACTATGCGCCAAATGATAGCGTTCCTGTGACTCTTATGGTGGCACTCGATCTTGAAAACGATAAAATTTATTGGGGGGATGCGGGTGTTGGTGCAAGTGGCTGGTCAGATGGGTCAGGCAGTTATGACCAAGCTTTTTCATCAGCGTCAGGTGTGGACCTTACGGCTAATCTGGACTGGTTTTTTACTACCAAGCCATACGCTGGCTCGTGTCAGGCAAACTTTGGTCAGGACTCTTTTACTGTTGATCCACCGACAGGATATGTGAGACTAAACACGGCTAATTTTGATGACCCAGCGATAGCCGATCCCACAGCTTATTTCCAAACAAGACTATATACTGGAGATGGAGAAAGTAGTCAGGAAGTGGCCCAAGATGGAAGTAGCACATTTCGCCCTGATTTAGTCTGGATTAAAGATAGAGATGATACAGAGAATCATTGTTTGTTTGATAGAGTCAGAGGTGCAACTGAAGTCTTATATAGTAATACTACAGGCTCTGAAGACGACGAAGACGATACATTAACCGCTTTCGCAGCTGGTTCTTCAAACGGCTTTACAGTTGGTGCTAATAATCTAGTTAATACAGATGATGACAAGTTTGTCGCTTGGCAGTGGCTTGAATCTGCCACAGCTGGTTTTGATATTGTAAGTGATACAGGCTCAGGTTCGGCAAAGGATGTTCCCCATTCACTAAGTGCCACTCCTGAATTTATTATCCGAAAGAAAAGAACTAGTGGAACAGATGATGCTTGGATTATCTGGCACACAGATTTACCTGGAGCGAACTATTATCTGAACTTTGATGCTGGGGCACAAGATACTTCTGTTAATTATTGGAATAATGAATTACCTGATTCAGATGAGTTTTCTGTAGGTGCATCAAATGGCACTAATCAAGATACAAAAACTTTCATAACCTATTTATTTAGAGGGGTAGATGGATTTAGTAAATTTGGGTCATATCTTGGCAATAACAGTAATGATGGACCCTTCGTGTACTGTGGGTTTAGTCCAGCTTTTGTTATGATAAAAGGTACTGCGGCAGAGGCGTGGTATGTCGGAGATAATAAACGTCTTGGTTATAACTTGGGTAATCGACCAATGCTCGTCCCTAATACTACGGCAGCAGAGGATGCAAGTTGGTCGGACAATGCACCATTCGACCTTTATTCTAATGGGTTTAAAATCCGGCGAACAGGGGGTGCATTTAATACCAATGGCGGCACTTATCTTTATGCAGCCTTTGCCCACTCTCCTGTTAAATACGCAACCGCGAGGTAAGATAAATGGCAAGTATATTTAAACATAAACCAACAGGTAAGACAATTCGGCCCGATAAGTCATGGAAGGACGAGAGGGGTGTACTCCACGCAAGTAACTGGCAGATCTGGGATGCAGATTATAAAACTTCCATGGGTATTGTGGAAATTGTACTAGAGAGTCCTCCGGATTCACGGCTTTATAACTGGTCACATAAAGATGATGGTACTATCAATAAAACGGCCAAGGCTTTGAATGATGTCAATACGGTAGACAGAGATGGTAAGCCTGTCTTGGATGATAAGGGAAAGCAACACGTAACTAGGGGGGTTAAGACCACTTTAAAGCAAACCGTAAAAAAACAGCAAGGGTCGTTACTTGACCAGACCGATTGGGCTGTTATTCGGAAAGCAGATAAAGGAACGGCAATCCCTTCTAATATCCAGACATGGCGGGATGCTATTAGAACAAAAGCTACGGAGATGGAAACTGCAATTGATAATGCGTCAAATACCGCTGCTATAGAAGCCTTGTTTGTTGCTTATGACAAAGACGGTAAGAAAACAGGTATTCTTTATGATTGGCCGAAACTAGGGTCTTAATAAATGGCAACAGTAAAAGATGTTGAATCAAAGTTAAACACTCATGAAGCTGTTTGCGCGGAACGGTGGAAAGAAACTATTGAAAGAATAAAGCGCCTTGAAATGATAATGATTGGCTCTGCTGGCGCGGTGATTCTATTAATGGCTGGGATGTTATGGAAAATATAGGTATATAGATGCCACTAGTAAAAGTACAATTTAAGCCTGGAATAAATCGTGAGACTACTGCTTACGGAGCAGAAGGTCAATGGTATAACTCTAATTTAATTCGTTTTCGTAAAGGTCGCCCCGAAAAAATGGGAGGATGGCTACGTCTTAGTAGTAATACTATACAAGGAACAGGAAGATCTCTTCATGTGTGGGCGGCTCTTGATGGCTCCAAGTACATGGGCCTTGGGACGGAAACCAAGTTTTATATAGAAGACGGTGGGGGTTATAATGATGTGACCCCCATACGAGCAACAACTACCCTTGGATCAAACCCGTTGAAAACTGGTTCTTCAGGAAGCGGCGTGATAACGGTAACTGCTCCTTCTCACGGGGCTGTTACTGGAGATTTTGTTACGTTGAGTGGCGCGGCAACCACGGATGGAATAGCTGCTGCTCTGATAAACACTGAACATGAATTAACGCTTGTAGATTCCAATTCATACACAATCACCACCACGGGGTCAGCTTCTTCCGGAAGTACAGCAGGTGGGGGTTCCTCTGTTGTTGCAACTTACCAGATTAATACAGGGCTTGGGACTGTCGTCACGGGAACTGGTTTTGGTGCAGGTTTGTGGGGGGGACTAAGTACGGGATATTCACAAACAACCCTGAACGATAGCGGTGGGATCAGTGATTCGGACACTTCTTTTACTTTGACAAGTGCCACAGATTTTGAAACAGCATCTACTACCACGGGAGCCAACCTTACAGCCTCCAGTTCTTCTATCGCGGTGGCTGATTCCAGCGGATTCCCCAGCAAGGGAACCATAAAGATAGGAAGCGAAAACATACGTTATGGAACTAATGTAGCCAATGTTTTCGGTGAACTTACCCGTGGAGATGACGGGACTACGGCGGCAAGTTCTTCCAGTGGTGCTTCGGTCACTTTTGTAGGTCTTATGCTGATTGAGGATGAGCTTATTCAATACACAGGCAAGTCTTCAGATACCATAAATGCGGGGGTTGCGAGAGGCGCGAGAGGAACTTTAGCCGTGGCTCATGCTGATGCTATTGCTGTTAAGGAAGCCAACGATTTTGTAGGATGGGGAGAATCGTCAGCAACTGCCGCCGAATCCGGTTCCAATATACGACTTTGGACACAGGATAACTGGGGCGAAGATCTTATATTTAATGTATATGATGGAGCACCTTATTACTGGGATAAGACCCTTGGTGTTGGAAACAGGGCGTCTACTTTTGCCTCCCAGACAGGTGCTTCAGATGCTCCTACTATTACACGAAGAATTATGGTTTCTGGGGCTGACCGACATATTGTTTGTTTTGGTTGTAACCCCCAAAGCGAGACGGCTCAAGATTTGCTCATGGTTCGATGGTCCTCGCGAGAAGATGCATTTAATTGGACTCCTAGAGTTACAAATTCTGCAGGATTTATGCGAATTTCATCAGGATCAGAAATAATATCTGCTCAGAAAACAAGACAAGAAATATTGATTTGGACAGATGTTAATCTCCATGCCATGCGTTTTATTGGGGGTGAATTTACATTTGGATTTTCTTTATTAGCCAGCAATACTTCTATTATTGGGCCAAATGCAGCAGTGACCGTAGGAGATCGTGTGTATTGGATGGATCGAGAAAACTTTTATGTTTATGCTGGACAAATCCAAATTATTCCATGTACTGTTTTAAGATATATATTTGACGATATTAATCTTGATCAAAGTTTTAAGTGCTTTGCGGCGTCTAATAAGATGTTTGACGAAGTTATTTGGTTTTATCCAAGTAGTGGCTCAGATGAAATAGATCGGTACGCAAAATTTTCTGTCACTGAAGGAGCATGGGACATTGGTTCCTTATCAAGAACTGCTTGGGTAGACTATGGAATTCATGATAATCCAAGGGCTTGTGGTCAAGACAGTGGTACTAACTACGTCTACGTGCATGAAAGCGGAGATAATGCAGACGGTTCTGCTATGAGTTCCTATGTTGAATCTGGAGACTTTGACTTGGGAGACGGAGAACAGTTCATGTTCTTAAATCGGCTTATCCCTGATATAGATATAACAAGCACGGATGCTGATGCTTCTGTGAACTATATCCTGAAAACGAGAAATTATCCAGGAGACAGTCTCACTACTAATTCTACAAATGCAGTTAAATCCAATACCCAACAGGCTTTTTTGAGGGGTAGATCAAGGCAAGCCTCTTTAAGAATTGAAAGCGACACTACCGATATAACATGGACATTGGGCGATTTAAGATTAGAGATGCGCCCAGATGGAAGGCGATAATGGCTAGATTACTTGATCATAGCTTTCCAGACGCACCTATAGAATATAACGTAGAGGCAACACAAAGAGTTTATCGAGATATTGAAATGGCACTTACTAAGATAGAATTTCCTACACGAGTAGAGGGGATAGACGAAAATCAAGCAATAACGTGGTTTTTTGGATAGATGGCTTCCTACTATAAAAATGCTAAAGTAGATTTAACAGGTACTTCTGTAACAACATTATACACAGCTCCTGCAGCTACAACAGCCGTGTTTAAATCTATTGTAGTTGCGGATGATAGCGGAAGTACTTCCACTATTACTCTAACATTAACTGATTCATCTTCTGCGGTATTTGTCATTTATAATGTAAAAGCAACTTCTGCAAATGGCACAGTAGAATTATTAACACAACCATTAGTAGTACAGGAATCGGAAATATTAAAAGTAACGGCAGGAAACGCAAATAGATTACATGTGGTAGGAAGCTATCTTGAGATTTCTTAACTACAGTATCTTTTTGTGTAAAAAGAAGGTATAAAAGATCATGGCAATGTACAGAAATCCCGAAGCTGCGATGAATGTTCTCTCAGATGGACCTCCCTCCGCTGAAGAACAGGAGATAGCTAGTCGTATAATGAACGAGGGATTATCTTCGATAGCACAGGAGGGTACGGGTATGCCACAAGAGGGTACGGGTATGCCACAAGAGGGTATGGGTATACCGTTTTCACTTCCCACCCCACCTAATCCTAACCAAAATACGGGTAATGTGGGCGGTGAAACAGATCAAGAACTACTTGAACGTATGATGCGGAGCATGGATAGAGAAAGACGGGAGGAATGGCTCCTCAAAAATGAAAATGAACCATTGCCTTGGAACCCTGATTCGACTTGGGGTGAATATTTAGGAAAAATTGCAGAAACTCAGGGAATAGAGGCAGTAGATTCCCTTATCGATGAAGAAATGAAGAAAGAAGCGGAAAACCCTCCCCCAAATGAAGGGGGTAATGAGATGCCTGTTCTACCTTCTATACCTATGCCGCCCTCAAATCAAGAATTACAAGCGGCTGTGCCTCCTGTAGCGGAGCAAGGAGGGATCATGGCGGCGGCTAGAGGGGGGTTAGTTGGTTTTGCTAATGGAGGAATGAATCAAGTTCCTGTGGCTCCCGTAAGTGAAGAAGAATTTATGAACCTTGTTTCTCAGGTAACTGACGAAGCAGGAATTCCGGACGAAGCCGTAGACATGGTGGCTGATGTAGCTACACAAACTACGGGTGGTTCACCAGCGGCGAATGATAATGTCATGGATAGTGGTATTATGCAAACTGTTGAAGCGGTAGATGCCACTGAGGAGGATGTGTCCGGTATAGGTTCGCTTGTAGATCTAAACGCAGGATTAATAGAAGCTGGGCAAGAAGGATTAGTTCATGCAAGTCCGGGAGAACTGATATTTGATCCTAATCGCCTTCCTGAAAACCAACGAAATATGCTTTTTGCTGCTTTAGATGCTGCTGGTATTGATCCTGCAAAAGTTACTGTAGGAAGTGATATGATGGAACTCAATGCTCTTACAGGACTTCCAGCTGCAGGTTTTGGTAGTTTTTTCAAAAAAATATTTAAACCAGTAAAAAAAGCAGTAAAAAAAGTAGGTAGATTCCTCAAGAAAAACGCAGGAACAATTCTTGGTATCGCAGGAGCGATGACTGGTAACCCATGGATGGCTGCTATGGGTTCTGGGCTTGGTTCATTAGTTGAAGGAAAGCCAATACAAAGTGCTCTACTTTCAGCAGGATTAGGTTATGCTGGGACTAGATGGGTTACGCCGTGGGTTAGTGAACAACTTTCTGGTGTTGCGGGAACCGTTGGTCCTGGAGCTAGGGCAGCAGTTGACGCACCAATTGGTAGTATTTTTGGCCCAGGATCGGCAGCGGCTACGCTCGGCAAACAAGGAGCGGCCATCGTAGCTGCTGAAAACACAGCAGCAAGAGTTGCCGCAGAAGCGGCCATAAAAGGTGGTCTTGGAGCGGGTACTGAAAAACTCGCTATACAAGCCGCAACAAACTCGTTAAGTAACGCGGGGCTTAGTGGCGTTACCCAAGAAGCAATTAATCAATCGGCTCAAAGGATTGGGCAAAAGGTGGCTGGTGATCTTGCAAGTAAAGCCATCACTACTGCTGCTGCTGCGGCTGCTCCCGCTTATGGGGGTGCCTCTAGTTTCCTTCAAGGTGCGTTAGGCAAATCAGTCGCTGATGTCGGGGGTGGTATTGCAGCGGGAGCTTTACAACAAGCCGCAACACCAATGATAGAAACTGCAATTCTAGGTATTCCTGGAGCAGATCAACAGGCTGCAATGGATGCTTGGAATGCTAGATATAATTATACTCCTACCCCTGGAGAACTTTATCAGTTTTACACTACTGAATATCTCCCAAATCAACAAGTAAATGTGGCTTCGACTATTGGTAATATTCCTGGATATGGAGGTATTAGTGCCGCAGGAGGAGGATATATAAATGGGGTAGGGGGTCCAAAATCTGATCAAAATCTAGCCCGACTTTCTGATGGTGAATTTGTATTTACGGAAGCCGCTGTTCGTGGAGCGGGAGATGGCGATCGAATGGCAGGAGCAAAACGAATGTATGAAATGATGCAGGGTCTTGAGAGGAGGGTTGCATAATGGCTACCGAAACAACAATTGTACGCGAAGCTCCGTTCCTTGAAGAGCAACGGCAAAAACTCCTTGAAAGCGCAGAAACATTAACAGAAACACCCATTACACTTCCAAAGCAGGAACTTGCGCCAATCAGTGACACAACACAACAGGCTTATGATTTAGCACAAACAGGTATAGGGAGTTATCAACCTTATCTTACTGCTGCAGGAGATCAGCTAGCTTCAGCGGAGGGGATCACTTCCGGTCTTGCTGATAGAGGATCAGGAGCTTTAGACGAAGCACGACTTGCGGCACTCGCAGGAGCAGGGGATATAACCCCAAGAATTCAGGCTTTTCAGAATCCATATCAACAGCAGGTCATGGACGCTTTTACTGCAGAAGCTAATCGCCAAGCAGCTATTCAGCGGCAACGGACTGCAGATGCTGCGGTTCGACAAGGGGCTTTTGGGGGTTCTGGCGCGGCACTTCAACAAGCAGAACTTGATCGAAATCTAGCTGATGTTCAACAACGTAATATTGCAAACCTTCTTAGTCAGGGATATCAACAATCTCTTGGAGCGGCAGAAAGAGAAGCTGCAAGAATGCAAGCTCTTCCTGGACAATTAATGGGTATTGAACAACTTCAGTATCAATTGCCGCAAAGCGTTGCTAATCAACAAATGCAACAAGCGCAAATGCAACAGGGTCTCGGCCAGTTAGCACAGCAGCTTCCTGCTCAAGATGTTGCGCTTCTTAGCCAGATTGGTGCCCAGCAACAGCAACAAGCTCAAAGAGCTTTAGATATAGAACGACAGAATATTCTGCAGCAGACTTATGAGCCTTATCAGCGTATAGGTTATATGAGCGATATATTGAAAGGTCAGCCAAGCACTACGTCCACACTGTCTCAATCCACTGATCCTCGCGTTAACCCATTGTCTCAGGCACTTGGTGCGGGTATTAGTTTAGCAGGAATCTTTGGCCCCACTGGTTATGGGTCTGGTTATTTGTTTGGTCCTGGTGGAGCGCAATTAGCTGGCGCTGCCCAAAGTGCTATGAAAGGCTAAATTAATGGCAATACTCGATCGGCGAATGTTTAGAGTTCCTGGAATAGATCCTAGAGACCCAGCAAGGACGTCACGGGGTATTATTGAACAAGAGAAAGCTCGTTACTCCAAGTGGGTGGGTGGGGCTAGTAATTTGTCTCCAGGTGATGAGTTAGAACAAAATCGTTCTAAAGTGTATGCTTCCGCAGTCCATGATGCTACGTCTGTCCCACCACTTTTTCGTCCAGGTTGGGATGTACTTGTACCTGATAAAACCACGGGTGGTGAAAAATTGCAGAGTGGGGATGTTGCCGGACAAAGACTCATTGCTGAACTCACGGCTCCATCCTCTGGTAAGAAGGAACCAGAGGGAGAGGCAGTTTTAAAGCCACCTCCACCTCTACCTCCTCCTCCTTCTGATAAGAAGAGACCAGAGGAAAAACCTGCCGTTGATGAGGAAAAACCTGTCGCAGCAAAACAGAATATGGTTGAACTAGCAAAAGCTCTTTCTACCGCTGATAAAGATCCGGATATGGCGGCTCTTTTAAAAGCACTTGGTCCATCTGAAATTAATTACGATAACTGGAAAAAAGAATCTAAAAAACTTTTAGGAATACCAGAAGAAGAGTCAGATGTACCTGATTGGGCAGCGCCCATGTTCCTATTCGGGCTGAACTTGATGAAAGGTCCAGTAAGCGGTAAGGTTCAGGGGCAGACGGGTCTTGGCGGATTGTTGAGTGATATTGGTGCGGCGGGAGAAAAAGGTTTCGCGTTCTTTGCTACAGAGCGAGCGCGAAAACGCAAAGAAAAAGCTCAAGTTGCTACTCTGGCTATGCAATTACAGGGCGCTGATGCTGCTCGTAAAAAATTGGCTGTTGAGGCATACAAAGCTGCTAGTGCTTCAAGGCTTAATTTATCAAAAGCTGTTGGTAGTGCGTATAATGACTCGATCAACAGGGTGATTAAACTTGTCCCCGATGGTCAAGAAGAAAAACGAGTTTTAGGCATAGCCGCTTATGGGCAACAATATCGTGAATTGAAAAATGCGGGAGTAACAGATAGACAACTTCTCAACCCCAACGTGCAACTGTTATTAGAGTCTTATGCCGCAAAAGAAATGGGCATTACTAAGACTCCTGTAAAATTAGACAGCATGAAATTTGGTGGCATTGATCTAACCTTTTCTCGCGCAGATCTAGAGTCGGCTCGTGCTGAATTCAATAAGGCTAACCCGAAAAATAAAATTGGAACTATGACTGAGTTCCTTTCAAAGATTATTGCAAAAGACAAAAGCGTACAAAAATATCAGTCCCTTGTGATGGGACAACGTGCTAATAATGTTGAAAGCAGCACATTAAATTCTGTGAACGCTGACGGAGAAAAAATAACCGAGGTTATTATTACAAATAAAACGGCTAGAGAACAGTGGTTTGCAGATAATCCTGCTCCTCCTGCGACTGCCTCACAAACTGAAAAAGCTGATTATGCAGCAAGAGTAAAAGCCGCGACTCCGACTTGGCGGATTATTACTGAAACACGACTCGCTGATCAGCCTAACTATACTGAGCGTTCTTTTCTAGATAAAGATGGCACCCAAATTAAGTTCTATATTAACGAAGCTGCATTTGATGCGCGGAGGCGATCATCATCACCGAAGAACCCGCTGACTCTACAAAAGGTACTCCTCAACCCTGATAAATATCCTAAGATTCTTGGTGGTAAAATTAAGGACTACTCTAAACTACAGCCAAATCTAGAAAATATTCTTGTTTATGACGGGGGCTTGAAACGAACCTTTGTTCTTGACAAAAATGCCGCCGGACGAGCACTCGCTGAAGGCAAAATTAAACCAGGAGAAGGTCGAGAAAAACTTATAGAGTTAGGCATCGGGCGGTTTATAGGAAAAGGTGTGCCTGTAAAGCCAAACGAAAAGATTCAAATAATGAAAGTGGTGAACGGCATACCTACTGTCACTATGATAGAAGCGAAAGATGCAGGGCAAACTCTAGAGGCGTTTACGAGTAAAACAGACGCTAAAGATTGGGGCACACGGCAAACTTCTTTGGTCACATTGAACACTACTGCTTTTGAAATTGATAAAATTCTTAAAGGAAGAGGGTTGGGTGTTACTTCAAGTCTGACAGATATTGCGGGCAGCGCACTCATTCTTTCAAAAATCGCAGGTAGCGTGTTTAATAATACGACGGCTAGAGACTCTAGGTCAGCGATGATTGCCGCACCGAATACTACAGGTGAAACGCGAAATCTTTTACAACAAGCATTTAGTGATGACATTTGGAAAAATATAGTCGAAAATAAAGAACAGCGCGGTGCTGTTAAATCAATGTTTATTAACCTTGCCTTTTCGTTAGCAAGTTCGAGAGAAGGCGGGAAACTCACTGATAATGACGTTAAGAATGCTCTTGAAACTCTTGGTTGGAATGGTTCAGAATGGACACTGACTCCAAATCAGGTTATAGAGCGATTAAAAGTTGCTACTCGAACAGCAAATGATCAATACATCAATGATGCTTTGAACAGGATAAGTGATCCTGCAGAAAAAGAAAAATATCTAAAATCCCAAGATGAAGGCAAACCTGACTTTGTTGAAAAGTTGCTACAAGAAAGAGCGCGAGCTATTAAAGGTGCGATGCAAGATCGTTTCCGAGCAGATCCTAATACACCTCTTCGATATGATAGGGCATTCCCAGCAGAAGAAACGGGTGGTGGTGCAGGAGCGGATGATACGCGATCCTTATTGCCTGTAGAACAAAGTTTTGAATTAGAAATTCCAGCTAATAATCGTGGCATCCTTAGTGATCGAGTAGGCACTACTCGAATGCCTAACACTTTCAGAGTTCTTCATAAAGAAGTGTTTTTTCCAGGAGGCGAGTATAGTGTCGTAGACAGTCCAGCAGCTCTTGGGAAGCGGCTTAAAGAAGCAGCCCAACAGTTAAAAGTGCTGGATCCAAACTTAACACCCCAACAAATTACAACTCAAATTAATGCATATAAGAATTTCTTATTAGACCAAAATCTGTTAAGGAGTAGATAATGGCAAACGCTATTCCAGATTTTACTGTTGAAGATTTATTTTCTTCACCATCAAATACAGATGATTCTGTGACTCCTGTGGCTCCTATTTCGGAAAGTTCTCCAGGATCAGCGGTAAACGCCGAACTCCTTCAAATGTTGAAAAGGGGCGAAGACCCTCGGAGTATTTTTCCACAAGAGCAAGGACTCTTAGGGAAATCTGATGTGTTCAGCTATGAAACTGAAAAATCATTTTCTCCGAGAGTTCGTGAATTCGTTCGACAATACTATGGCCCAGCAGAAATTCAATATAATCCTGAAGGAGGAGTCGTCTCTAATTTTTTCACTCGGATGTTTGGCTCTGCTCCTACTGAAGAAGAAAAACAGCAAATAGCAAGAGCACAAGTCCTCCGTGAACGAGGCTCTATTTCAGCGGATGCAAAATACAAACGCATGCTAGGAGAACTTTTTAGAGGTACGCCTTCTGCAGCTGACATACGTGGAGATCTTCCTGAAGGATACGATGACCCTGAGTCAAAAAACTATATTCCTCCTTATCTACGAGAATTTTCTAAAGTAGGGCGATTGATTGAGCTTCCTAAGTTTGAAGCAAAAGTTCTTCTCCGTGACTACGGTGTAGTCCAAGGTACAGACGAAGATCAAAAAACAATAGAAAAAGCAAGGACGGCTTCAACTTGGATAAATCAATTAGAAAGCATTACCCCTGGATTAGCCAAGCATACTCTTGGTCCAATACTGGCTGAATCTTTTAATAAACGGTATGGCGAAGGAACCGCTACAGTAGAGGGCTTGAACCTTCGACAAATAACTTTCGAAGGAAGTCCAAAACTCGTTTACACTCATCCCGAAACTAATCAAACTACTATGTTTGATCCAGTAAAACTGGAACTTACAGATATTATGGAGATTGCTCCAGAACTCATGGTTATTGGTGGTGACATTGCGGGAATGGGATTTGGAACTTTGGCAGGATCAGCGGCAGGAGGCCCAAAAACTGCTATTGCTGGAAGTATAGTTGGGGGCGCAACGGGAGCTTATTTCGGGCGCATGCTTTCACTAAGAAAAGCTCTGCGAGAGTATGGCTTTAAGGTAGACGAGCGTCTTGGAGGTTTTGTCAAAGAGGGCTTTAATGATGAAAGCGGTAATCCGCTAGTAATTCAAGAGCAGGATTTGCATTTAAAGGCAATGCCCGATGCACTGTTTTCTATAGCGGGAAATATTGGAGCGCGAGCAATCTTTAAACTAGGGCGACTCGCTCTATATGGTACTACTGGCGCTGATGCTATGAAAGGTGGGCTAACGGTAGAGCAGTTTGAACGAGCAGTAGATAGTTTTAGGAAAACTAATCTTGGTGAAACTGCAGCAGTTTCTGGACAAAAAGCCCCTACAAGTGTTGTTCTTCAGAAAGCGGGGGAAGATTTAATTGAACGCTCCCGTATTGGCGGACTAGGTCCGGAAGACGCTAAAAATATGTTTGAAGAAGGTCAAGCGTATCTAAGGCAAGCTGAAGTTTTACGCACCGCAGAGCAAGGCACAGGTGCTGAATCAGCCCGAGTAGGATTGCGCGAAGAAATTGTTAGAAAAGGTGAGGGAGAAGCCGCAGTTGACGCGCCTCTAGTTGCCGGAGCACGGTCTGAAGAGGTAGCCACCGCCGTACAAAAAGGAATGCCTATAAAAGCGCAAACAGAAGTCAACAAACAAGTAGACGAGTTGATCGAGGCAAACCGTAATTCAATTGATGAATTGGAAAAGATTACGGCTCCCGGAACTGATACTGCTGCGGCTGACCTAGGTAAGAGTTTTGTAGCTAAAGGCAACGCAATAATGGGCACTCCTGATGGGCTTACTGGGGTCTATGGAGTATTCAATCAAATTCAGCGAGCATTATCTAGGCAGGGCCAAGCTGGAATCCCCACTCGACCGTTTGAAGTTGGGTCTTTATTAAAAGAAGTAGATAAATTACAAAAACGTTCGGCTGCTATTGGTGGTGCGTTCCCTAAAGGGTTCTTGGAATCATGGAATGCTACGGTGCGCCGTGTACAAACAAAAGCAGGAGAAAAATCTGGGCAGATCAATCTAAATTATGGGCAAATGAAAGACTTGATTTTGTCCATTCGCTCAGAACTCGGCGGTAATTTATCCCAACCGCAAAGAAAATCGCTCAGTGACCTGCTAGGAAAAATGGAAAAAGTTCAACTTGACGGGTTAAAAATAGTTGATGAAGCAAATGCTGCTCGCGGTGTTAATACAAGTTACGCAGTTCAACAACTAGTGGCTGATAACCAACTAAAGCAATTGGCTTCAATTTGGCAACGGGGCATGACCCAAGGACTAGAGGAAGGAACTTACGGAAAAATTGCCAATAAACTATTTGCTCCAAATGCTGATCCAAATATGGTTGGCAATATCATGGCTACTCTGCGTCCGGGAAAAAACCAGTTAGAGCTAATGCGCAATACTCTTCTTTATCGTTACAAACAAGCGATGCAGGGTGCTGCAAGAGGCGAAGTGAGTGAAGGGGCAGACCTTGCTGGGCGAAGGATCCGTATTGGCCTAGACGCAGATGACCTTACTGTTGTGAGAGCAGATCAAGCTACACACGGTACATTTATGCGCGAAAATGAAACATGGATCAATACTTTATTCAAAAAGGGTGAATTTGACAAACTTACCGAGGAGGTGAGTAATGTCACAAAACAGCAAGCTGATCTAAAAGGCATGGAAAAATTTCAGGAAAGTCTTCGTGTATCATTAGGGGGCAATGTTGCTCTGACAGATGATTTAGGAAGAGCTATTATAAATGAGCCAAACAAATTAGTGGACGAAATTTATAAATTGGGCGTTGCAGAAAGAGTTCCTGCGTTCATGGATATGTACAAGGCTCTTAAGTTTTTACCAAAGGAAGAACGCTATTTAGCAAGAGAGCAGATTCGTGGGCTTCTTTTTAGAAAACTGTTGACCCCTGAAGATACGATGGCGGGAGCAAGAGACGAACCATTTGACGCTTTGAATGCCAGCACATTCGCTTCAAGAGAACTAAAAGATAATTCAAGAATTTATGATATGGCTTTCGGTAAAAAACATCGCGAGGCTTTAGAAACTATTTTTAGAGATATTGGAACTTTGTCAAGAGCCGAACAAGGGGCTGCCGGTCTTTTTGAAACACTTAGCAAACCTCGAACACAAATTCCTCTTGCAGCATTGAAGGTTTATGTAGGTGTGCTAAACCGTCGAGCAAGAGCCTTGACTCAAGGACAAAAAGTTCTTGGCGAAAAACTTGATTCAAAATTTAGGGAAGCCCTACTAGATCCTGATAAAGCACTCGCTCTTGTAAAAGGTCGAAATATTAGCCAAAAATCAAAACTACTGACAGGATTGTTGGGACAAATTCTTGGTATTGAAACTGGTGAAGCAATTGATGCTGTTCAAACATTCGGAATAGATTTTCAGCCTGAGTTTACAGGAATACCTGAGTCGAGTTTAGTAAGAGAGGGACTTCGTTGATGCTTAACTATTTTGTAAGAAAAGAGCATTAATGGTCGAAACTAATAATCAAAATATGGCCGGAACTCCGGCTTTTCTTTCTTCTATTCCTTTAGAAGATCGTAAATATATGGCTGCTATTCTTAAAAAAGACCCCCAAGCTGCTCTTGGCGCGGAACTCGTCGGCCCTCGCGCTTTTGGAGAACACAACTATGGAGATCTTGATAAGATTCCTTTCTTTAAAGAAAGTCCAGGGACTCTGGGGGCTGTAATAAAATCAGAAGGCATCTTAGACGCTTTAAATTATCATAAAGAGTTCTTACCTTTTATAAAAGCTGCGCGAAAACGGAATCCAAGTCTTCCTACTGTTCGAGATCCTGAAACAGGAGTAACTCGTCCTTATATATTTTATCGCTCCGACTCTCAAACAAGAAGAGACCCCGCCTCTGTTCAAGATTTCCAAGAACGCCCATTATCTCCGGAAGAAAAGCAATCATCCCGTATAGCGGTAGCTGTTCATGAACTACGCCATATTGCAGACTTTTACCTCAGCAATCAAATGGGAATGGACGAAACCTCTGAAGATTTTGGAGAAAATCCTTGGCTAACTTTAACAGGCCGTCATTGGTTCAAACGACATGGGATACCTCGTTTAATAAGTATACGGGGAGCAGGAGGGAGACGCCGCCCTGTACAAAGAGCAGAACAGTTCAGTGAAATAATGGATATACAAACTAAGAGAAGACTAAAAAAGATGGGGGCTACTCTGCCACCACTTACTCACCCTGAGAGAGAACTTGGTCCTCGGTACCAGATTCCTCATCGTTTTACCGATAGGTATACCGCTAGAGATCCTGATATCCCTGACTTAGGAAAATCTAAGGCTGGATTACCTCGTTATAGTAATTATGACTATCTAAAGGCACTTCATCGTAGAAAGAATTATCATTTAGAAAGACGACAGCAACAAGCACAAGTACATCCTCAGAATATTGCTGCGTTACATGAGTTGAATCGTTTACAGGGTCGTCCACCATTACAAGGAGCGGAAGAGTATTTACGAGAATTTGGGGTGGAGCCTAGGTTTCCTGCTGCATCTAAGAAATCATCAAACGGGGGCATACTTTCTCTTATACAGAATCTTATAAATTAAGGAAAAACTTATGCTTAACTATTTCACAGAAGAAGAACTTCAGTGCCCCTCGGGGAAAGTTGTAAAACTTGCAGAAGGCTTTGGTGAAAAGCTGGATCAGTTGCGTGACATGCTCGACCGACCAATGAGCCTGACAAGCGCGTGTCGAACGAGTGCTCATATTAACTGGCTATTAGAACGTGGCTATCCGGCCTCTGCTAACAGTTTTCATTTAATTGATAACCCTAAACATGGTACGGATACTTGTGCGGTTGATGTTGCTGTTCCTGACAGCGTATACCGAAAAGAACTTATTTCATTAGCTCTAACAGAAGGATGGACAGTTGGTGTAGCTAAATCTTTTGTCCATATTGATAGGAGAGCAGATTATACAGATTTGCCACAAATTGTATATGTTTATTAGAATAGTAGGTGCTGTCTGTTTTTTATTAGGGTTTTATATACAAACGGTTTCTGCAGCAGACACAAACACAACTGTGTCTTCAACAGTTGTAACCGATAAAACACCACCAACGGCTTCTGCGCCCTCAATCAATGTCAATAATAATGATGTTTGTAAAAGTGCAGCATCCGCAGCAGTTCAGACACAAATATTGGGCTTTGCCTCTGGTATAACTGTTACTGATGAAAATTGTGAGCGTATAAAATTAGCACGAAGTCTGTATTTTATGGGAATGAAAGTTGCGGCAGTTTCTGTTCTTTGTCAAGACGGGCGTGTTTTTGATGGTATGTGGATGGCGGGAACGCCATGTCCGTATAAAGGAAAAATAGGAGAAGAAGCAAAAACTGCTTGGCTTCAAGATAGTGATTTAATTCCGGAAAAATCCATGCTTAAAATTTCTGGGGAGCCGCCTCTGGATGAGGGAGAGGGAAAGTAGATGAGGAAGGGTTTATTTGGATCAACGCCCTTGGTATTCTTACTGGGATTGCTGGGATTGCTTTTGGCTTCCCCTTCTTTTTCTGAAGAAGTTGTAACGGGCCAGAAAACTACAGAAAACTTTCTTCCTGGGATGAGTGGGTTTGATCGTTCAGGTTCAACTAGTGTGGGTACAGGTCAGGGTTGTTCTGCTGGGAAATTTTGTACAGGAGGAACTCAAGGTGAAGGAGGAACCTTTAGTAAAAGTTTTAACTTACAAGATAAAATGACCATTAATGATATAAATCGTGGATTTGAATTAGACTATTCTGTGGATGTTGTTTCGCATCAAAGCAATACTGTTGTTGGCTCTTGTACAAATGGTGTCTTACAAAATAGCGATTGTAAAGATATATTTAAATTAACTTTATCTCTTTTTAGTGCAGGGAATGTTCTTGAGCATAGATTCATTGACGAGGTTGAACTTGACTATAGCGGAACTAGGAACTTTGCTTTTCAACAAAATATACCGGAAAACGAGTTCACAGAATTGAAAGGAGACATCGAGCTTTTTGGCATCGATGCGGGTTTTCCAAATAAGTTTTTCGGACCACAGTTTTCGAATCCAAATCTCACTACCACTTTCGACATTGTTTCATTTATTGAAACAGAAATAATCGATATACTCACTAACACTGAAATTATCACGAGCAACCCAATAATAAGTGTTGAAGTTGACCTTGCCCCCCCGCCCCCTTCTCCAGAAGTTGTAGCAGCAGAAACTGAAATAGAAGCCCAGTTCCAACAAAACAATCCCATTACTTCGGAAGTCACACCACCTCCTGAGCTTTCTCAATCAGAGACAAGTTCAGCCACTGAAAGTAGCCAAACTGAAGAAATAGAAGGAGAGCTTCAACAAGACATTGCTTCAGAAACAAGAGAGACGGAGCAAGAATCAGAGGAACCAAGCAAGCCAAAAGTTATTGTTAAAAAAGCTGTTAAGGAAAAAATTGCAAAACAAATAATTAAAAGAATGGGGTCTGCTGGTCGATATGATTCAGGTAATCAGATAAGAACTCTTGTTGTTATGCAGGTTTTAGGAGATTCTAAATCCTTTTTTAAGTCTCCTGTTACATTACAAGACAAAAAGGGGTTTTTTGACGATGGAAAAATACCTGATTCTATTATTACTGATAATAATTTTGCTCAGTATGTTCTTTTCGGTGGTTCTTCTCAGCAGCATAATAATTTAATAAATCTTCAATGGAGAAAATAAATGGCTGAGGTTGAAGTTGGGGGAATCAAATTTAGAGGAGGTAAAATAGCCATCATTCTTACTGCTATCTCAACTTTTGGCGGCGCTTTGTGGGGCGGGTTTGAGTTCTATAAAGACTATATGGATATGAGAGAAAAAATTGAGAGTTATTCCGCGCCGGATTTATCCGGATTTGATAAAAAACTGGCTGTTCTAAGAGCAGACATGAATGCCTTACAAAAGATAGAAAAGGTTATTGAAGATTCTGCAATTCAAACAAGAGACGAAGCAAGGACGATAAAGAATGATTTGAAGGCAGAAATCCTACGAACAGAACGCCTTGTTGAATCGACTGAAAGACGAGTCAAAGGAATACAAGATCAAGTTCGAGATATGATCGATAAAGAAAATGAGCGCAACAATACATTGCGAGATCGTTTGAGCAATCGAATGGACAGCTTAGACCAATCTATGACTGATGGTATGAAAGCTCTGAAAAAAGATGTTGATGACCAGATCAGGAAAGCTCTTGATAATCCCTTATCAAAACTAAAGTAACCAATCACGATAGTCTTCACCAAGCACCTGTGTGGCTAAGTTAATCTTATTTCGTAAAGATTTTAAGATTTTTTCATCTATGGTTTTAGGCACTATCAAATCTATATAGGTGACTTTATTTGTTTGACCTATACGATGGGCGCGGTCTTCTGATTGAAGCCTTGTTTCAAGGTCATAGCTATTTGAGTAATAGATGACTGTATTAGCCTCAGTGAGTGTAAGTCCAAAGCCCCCTGTCCTTGGCTGACCAACAAAATACCTGAGAGGGGATTTAGGATCTTGAAAGAGTTCAACTATAAGGGGTCTTTCTTTTGCATCAGTCTCTCCATAATAGTGAGCTACTGATCTTGCGCCATAAACCTTGGCAATTTCAGCAGTGATTGCTCTTATATCATGTTGGTAGTTTGCCCAAATAATACACTTCCCATCTATTTCTTCAAGCGTAGCCATCAATTCTTTGAGTCGATTACTTGGGATTTCAACAATTTCTTTTGAATCAGTTGTTGTAAAACCACAAAGAACTTGCTGTAATCTTAAAATTTGAGTAATTACTGAGTTTGTAGTGACAAATTCAGCGTCCTCCAACTGAGCAATAGCATAGTCTTTCAACTCTTTATATATCCTGTTTTGTTCAGGAGTCAATTCAACTTCTCGTGTTGTATACATTTTATCAGGTAAATCAATGCAGTCTTTTTTCAAAACGCGAAAAGAAAAAGCCCCAAGTAAGTCTTTTAATTCGTCTAGATTACGGTAGCCAACAATTTGTTGAAAGCTATGGGTAGCAATTGATCTTTTTTGAAGAACCGCAAAATGATTACGGTAAGAGTAATATGAGGAGAACCCAAGTAAGTCCTCACTTAAAAATGCACACTGGCTATAAAGATCTAAAGGAGATTTAGTAACAGGAAAGCCAGTTAAAATTCTTCGATAAGCTGACATCTTCCCAAGTTTTACTACTGCTTTTGTTCTTTTAGCAGAAGAGTTTTTAATTGTTGTACTTTCATCTATCGCAAAAAGAGGAGAATGGGCTAATAGGAATTTTTCAGCGAAGCCAACTCCTTTTTTAGTACTGAGTGCCTCTATATTCATCACAAAAATTATAAGATCATTTGTTATTTCAAATAGACTCACCAGTTGTTCTTTTTCTTGTTTGTTGGGGTTTGGTGTCCAGCAAACAACAGTGGCTTGAATATGATCAGGTAGATGTTTAGGAATTTCTACTTGTGCCCAATTTTTATACACACCCTTTGGTGCGACTATAAGCGCAGCAGTTATATGGCCATAATCATATAGTATAGCCATATTATCTATAAGGACTTTTGACTTGCCCGTGCCCATTTCCATAAAATAGGCAAATTCAGATTTATCCCAACTTGCACCTAATGCAGCTCGTTGGTGTTCAAAAGGTTCCGTTTTAAATCGATATTTGTTTTTCATAGCTTTCTTATCTTTCTGAGTAAAAACTAGTTTACCCCCTTATATATAGAATATAAAGTAGTATTTCCTCTTCAAAGTTGACTATTGAGGGCAAGCTGAGTAGATGCCAATAAGAACCAATACCTAGTTCTACGTTAATATTCAATACTTTGATAAAATTATTATTGGCATATTGCCTATTGGCTTCCGGAAGATAAAAAATTACTAGCGTTCATGAGCCGTATATATATAATACCCCTATAAAGTAGAAAGGAGAATAGATTGTCTGTTTTTGTAGTTCAAGAAGTCCCAGGAAGAAATATTCTTGGTGCAAGGGCATACGGTGATCTTAAAGTTTTATTACCGCCTAATACAAATATTGTTCTCAGCCCCGCCCCAACGGTACGACGACTTAAAGACGGGTTAAAGAATTTTAATAGTTCTGATTATCTACTTCTCATGGGGGATCCTGCAGTAATTGGTTTAGCTTGTGCAATAGCTTCTCATATCAATGTAGGAAAATATTCTATTTTAAAGTGGGATAGAATTGAGAAGGACTATTATGCTGTGGAGATAGATTTACATTCAACAGTTTATAAGGAGGAAGCACATGGCTGAAGTTTCAAAAGAAGAGATTCTTAACTTTTTTGAAGAGACCCCTAAAACTTTTGAAAACAATACTCTTGGTCGAGTAAGCGAATTATCTAATCAAGTTATTGATCTAGATAGAGAAATAGCCGAGCAGGAGGGAACCCTTAAAACTATGAAAGAAAAACGAAGGCAACTCACTGAAGACCTAATTCCTGCGGTCATGACTGAGCATGGTGTTGCTGAAGTAACTTTACGAGACGGGAGCAAGGTTACTGTTAAAAAGTTCTATAGTTGTACAATACCCGCCGATAAAACAGAAAGAGCTTTTGAATGGCTACGAGAAAATGGCCATGAGGGGCTTATTAAACACCGCCTTACAATAGATTTTACTCGAGATAAAGACGATCATGCTCTACAAATTAAGAAAGAGCTTGAAGATAAAGGGCTTTATCCAGGAGACAAAGAATGGGTAGAACCTTCCACTCTCCGAGGTTTTGCACGAGAGCAAGTTGAATCTGGTGAAGAGTTACCACCAGATGATTGCTTTAATTTATTTATAGGAGAGCGAGCTACTATTAAATAGGAGTATATTATGGCACAACAAGTTGCGAAAAAAGAGGACGCTCCTCTTGCCATTTCTAATGACGACCTTTTTGCCTTTGCAGGGCAAGGAGTAGAAGACCTAGGAACGGATGATCTTGCGATTCCGTTCATCAATATTATTCAGAGCAATTCCCCTCAATTGAACAAGCGAGAAGGAAAGCATATTGAAGGCTCTGAAGTTGGTATGCTGTTTAATACGGTAACTAATGAATTATTTGATGGAGAACAGGGTGTAGAAGTTATTCCTTGTGCCTATCAAAGAACACTTGTAGAGTGGGTTCCTCGAGATCAAGAAGGGGGGTTTGTGGCTTCTCATGATCCTGAGAGTGGCATACTTTCAAAAACAACTAAAAATGAACGAGGACAGGATATTCTTGAGAACGGAAATTACCTAGCCAATACCGCTTCTCATTATGTCATCTTATTGAGTCCTACTTATGGCCTGACCCAAGCAGTTTTATCAATGACCTCTACACAACTGAAAAAGTCACGTAAGTGGAACACACAAATGGTGTCTCAAACAATTACATTGCCTGATGGAAGTGTTAAACCAAAACCTTCTTTTGCTTCCGCTTATATTTTAAAGACAGTTCCAGAGTCCAATAAACATGGAAGCTGGTTTGGTTACGAAATATCAGATAGAAGGGATGCTTCTGCGGAGGAATTTCAAATTGGTGCGGGTTTCTATAAGGCTGTCATGGCAGGAACTGTGAAAGCCAGCACACCTGAACAAGAAGGGGCAACTGACAACGTTCCATTTTAATTTATAGGTAATAGGTTAAGTGACAACATTAGAAAGATTCATAGAAAGGTTTTCTGGTTTAAACAGAGCTTACGGAACAACCGAAGTTGTTGGACTTCGTGAAGATGGAAAGAAAAAAGTAGACTCTTTCGTTCAACACGGTGAGCCTACAGCAGCTCTATGGCAAAAACATTTAGTTGGTGAAGAACCCTCTTTAGGTATAATCCCGATTACTGACGACAACAGTTGTCGATGGGGGTGCATTGACATAGATGATTTTTCACTTGACCTAAAGTCTGTAAATACCCGAGTACAAGAGCGTGAGTTCCCTCTGATATTATGTAGAAGTAAATCAGGGGGAGCGCACCTCTTTCTCTTCACCAGCGTTTATGTTCCTGCCAGTTTAATGAGGGTAAAGCTTTCTGAAATGGCGGCGTCACTTGGTTTTGCTTCAAGTGAGATATTCCCCAAACAATCTGAGATTTTGTCAGAGCGGGGAGACACAGGCAACTTTTTAAATATGCCGTATTTCGGAGGGGATGATACTACCCGATACTCGTTAAATGCGGAAGGTGACGTTAATACGCTTGATGAATTCCTTGATTACGCAACGGAAAAACAGCTAACCGAAGAGCAACTTGAAAAATTCAAAGTTATCAAAAATGAAAAAGAAGTTCTTAAAGATGGCCCACCATGTCTGCAATTCTTAGTGACACAGGGATTTCCTCAAGGCACACGAAACAACGGCCTGTTTAATTTAGGGATTTATGCAAAACTATCCAATTCTGATGATTGGGAAGACAAATTAGAGGAATATAATCGAGAGTATCTATCTCCTCCTCTTGGTTCTTCAGAAGTTTTAACTATCTTAAAACAACTTAAAACTAAAGAATATAACTATAAATGTAATGATCAACCGATTTGTTCGCATTGTAACTCAGGAGTTTGTAAAACTCGAAAATTTGGTATTTCTCCGGCAACTGCGATGCCTTCGTTTGGTTCACTGACAAAACAGAACTCAAACCCTCCCGTTTGGTTTCTTGATGTAGAAGGCAATCGTTTAGAAATGATCACTGAAGACCTTCAAAACCAGACAAGGTTTCAACGAGTTTGTATGGAAACTATAGATAAGATGCCGCCTAAGATGAGCGAACGAGCATGGCAAGGAGTCATACAAAATCTCCTTGATAATGTCACTATTATTGAAGTACCAAAAGACGCTTCTATAGAGGGGCAGTTTCAAGACCTCCTTGAAGCTTTCTGCACTGACCGAGCGCAAGCACAAACTAAAGAAGAAATACTACTGGGTAAGCCGTATACAGAAGATAATAAAACTTTCTTTCGGTTATCTGATCTTGAGGCATATCTTCAACGTCATAATTTTCGGCACTTTACCCGACCTAAAATTACTGCCCGATTACGAGACTTAGGCGCTGATCATTCGGGACAAAATATTAAAAATAGATTTGTAAATTTATGGGCGATACCAACATTTGATTCACAAACAGACCCATTTGGGTTGCCTGATTTTTCACAGGAAGATCCAATATGAACATTATTATTGGGCCTCCAGGAACAGGTAAAACCACACGATTATTATCTCTTGTAGAAAATGAATTATCCTCAGGAGTAGACTCAAAACAAATTGGCTACTTTGCGTTCACTAATCGCGCAGCCGATGAAGCAAAGGAGAGAGCGTATGCCCTATTTAATTATGATTCTGATGATCTTCCTTATTTTAGGACTCTTCACAGTCTAGCTTTTCAGCGATTAGGTTTGAGTCGATCACAAGTATTTAACGAAGACCAACGAAAAGACTTTGGTACATTGATGGGATTAGAGGTGACAGGTAAATCTTCATTTGAAGAAGGTTCATTTGCTTTTTCAAAAAAAGGCGACCAAATTCTTGGTATAATAGAAGTTGCTCGTGTTCGAGGAATTTCAGTTCGCCAACAATGGCAACAAGTTAATTCAGATATTGGTTGGTTTGAAATAGAGCGTGTTGAAAGAGGGCTGACAGAATTTAAAAAAGTTAGGAATCTATACGACTTCACGGATATGCTGTCTTTATTTCTTTCCGAAGAGAGTGCCCCAAAATTAGAAACAATCTTTATAGATGAAGCACAAGATTTAAGTTTCCTCCAATGGCAAATGGTTTTTGCTCTTGAAAAATTATGTAATAATATCTACATTGCAGGAGACGATGATCAAGCTATTTTTAGATGGGCAGGTGCAGAAGTAAATAACTTTCTTTCGTTGACTGGTGAAATAGAAGTATTGGAACAATCCTATCGAGTTCCTCAACATGCTCACTACCTTGCTGGGAATTTGATTCGTCGAATTTCAAAAAGAAGAAGAAAAGATTGGAACCCGCGCCCTGATCCAGGAACTTTATCTTGGCATTCAGATATTGAACATATAAATATGAGCGAAGGAGAGTGGCTCATTCTTGCTCGGAACAATTATTTATTAAATCAAGCAGAGCAACAATGTCGTCTAGAGGGATTTTTCTATTCTCGAGCAAATCGTAAAGGTATAAGTGAATCCCTTTTGAATGCTATTCTTGATTGGGAAAAGCTAAGAAAAGGAGAGGCTGTTTCTGCAGGTCAAGTAAAACAAATATATAAATACATGACTGCGGATAAAGGTGTTGCCAAACAGCACAGGTCTCTTAAAAGTGTTTTTGAAGAAAAGATCCTTTCTATGAAAGAGCTGCTTGCTTCGCATGGTCTTTTAACAACTGCTATTTGGCATGAAGCATTTGATAGAGTAACAGATAAGGAAAAGCAGTATCTTATTGCTTGTTTGCGCCGTGGAGAAAAACTCACTACAACTCCTCGTATACAAATATCCACTATCCATGCTTCTAAAGGTGGAGAAGCAGACAATGTGATAGTGCTTACAGACATTGGCCAGAAAAGCTGGCTTGAAATGCAAAAACAACCAGACGATGAAATACGTGTGTTTTATGTTGCGCTCACTAGAGTAAAGAAGAATTTGCATATTGTTCAACCTAAAACTACAAGGTCTTTTCTCTTTTAGATAATTTTCCCCTTTACCAACAAATACCTGAAGGCTAAAATAAACTATTATTTAATAAAGGAGCTATAAATGGCTGAAAAGCAGTCAAGAAAGACGCGGTTGTATGATCGATCGCAAACAATTGTTCTCTTAAATGGAGAAAATCCCCGTAGACCAGAATCTAATCGTTATTGGATTTTCGACTCAATTCGAAACGGCATGACTGTTGACCAATTTCTTATGGCGGTCTCTAAATTTAATGGGGGCACAAAAGATTTACAGCTCCTTGAAGAATCTGGCCATGTTGCTATTAAAACCGAGCCGCAAGGATTGTCTTCGATGTAAAGATTGGGTAACTCTTATTCATCGGAGACCCCCTCTCATGTAGGATCTTCTTCCTTTTTCACCTACTACATGGGAGGGGTTTTTTAGAAAGGCATAGCGATGCAAGAAGAAAGTATAGAGAGGTTCTTTTATTGGATACATGAAAGAACCAAAATTCAAGAGCGAAAAGACCGAGGCGACCCTTGGCCTTGGACTAGTGACCCCATCCTTCAAGAGTATAAGTTCACAAACGCTTACCGCGAGCGTGACAAAACTACTGTGTGGTTCCGCGAAAACATACGCGACCCATTGAAGCATGTTCCGGAAGTCTATATGGCTACGGTTATATTTCGCTGGTTTAATTTAATTGAAACTGGTAAAACATTAATTAAACACAACCTCCTCATTGATTGGGATCCGCAAAAGGCGTATGATGTGATCACTCCTCAAGATAAATGGATCACGGGTGCGTATATGATTAAAAGCCCAACCAATATGAATAAGGTTCGTGGTATTTGTGAAACTATCACAAATGTTTGGAACGACCGTGAGAAGTTCCTTGATAAATGCCCTTGGCCATCATTAGAAAAAATGAGTGGGTTTCTAGAGAGCTATCCTTTTCTTGGTCCGTTCTTAGCATACGAGTTGGTGACAGATTTACGCTATACATTTGTTGGGTATGCGGCAAACGACATGCTTTTCTGGGCTAATGCTGGACCAGGAGCAATGCGCGGATTAAATCGTATTCACGGGCGAGACCTTAATTATACTTCAAAAAAGCATGACTGGTGTTCAGAAATGAGAGAACTTCTTACAATTTCTTGGATGCGGAAAGGGCTTGATTTTGAATTACGCGAAATAGAGCACAGCCTTTGTGAGTACGATAAATATGAACGGGTAAGGTTGGGACAGGGCACTCCTCGTTCAAAATATAAATACAGGGAGCCAGCAGATGAAAAAAACTGAACAAGAAAATCCTTTTGGTTATGATCCAGAAATGGATTCTGTGCGAGAAGAGCGCACTCAGTGGCTGGATCCAATTGTAGTAGTTAGTGGGGGTTTTGATCCTGTACATAAAGGTCATGTGGAACTCTTTAAAAATGCAGCAAAACATGGAAAAGTGCATGTGCTTTTAAATAGCGACGATTGGTTGTCTCGTAAAAAAGGTTGTTCTTTCCTTCCTTTTGAGACAAGGCAAATAGTTTTAAATAATATGGTTTCTATTCATCGGGTTCATGCTGTTGATGATAAAGACGAAACAGTTTCTCAAGGGTTGGCTGAATTACGAAAAAAGTACCCACATACAAAAATATACTTCGCAAACGGTGGCGACAGAAAACTTTCAAATACCCCTGAGATGACTATGTGCGAATGTTTAAAGATAGAGATGTTATGGAATGTGGGTGGAGAAAAAATAGATTCTTCTAGTGAACTCCTTAGTAATTATGAACACCGCCACGGTGTTCGACATCTTACTTCTCGTGACTGGGGAACGTATGAAATTCTAGGAAGCGCAGAAACCTTTATAGTTAAAGAATTAATAGTATGGCCTCGTCGCAGTATTAGTTTTCAAAGGCACCACTATCGTTTAGAAGAGTGGCTAATTTTAGAAGGAGAAGGAATATTTGTTTTAGATGAAAAAAACTTTAATATTAAGGCCAAAGATCGAATACAAGTCCTTCCTATGGCATGGCATTGGGTAAAAAACACAAGCCATGATAACCATCTCCGTATTCTAGAAACATGGTTTGGAGAAGTTCTTGAAGAAAGTGATATAGAAAGAGAGGAATTTGATGAAACTATTATATCTAAGTAGATCTCGTTATGGAGGATGGGTTACTTTTACAACGCATCTTTATCATGGACTAGTTGGTAAACCCCCTACTTCACATGATCAGTTCTCAGTGTCTGAAGATCATGAAGTTTTTCGTATGACTACACGCACTGAAAAAACACAACGTGATATGGGAAATTATGTTCCGTATAGAAACGTAAGTGAAGAAGATCTTCTTGAGCTAGAAGGTCCAATTTTGATCACCGCCCTTGATAAGCACCATAGAGAAGTGGCCATGAAGTTATTGGAGCGAGGGGCTTCAATCGTTATCCATGATCCAACTGAACTACGCAACCCAGAGTTTCGTGAGTTTATTTCACCTAGCCAAGTTATAGTCATCCGCAAATCTATGCTTGAGCATATGCCAGAAGCAACTTATATTCC
>CEUS01283998.1_pt1 | contig 27851 bp, 28 predicted proteins | sample 427031 | NCBI WGS metagenome assembly CEUS01 (sample SAMEA2622837, study PRJEB7988) | marine metagenome | biome: marine biome (ENVO:00000447); feature: marine epipelagic mixed layer (ENVO:xxxxxxxxx); material: "saline water (ENVO:00002010), including plankton (ENVO:xxxxxxxx)" | depth 140 m | reverse complement strand
TACGAACATGATGCTTTAGTTGCTGCGGCAAGATTGAGTCAACGGTACATTACTGATCGACATTTACCTGACAAAGCTATCGATTTGATTGATGAAGCAGGCAGTAAGATTCGTATTGATGCAGAAAGCCTTCCTGAACATCTGAAGAATTTAGAAGAACGGTTGAATCATTTGGAGAATGAAGAGACTGCGGCAAATCAAAGATCGGATTATGAAGAAGCGGCTCAAGCGAGGTCAATTAGGCTTGGTTTGGAGAAAGATTATCAGAGAGAATTAGATCAATGGAAAAAAGAGAAGAACATTAAAGATTCTGTGACGGTAGAAGATATAACATCAATCGTGGCTGATGCAACGGGTATTCCTAGCACGAGGATGCTTGAGGAGGAATCCGAGCGTCTTATGAAAATGGAAAACGCGCTCCATGAGAGGATCATTGGGCAAGATCGCGCTGTTGTTGCGATCGCAGATGCGTTGCGACGAGCCCGTTCTGGCCTGAAAGATCCGCATCGGCCTATTGGCAGTTTCATTTTTCTTGGTCCGACCGGGGTTGGGAAAACGGAACTTGCAAAGGCATTATCTGAATTTCTTTTCGATGAAGATGAGGCTCTTGTGCGGATCGATATGTCCGAGTATATGGATAAGCACACGATTTCCCGCATGATCGGGGCACCTCCGGGTTTTGTCGGTTATGATGATGGAGGACAGTTGACTGAATTGGTGCGTCGCCGACCTTTCCAGGTTGTTTTGTTTGATGAGATAGAAAAAGCACACCCAGATGTGTTTAATATCCTTCTACAGATACTCGAGGATGGTCGCCTTACGGATGGTCATGGTCGAACAGTCGATTTTCGGAATACAGTCATTATCATGACTAGTAATCTTGGTACAGAACAGTTAAATCAAGAAACGATTGGATTTCAGGTCGATGGTACAGCCAAAGACGATTTGCAGCGATTACATGCCGCAGTTGAAACGTCACTGAAACGAGCGTTCCGTCCGGAATTCCTTAATCGTTTGGACGAGATTATTGTCTTTGAACCTCTCACTGATGAGGATATTCTGAGTATTGTTGATTTGCAATTTCATGAGGTATCCAAACGATTATCAGATCGAGGTATTTCGGCTGAATTAACAGATACGGCGCGACATTGGCTTGCGAAAGAAGGATATTCCGCAGTTTTTGGTGCACGGCATTTGCGGCGTACGGTTCAACGACATATCGAGAACCCATTGTCTAGGAGTCTTCTTGAGGGCGAATTTGATGAAGGTGACCATATTCTAATTGATGTCGAAGAGCTCACTTTGATTTTTTCCCGGAAGGCGCGTGAATTACAGTTGGTTTGAAGAATATGATGTGCATGGGTTTAGTGACAAGAGCAGTCGATTTGAAAGGTTTTTTCAGAATGATTGATGATAAAGATTCGTCGCAGAATTGGACGATTTTAGAAGAACAAAATGTGTTCTCTGCACGCCCTTGGTTGGAAGTTTCAGTGCAAAATGTTCAATTACCAAATCAACGAATCGTTGATGATTACTACCAAGTATGGATTCCTGATTATGTTGTCATGCTTGTATTTACAGATTCTGGACAAATTATTGTGGAACGTCAATATAAACATGGGGTTCGTCATATGACTTTCACGCTGCCAGCTGGCCAAATTGAAGTTGGTGAGGAACCGCTGGTAGCTGCCAAAAGAGAGTTGTTAGAAGAAACAGGTTTTGTCGCAGACGGCTGGGAAAGCTATGGAAATTTTGTTGTTAACAGCAATAATGGATGTGGCAGAGCGCATCTTTTTGTTGCGCGAGAAGCGCAATTCGTGCAAGAACCGAATTCGGGTGATCTCGAGGAAATGGAAATCCTCTTAATGAATCAAGAGGAGGTTATAGATCGCGTGAAAGCTGGGGGGTTCGCTACACTGCCACCGGTGGCGCTCATTGGGCTGGCGACAAATTCGTTTTTTATGTAATGAGCAACAATATAGCTTTAAATGTTTTGATTTGAGTTGTTCATTTCTCAGCTTGGTTGTATTGCGAAGGGATGGCTATATTATCGCGTTGATCTAGTTCGCGTGATGCACGCTGTGGCCAATAGGGGTCGCGCAACATTTCTCTTCCAAGTAAGACGAGGTCCGCGCGCTGGTTGCGAATGATTTCATCTGCTTGCATTGGTTCTGTAATGAAACCAACAGCAGCCGTCGTCATCTCTGTTTCTCGTCGGATCCTTTCTGCGAAGGGTACCTGAAACCCTGCACCGCGTGGAATTGATGCGTTGGGTGATGATCCACCAGAACTACAATCGATGAGATCAACTCCCAATTCTTTCAGGATGTGGACAAGTTTGATTGTGTCTTCAACGGTCCATCCACCTTCAATCCAATCAGTTGTCGATAAGCGAATTGCGAGTGGGTAGTTATCAGGCCATACATTTCTGATCGATTGTACGGTTTCAATCGTTAGGCGAATGCGGTTTTCAAATGTGCCGCCATATTGATCGTCCCGTGTGTTTGATATTGGTGAGAGGAATTGGTGGAGTAAATAGCCGTGAGCGGCATGTAGCTCGAGCCATTGCATCCCCGATTCTTTAGCACGAATCGCTGCATCACTGAACGAGCTTGTAATTTCGCTAATTTCTTCAAGATTCAGCTCGTTCGGCTCTCGGTGATTTTTGTTGAAGGGAATATTACTTGGTCCTACAGGCGTCCATCCGCCATTATTATCGTTTAACGGTTGGTTTCCTTCCCAAGGAGGTGAGGTTCCCGCTTTGCGTCCCGCATGTGCCAATTGCATGCCCGGAATTGCGCCATGACCTGATATGAACTGTGTGATTTCTTTAAGTGGCTGAATATGGTTATCGGACCATATACCGAGATCTTGAGGTGAGATTCGCCCCCGAGGCTCAACCGCTGTCGCTTCTGTAAGCACCAAAGCGGCACCACCGATTGCACGCGCACCAAGGTGTACCATATGCCATTCATTTGCAAAGCCATCGGATGAGCTGTACATGCACATTGGCGAGACGCCAATTCTGTTACGTAATGCGACTCCGCGTATCTCTAGGGGGTCGAAGAGGTGCGGCATTTACTTATCCTTAACCGTTTGCTTTAGATCCCTTCGGATCCGTGTGAAAGCCCTACCGACGCAAACGGGGATCCATCACGTCTCGTACCGCATCTCCGAAGAGATTAAATCCAAATACTGCGAAGCTAAGAAATACTCCCGGCCATATGATCATATGTGGAGCTGATTCCGCATATTGCTGGACGTTACCACTGAGCATTCCACCCCATGATGGGTGAGGAGGTGGTACGCCTAAACCAAGGAAACTTAACGAAGCCTCGGCAACAATTGCCGCACCGAAACCGGCTGTTGCAATGATAAGCCAGGGTGGCATGACATTAGGTAGCATGTGCTGACGAAGGATGTGAAAGGTGGACGCGCCTGTTGATTCCGCAGCCATGATGTATTCCCTACTTGCGATTGATAAAGCTTGGGATCGGACAATTCGATTAAATGAATCGATTCGTGGAATTGAGATGGCAACGGCTGTGGTCATAATGCCGAATCCCAACGCAGCAACAACTGCCATGGCTAAGATGAGAGACGGAAAGGCTTGCAGCGTATCAGCTACGCGCTGAGAAATAAGGTCGAAGTAGCCTCCGATATAGGCACTAGCAATTCCCCAAATGAGGCCCGTAACTCCGCCGATAATCACCACCGTGAATCCCATTGTGAGAGATATGCGAGATCCGAATATTAGCCGGCTAAACATATCTCGTCCAAATTGATCTGATCCCAAAATGAATTTAGAGTTTGAGCCTGACAAGCGATTCGGAGCATCCATTTCGAGGGCTGTGAATGGTGCAATACCCTCTGCGAATATTGCGGCTAAGAACAGTATGATTACCATAAGCAATCCGACCAGGCCGAGAGGTTTTTTTCTCCATGTGTCATAGGCGCGCCGCCACACACTTCGTTGTGGGCGAACCCAGGTTGTTTCGTCTAACTCTACCGATTGCTGTTCAGCCATAACTGAACCTTTCTAATTTTCGGCCAGGATACACGTGACGTAAGAAATTCAAATTCAAGTCATGAGATGTTAGAGCCGTGAACTGAAACTGTCAAGCCACATTTTAAAAGTATAAATTATATTGGTCAATGGGAAAAGTGATGATTATCACAAATGTTTGAGCGTCTGACCGATATAATGGATATAATCAGTTAATGCGTTCGACGAAATCGCCATCAGAGATTGGCAGTTGGACCAGTCGCTCCCCTTTCTTTCACGGCTGGACAGTCCTTGCTATTGCAAGTCTCGCGATGTTCACTTCAGGCCCAGGCCAAACCTATTCGGTATCTATTTTTGTTGATCCTCTGATTAGGGAAACAGGTTGGACCCGGACTGATATCGCCGCGTTATATGCAGCAGGTTCGTTGACGGCAGCCTGCGCGATGATTTTTATTGGGCGCTTATTTGATCGGTGGGGCGCGCGAATCCTAATTTCAATAATCGTTATTCTTTTTGGGTTGGCGGCTTTGTGGATGAGTAGGATTGGCAGTCCCTTTGAACTGTACCTCGGGTTTGCAGCAATACGAACATTGGGCCAAGGCTCTCTTACCATGATCCCTACGTCACTGATCGCTGTTTGGTTTATTCGGTTACGGGGTCGTGCGACTGCGATATCATTTCTGGGAACCTCAATAAGTCAAGCGACTTTTCCTCCGGTTATTCATTTTCTGATTGCTGAATTCGGCTGGCGAGGAGCGTGGGTTGCGTTGGCAGTTATCATTTGGAGTCTTTTACTGATTCCGACAATAGCCTTTGTTCGGCGGAGCCCAGAATCAGTTGGATTGCATCCTGATGGAGATGATGTTTCTGCAGACGTGACGGATGGAGATCAAGATTCAGACATCGAACAGGAAGTAGACTGGACCCTTCGTGAAGCTGCCAAGACAAGAGCCCTTTGGCTGTTGTTGCTCGCTGGGTCGTCTCAAGCATTGATCGGTACAGCTTTAGTGTTTCATCAGGTTTCTATTTTCACTGGGAAAGGTTTGGATGCATCGGTAGCGGCTTCTGTTTTTACTGTGATGGCGCCCTGTGCGATCGCGGCCAGTTTGGTCGCAGGTTTTCTCGCTGACAAGGTGCCCAATCGTTTCGTATTGGCGGCTGGTCAAGTGCTTATGGTGATAGGGATGTTATTAATATTTGGTATTTCATCTGTCTGGCATGCATTTCTTTACGGAGCGATAATGGGTTTTGCTCAGGGGGTAATCATGACCACAAGTGCAGTCATTTGGCCAAATTACTTTGGTCGTCGTTATATAGGGAGCATTCGTGGTGCAGCAACTACGAGCATGGTCGGTTTTGCTGCTATCGGGCCGCTACCATTTGCATATACTTTTGATATTACAGGTTCATATACGACAGCAATCCTCTTGTTTCTGTTGTTGCCATTGAGTTGCGTTGTTGCGGCTTTGCTCGCGTTACCACCACGCAAAATTATTTAAATCAAAGTTTTGATGAGTAGTGGTTTCCATGTCTTGGCGAGGATTGTGGGTGTCACTTTTTCGCTGTAGACTGCCCGTAGTTCACATCTTGAGACAAGAATCATTGATGGGCTCGAAGTTTGGAAGGCGGAGTACCTATGGTCAAAGATTCTATGGATTCTTCCTTTAAAAAAGTGGACCCGTTTCTTTGGATCGAGGGAGCGATTGAGACCACGAAAGAAGAAGCGCCTTCAACAGGCAAGTTGGATCGTTTGGTCTATGGCTCATTTGTAGGAGTTGCCATACCAATTTTGGCGGGCTCGGTTACTTCTCTATTCCTGTGGATGATGCGGAAGGGCGGTTTGTTTGCTCGTCTGTTCGTTTGTCCATGGCTGTTGATATCAAGTATTCCAGTCATTCAGGCCAATTGGCTCCTAATTAAGTTCCAAAGGGCATTGCAAGAAGAGGATGTGGGTGCAGCCCAGCATGCGTTGACGGATTTATCAGGTAGCGATCAAAGTAATCAGATTACGTTACCAGCACTGCGTTTAGAGGCAATCAAAACTTTTGGTGATGCAATGGTTAGCAAATGCGTTGGACCTTGCTTCTATTTCGTCCTTTTTGGTATACCTGGTGTTTTCGTATATCGGACGATTCTGATCATGGATAAGAATATGAATCAGCCTACGCCCACCGAGGTTGGAATGTTGATTAAATTGCTCCGTGGTTCTGCTGATTTCATTCCACGACGCATTAGCCGGTATTTTATTTCGATCTCAAGCTGGTTGATTGAAGAAGACCTGAGTACAGAAAACCAACAGAGGTCTTCAGGGCGTGGGCCAGAAATTTTAATACGGTCAAGCGCATCAACTGGGCCCGTAAGGAAGGATTCTAATCGAGATAACGTTCGGATTGAAAATCCCCCGAAAGAGGACATCACATCTGAGCAAGTTGGACGAACAATAACTCTCGTCCAAGTTGCTTCGGTTTTAGTGCTTCTTACTACCTTCCTGTTGTCTATTCTTTCCGTGGGTATCACGCGCCGAAAGTAGACTTCATATGTTGGTTCGCTTCTTTCATAAAAATCGATCGTTTCTAGTGGTGAAGTACTTTTTCCCACTTTGTGATTTGATGTAATGAAAAAAATCATAGCTGTCTTTATTTTGATCGGTGTATCGGTGAGCGTCGTGATGAGCGGTACGCATAGTGGGCGGGTATTTTGGAAAACAACTCTGATGCTACCGGAAATTATTCAAGAGGTGCCCATTAGGCCTCTTTTGAGTTTGAGTGATACTCCTCTTGTTGAGAGCGTGACTTATCTTGAAGAATCCCAAGTACGTTCTGCCACATTGCTTCGCCCTAACCGTACGGGTGAATTCGGGGCCATGATTTTTACCCTGGGTGTTGATGCCAATTTTCAAGATCCTGATGTCATACGGGTGACTGAAGCGATTGCTCGTTCGGGCATAGTACTTTTATTGCCTAATTCGAATGATTTCGCTGAAGTGCGTGTTGGACCAGAAGAAGTTGATCTTCTGGTTGATGCTTTCAACTATCTTTCTGAACAACCTTTCGTTGATCCAAATCGTGTCGGTTTTGTTGGTTTTTCTGTTGGTGGCTCCATGGCACTTCTAGCAGCAGCTGATTCGCGTCTTCGTGACAAGGTGGCCTTTGTAAATGCTTTTGGTGCGTATCATGATATTTTCGATGTGTTGAGTGCGGTTATTACGAACGAGTTACATGGCGATGAATCGATCGTTTCGTGGTGGCCCGAAACGCGCGCGAAAGATATTTTCATGCGTGGTGTTCTTAATGTTCTATCTGATCCCGAAGACGAGCCAATCCTTGGCTCCTTTTTGCGCAATCCAGAAGAGTTTCAATTGATTGATGGAAACGGGTTGTCAGAAGAAGGGAAGGCGATTCTTTTGTTGCTTCAGGCAGAGAATCTGGCAGAATTTGATGTGGCTCGATCAAAACTTCCAAATCAACTTCGAAAACGTCTAAACGCGATTTCTCCTAGCCAGCACATCAATAATCTCAATACAAAAGTATTTCTGATGCACGATACAGGAGATAGGATGATTCCATTCATTGAATCACGTCGTATGTTTACAGCATTGGACCAAAATGTTCTTGCACAATACAGCGAATTTACAATCTTCGAGCATGTGAACTCATCCGGTTTCCAGATGTCTTTTGATTTTGTGCGGGATATAATGAAGCTGTTTGTGCATGTGCAAAGACTAATGTCAGAAGTCACCTAAAGTAGCATGTCACGCTGAATATGGATTGGATTTGGTAAAGCGGTTCAATTGCATTCGGCATTAACATATCCAGACGTAAATTGCCTAACAGAATTAGACTCTTGATCGAAAGCATGGCGTGCTTGGCAGCCGATATCATTTCCAAGTAAGTGTAAAGAGATCGATGGCTCTTCAGATATTGTTTCAATCATATGAATGTCATTATGTGGAGGCTCCAGCGTTGTAATATCACCAATTTCGAGAATGTTTTCAGATATAGTTCTAAGTTGTGCTTGGTTATGTTCGAGGTCAGGTTCTCCAATCGTTTCATATACTATTTCACGTTGTGTTCCTTGGTAGACTCCAACTAATCCCCATGCAAGATGATTATGGATTGGTGTTGAAATTTTAGGTGGAACGACCATCGCCATTAGTGACAAGTTTCGTTCTGCATTCCTATATAAAAGGTATTGCGCAAAGATTCCCGGGATGTCTTTTTTGTATTCTCGTGGAATGAAATCCTTGGATAACAAAAAATAAAACGATTCGTGAAGTGCTGTGATTTTTTCTTCTACGGCATCAATAGATGGCAATCTATGATCCATAACTTCAATAAATTGATCTAGCTCTGTGTCGTGGACCAGTAGTTCAGCGATCGTCATATAAATTCTCCTCGCTTTTGCATCAGAAAATAGACCGTATCCAGTTTAACAGCCTACATTCTTTGCAGACCAGTATAATGAACGAAGAAGGGGTGATATATGACACATGGCGGTTATGCGCGTCCAGATTTATTGGTTGAAACCGATTGGCTTGAGGCTCATTTAGAAGATGCGAATCTCCGGATCATTGACTGTGATCAGTACGAACATTTTGTTCGCGCCCATATAAAAAATGCAGTGGGAATTTCAGAGCATCATTACCTTAAAGGTCCTAATTACTTGGATGATCGTTTCAACAATCCTCTTGTGGCGGACCCTGATTATATTGCAGCATTAATGAGCGGAATGGGGATTGATAAGGATACAGTTGTGGTCGCATATGATCATTCGGGAGGATTGTATGCTGCCCGCATGTGGTGGGTGTTAAATCATTATGGTCACACAGAGGTGAAAATATTGAATGGTGGGTGGGCAAAATGGTTTGATGAGCAGCGCGCAGTTTCTATTGATCCGACAGATATAGTAGCGAAAACGTTTGTTCCCGAAAATAATCCAGATAACGTTTGTATATTAGATTACGCTTTAGAGCAGGTAGGGAAATCGGACACGATTTTTCTTGATGTCCGGTCAGATGGAGAATGGGAAGGAAGCGACACTACTCGTGGTAATAACAGAGCGGGTCGGATTCCTGGTGCTGTTCATTTGGAATGGCTCAATTTCATTCAACAAGATAGATATCGAATAATCAAACCTGCGAGTGAACTCCACGAATTGTTCGAGAGAAATGGTGTAACACCTGATAAACAAATCATTACATATTGACAAGCTGGAATCCGTGCGGCGCACGGTGCTTTCATTTTGACACTGCTCGGCTATAGCAGAGTACGTGTTTATGATGGGTCAATGGGCGAATGGGCGAATAGAGAGGAAACTCCGCTAATTCTTTAGGGCAACCAAGTATCTCTAGGCCTTGGGGTTATTTGCTCTAATGTGTTCCCAAAGCATGAGAGAGCGTTCACTCTCATCTGCATTGTTTGGGTCCAACACACACCGGCATGAACGGGTGTAGGAGCCAATAGTTTGTAAATCTGAGCGCCGTGTATCCCATCTCCATGGTTGCCCGCGCGCGTCTCGGAAAAGGCGGTTCGCAGTCACTTTATCGAGGGGAACTGCATATTCAAAACGGCGTGATGACGCGTCGCCTTTAAAGACACAGAAACCATTCAATGTTTTCTTGTGATAAATTGCTCGCCGAATGTGTGCGTTGGCACCAAAGATAGTGAAGTCGGATCCGAATGGAAATGCGCGAACGTTCCTTAAAATATTTTCGACACGAATATATCCGATGAAATAAAACCCGGCATTTTTGGTGAATTTCCCGTTTACGTGATCCACAAGACGAGCTAGGAAAAGAAGATAATCCCCTTGTTCAACTTGGGCTAACGCAGCGGCTCTGGGGCTTTCCGCACAATTGTCTCCATATGTGAAAGTTTCGAATTCTGGGTCGTTGTGAACGTGTATTCCACGATGCCGATCAGTTGTATAGCGGGTTAATGGTTCACCAGGTTGGTTGAAACAATCGAGTTTGGCGTAGGTAGGAAGCGGCGGCGACCACCATTCTCGTTCTTCTGGTATAGGCAAGAATTCAAATCGTCCATCTGGGAAAATCGGGCTTTGGGCACTGTGAGAGGCATTGACTCCAACGTTGATCAAAAATATACGGTTCGACATAATAAACTAGATTAGCTTAAGTCGTTTCACGAATGAAGAGCTTGTTGTGAAATTGACGTTGAAATGTACTCGGTTTGCACCTGTACTCAGTTACTGGGTCCATCAGGTCGCAGTGAATTTGCTATCCTTTATGAAGTAGCATTTGGCAGAATGTCATCAAAAGCGTGAGGCATCTTTGGTATAGGAAGTATGCTAGGAACGATGGATAAACTAACGATTGAAGAACGTATAAAAGATTTAGCGGAAGAGCTAGGTTTTGATGGGATTGGATTTACAGATGCAGAACCATTTTCCAAACATCAGGAAATTGCTCTAGCGAGATTAGAAGATGGTTTGATGGGGGAGCTTTCTTGGTATACCCCAGAGCGAATTGAGCGTGGATCCGATCCAGCAGCAATTTTGCCAGGGGGTCGTTCGATAATTTCTCTCGCGATGAGTTATTACTCGGTCGCACCGGATGCGCCAACCGATGATGATCTTCACGGACGTGTTTCTAACTATGCATGGGGGCAAGATTATCATGCGTTGCTAAGGAAAAAGTTGAAGGTTTTTATCACCCGTCTTTCAGAGATGGCTGGCGAAACCGTTCGTGCAAAAGCTTATAACGATACTGGTCCAGTTCAAGATCGTGCTATTGCGGAAAGGGCTGGGGTTGGGTGGTTTGGCAAGAATACCAACATTTTGACCTCAAAAGGTTCTTGGGTTTTCCTCGCTGAAGTGATTACTGATATGGAGTTGCAGCCTGATGTTCCTCTGAAGAAAACATGTGGAGCATGTACATTGTGTATTGAGGCCTGTCCGACAGGCGCACTGATTGCACCATATGTTCTTGACTCCAACCGATGCATTTCTTATTTAACGATCGAATTGCGTGGGGCAATTCCCCGCGAATTACGACCACTTGTTGGAGATTGGATTTTTGGATGTGATATTTGTCAGGATGTTTGTCCCGTGAATCGGAAAGCAGAATTGACAAAAGAATACGGATTCTACGCAAAAGACATGGATACAGCGAATCCGCGCCTGTTGACTCTTTTGACGCTTTCAGATGAGGAATTTGCTGCCCAATTTCGTGGCAGTCCAATTCGGCGTGCAAAAAATGAGGGGATGAAGCGCAACGTGTGTGTTGCTTTGGGAAACATTGGCGATGAACGCGCAGTTTCAGGTTTGACTCGTGCGTTGATGGAAGAATCTGCGCTTGTTCGTTGCCATGCAGCATGGGCTTTGGGACGCATTGGCGGAGATGCAGCCATACGATCTCTTCGGGAGGCTTTGGCACAGGAACACGATCATAATGTCATCGGTGAAATTGAATGCGCACTTGATGGCGACGAAGAGTGAACGCTTTGTGTATGGTATTCCAAAAAATTGAGACCAAGTACAATCTTATTCTGATTAATTCTGTGCATGAAGAGGAGTAAAACGTGCCTATTCGTAGCTTTCAAGTTGGACCAATGGACAATAATACAGTGGTTATCTTTGATGAAAATACCAAAGACGCTGTGGTTATCGACCCATCGATGGAAAGTGACCTTGTCTTGGAATGGCTTCGGCAAGAATCACTGAATGTGGGATTTGTGGTGAACACGCATGGTCATCAGGATCATACGTACAACAATGCGCTTTTCCAAAAAGAAACTGGGGCGAAGGTAATGATTCATCCAGAAGACGAAGCGATGTTAACGTCTGCAAATTGGATGGGTGGGGAGTTGTCTCCTAAACCGGATGCCTTTCTTGCCGATGGAGAAGACATCGTTATTGGAGAATCACATATCAAGGTGATAGAAACTCCAGGGCATACGCCGGGCAGCACCTGTTTTTATTTTGACGGCTGGGTCATGACAGGAGATACGTTGTTTGCTGGATCGATTGGGAGGTTTGATTTTCCGGGTGGTTCCGCTGCTGAATTGGATTCATCAATCAAGGACAAACTCTTTGTGCTTCCCGAAAATACGATTGTTTTGCCCGGACATGGAGCGCAGAGTGACATTGGGAAAGAGATCCAGACGAACCCATTTGTGGGAGTGAATGCTCCTCCAGTCTCCGTTTGGGGCAATCAGTAGATTGTGCACAGTGTTTGAAGGTATGGAAAAGTTAGTTCATTTGCAAAACGATATTTTTGATTTGATGGAGGCTGAGGTTAGCCCAAATGATAAAGCATTTAAGATTCTGATGAATAGATTAATGAGTCATGTTCGTAGGGCAAATCCAAGTGTGGTGGCAAAGTTCGATGAATGGAGAAGCGAAGAAGGATTACGTCGTGGGCTCAACATCTCATAAATACGTGTGAGGCACTAGTACGGACGCTAATTTAAGAGAGCAAGAAAGAGGCGAGTGAAATGGCATCAGAAGATCAAGCACCTAGCGCTCCAGACTATTCTATCGTGACCGAAGCTGGATTAGACGGAACGATGTTTTACCCGCGCCGTGATTGGTCGCCTCCACCGCAGAATGCTGAAGATATAACGATTCCAATGGGTGATGGCGTGAATATTGGGTGTCGTTTTTATGTCTCTGATCGTCAAATGCCAACGGTACTCTACTTTCATGGAAATGGCGAAGTTGCGACTTTTGATTATGATGAAATTAGTCTTTTTTATTCGGGAATTGGACTGAATCTTTTTGTGGCGGATTTTCGTGGGTATGGTGTGAGTGATGGCATACCAACGTTTGCGGATATGATGCAGGACTCCCATACCATATACACGTTTTTTCGTGACCTGTTATCCAGTCAGCAATTGTCTGAGCAAATCTATGTCATGGGCAGATCTCTAGGTGCGCATTCTGCAGTTGAGTTGGCTGCTCATTATCCCGAATCCCTTGCAGGATTAATTGTTGAAAGTGGTGCATCCAGTATGGAAAGGATCGCTGATCGTTTAGTAGAAATGGGGCGTGCTGATGAGGGGGTCGAGTTAGCATCTCGTCATTTAACAAAAATCCAGTCAATCAAATTGCCTGTTTTGATCATTCATGGAGCGTATGATGATCTTATCCCAATTACTCGTGCTGAAGAATTCCATAATATTTTAACGGTTACGCAGAAAAAACTCGTGACTATACCAAATGCTGGGCATAATGATCTTCTTTGGGTCGGACGGGTCGAATATTTTGATGAGATCAGTGCGTTTATATCAAACTGAACTGAGCTATTTCGCTAGGTACTGAGAAGGCTTATTCTGCATTCGATCGATTCGAACTACGCAAAAATTTTGGTGCCCACCAATTGAAATCCCCCATTACCTTCATCAAAGCTGGTACCAGAATAATGCGAACGACGCTTGCATCAAGCGCGATCGCTATTGCCATACTTAAGCCAACTGCTTTTATTAACACAAGGTCCCCAAATCCGAAGCCAGCTAAAACAAGAATAACAACTAGAGCCGCACTAGTGATGATTTTCCCGGTGTGGGCGAGTCCAGTTGCGACGCTCACAGTATTATCATGGGTTTTATCGTATGTTTCTTTGATGCGGGCCAGTAAGAACACTTCATAGTCCATGCTGAGTCCAAACAGAATACAAAATAAAATAATTGGTGCTGTCACTTCAATTTGACCCACAGAGCTGAAGTTTAGAGGGCCTTCAAAATGGCCATCTTGGAATATATACACCAACGCACCAAAGCTCGCAAAGATACTCATTGCATTCATGAGAATTGCCTTTAGCGGTAGGATGATTGAGCGGAACATAATTAACAACGTGATATAAATGCTGGCAAATATGAGCAGTACGACTTTGGGGAATTCGCTGTACAGATTGTGTCTCAAATCCATTACGCCCGCCGTGTAGCCGCCTGTCCACGCTTGCATGTCGGAGTCGTTGGGTTGGATTGAACGGATATCATTAACGAGCTTCTCAGACATTGGATTGTCGCTATCCAATTCTGTGAAGACTCTGATCAAGGTGATATTGTCGAATACAAGTTGATCAAGAGTTCTTGTGATTTGTGGATTTGTAATTGCCTCACGGTTTTCATATAAGCTGATGTAATCGCCTAAATTCAATTCGGGATTGATATCTACAATACTTTCAACCCGATCAATGTGCTTTTGCCGAGAGATTTCGGTTGTGAGTTTCTTCAATCTTTCGAGAACTTCTGGATCGAATGTAGACGTTTCAGATTCTACGGCAATCAAAATCGGTGTAGTTTTCCCTGCGCCAAATTCGTTCCGAAGTAATTCCCATCCTTGGCGTGAGTCATATGTCATGGGGAGTACTCCAGCGGGAGGTGCTCCAAGTCGGACATGCAGGAAAGGGATTCCAAGCAACAACAAGAAAATACATGTTCCTGCAATCAATGGCCAAGGTCGGCGCATCACGGCCAACGCGATATTTTCCCAAAGGGCATGAGTGTTTGGTAACCAATTGGGAAATATTGCCAGTGAATTGATGCGACTACCTAGGAGAAACAAAATTATTGGGATTAACGTTAACGAAGTGATTAGGCTGACTAAAATAACAGTTATTCCTCCTATTCCTACTGATCGGAGAAGGGTTACATCAAAGATCAATAATCCAGAGAGGCCGATCATCGTTGTTAAAGCAGAAAATAGCAGTGCTTTTCCAGCTGTGTTCATGGTTTTAAGAATTGCTGCTGTAGTATCACCCTGTGTGAGTTCTTCCCGGAAACGATTGACTAACAAAAGAGAATAATCAATTGCGACTCCCAATCCGAGAAAGCTCGCGATATTCACTGTAAAGATTGACATTTCGACTCTTGAACCAATAAAAAAGAGGATCGCCATAGTAATCAAAACGGAAAAAAATCCGGTGGCGACAGGGAGCAATCCTGCGATTAGACTTCCAAATACAAATAACAAAAGAAGGAGAACAATTGGAAGGGTGATTCGTTCTGCACGTTCAAGATCACTTTGACTCGCGTGCTCAATATCGTAGAAAAGAGCTGGTGATCCTGTTAGATGAATGGTGAAACCGTTAGATTGATCAAGAGATTTTCGCACATCAACGGTCATCTGTTCAGCTGTATTCAAGTCAGCTTCAAGCCAAAGAATTGTATAGACAGTTTTCCCGTTGGGGGACACAAGTTCCTTGCCTCCGGATTGATTTGGCGAGGAGACTGCACTGACTAGAGGGAACTGGTCCTTGATCGACCTTAAAGTAGTGAATACTTTTTCTTGATAAATTTCAGAATCATAAGTGAGATCATTGTGGTGGAACACAACTTCCATTGTTGTTTTGTTTAGTCCGAGGTGCTCAAGTTTAGTGATCGCTGTATGTGATTCAGTGCCCTCTAAGTTAAAGCCACCACTCTTAAGCACGGAAAACACACGTGGGGCGAAGATAGATGAGCAAATAAGCAATACAACCCAGAAGGTCAAAATTGGCCATCTGAATTGAATTAGTTTGCGAATGTAGTTTGTAAACATGCTATCTGAATGAGATCTATTTTTAGTTCAAGATGAAGATTCACGGGTTATCGGGTCAATTATGGGGTTGATGTTTCAGTAAAAATGCACATCAAACAAACATGATGATTACCAAAGGTCTTGTAAGAAGGGAATGTGCGTGTAGGTTATTCTTGGTCGTCTTTGGCTCCAGAAGATTTGGTACCGTGTGCGTGCCGTAGGGCTTCTTCCATATCATATTGACTAGTGGAAGCTGCTTCTTGGCCTTCTTGTATGGCCTCTTTTATGACATCGTTTATGGATGATATGAACGAACGGCCTTGTTCGATCAGCGGTTCCAATACGGTGCCAGAAAAATATGAAATAAATGTGTCCTCTTGATCATTTGCAGGGTCTGATCTTTTGTCCCGTTCCCGTTCCTTGACCACATTAAGGATAAAGATTGCAGCGGTGGAGAATAGCACTCCAAGAATGAACCCGCTACCTTTTTTTAGAGACATTGTTATAAATTCCTTTTCCACTTCAATAGACGTTTTGTGACCCGCAGTCCTTGGCGTATTCCAACCAACAAGCTAGTTCCACGAATAACTGGGCGGATTACGATATCAGATGCCAAGATCACAGTGCGTTGGATTGTACCTAATGTTCCTTGCATGGTGTCAAGGGACTTATAGAGCGCTTCAAAAACAGGACCTAGTTTGATGTATATGGCGACGACAATGAGTAGGATGACGATGAGCACGAGGGTTCCGAAGCCTCCCCAGATGATGATCACAATATCGCGTATGGTTGAAAGGGCAGGTTGAGTAATGGCGAATAACGCGCCGATCGCGATCAAGATTGATAGCGATAGTCCTATTCCAACAAATTTTTGTACCATTTTTACCACCGTGTTTCGGGAAATCGATTCATTATACAGAATATTAAGCAGGGCGTTGAAAAATCGGCATTTCCTATAGGATTTCTAAGGCATGGGCATACTCTATGTCTGAGACAATTAAATATCTATATTGTTTAATTGCTGATTGGCCAGCAGATATTATAGAGTTATTCAGGTGTATTTTATTGCTGGCTCGATAGGAGGATCTCGTGACTTATGATTCACGTAGGGCATCACAGGAACAATTTGGTCGGCAAGCGTCTTATTATGCAATCAGTCCAGTTCATCGGCATGGCGATAACCTAAATGTAGTTCAAGAGTATATTCAAAAAGGGACCTATGAGTATGCTGTCGATGTTGCGACCGGAGCGGGTTTCACATCTTTTCTTTTGGCGGAGCAGAGCCAAAATGTACTTGCAACTGATATAACGGCGTCAATGTTAGAAGAAACACGGCGTCTCGGTGAACAGCGTGGATTAGCAAATGTTGGGCAAGGTTTTTTCGTTGCCGAGGCATTAGGTTTTTCCGATAATTCCTTGGATATCGTTTCATGTCGGACTGCCCCACACCATTTTGAAAACGTAGATCTCTTTTTAGATGAGATTTCTCGCGTGTTAAAAACTGGAGGGGTTTTTGTAATGTCAGATACTGTAACACCTGAAGAAGACGATATAGCCGCATGGATGAATGACATTGAATTGCGGCGGGATTCTTCTCATATTCGTGACTGGGCACCATCTGAGTGGATTCAAGCGATCGAGAACAGAGGCTTGAAGGTGACCGATTCTGCCATTACGAGGGCAGAGTTGGAATTCAATAATTGGGTAGAGCGTTCCGGAACAGCGGATGATGAGGTTGGAAGCTTACGGCAAGACTTTCTGGGCGCGTCCGATGCGGTTAAAAAGGCATTTATGATTGATCCCCATGATGGTGGGTTGATCAATTTTAGCTGGCCTGCCCTTGTCGTGCGTGCGGTCAAGGCCTAGCCTGATATCACTTTAGTAGTTTTAATAGAGAGCCCTGTGCGAAGCTAGGTGCCAAGTAAAGGATTTGATTTGACAGAAGCACTTGAGCGTCACTAAGAGCGGAATTTTGTGATAATGAGCCGGCAAACATCTCTCGCAGGCTGCGGGGTGGATTGCTCCTTGTAACTTGGCCGTGCGGAACATTACCAAGATTTGCAGCGATTTCTTTGGCGTATTCAAAATCTCCTACTTCATCAACCAGTTTGAGTTCAACTGCTCGATTCCCAGTAAACACTTCCCCGGTCGCTAAATTATGGGCGTCTTCAAGTTCGAGTGATCTATCTTTAGCAACAGTTTGGACGAAACTCTCATGGTATTCATCGACGAGAGCTTGTGACTTTTCGCGTTCTTCTTCAGTAGATTCTCGATAGAATGCTCCCATATCTTTTAGTTTTGTACTTTTGGTAACCTCAAAGTCAATTCCAATACGTTGAAAAAGCTCGTGCGCTAATGGATGGTATGAGATCACGCCAATTGACCCAACTAGCGCTGAAGGAGACGCAATTATTTTCTGAGCCGCTCCAGCTACCATGTAGCCTCCGGAAGCACCTAGGCCACGGATGAAAGCAACCACCGGCTTTTCTTCTGCGAGACGCTGGACACCCATTCGGAGGTGATCTGATCCCCATGTTGTACCGCCAGGAGAATCGATGTTTAAAATGACAGATTGGGCCCAATCTGTTTCGCGTAGTCCAAGCAAGAGATCAACGTAGGGCTGTGGTTTTAACGATCCACCTATGACACCAGTCAAATCAACTAATGCTACTCGTGGTTTCTGTGGGATGATTTTTTCGAGGAAGATCATATTTTCCCTTTCTTCTCTCTCAATTATTAATGTTTTGTGAAGGAATCTATTTCAAGATTTTGGCAACAATTTACTAAATGGGTTTGATATGATTGTCAGACGATATGCAGGTTTTTTCCATAGAAGTTTCTGATATTTTCCGTACCATCCTCGCTGCTGCGACGCCCGTAGGAGAGCTTCGTTTAGCCATTCCTCTAGCGGTTTATGTGTATAAAATGCAATGGTATGAGGCTTTTATCCTCGGTGTGTGCGGTAATATGATACCTGTTTTTTTCCTTGTTGGTACCCTTGATCGTATAGAAAGGGTCTTAGAGCGGTTTCCAAATCCCTTCCTGTCAATACTGCGTTGGCGCGCGGACAAACTCAGAGCCGCACAGACGCCCAAATTCGAAAGATATCAATTCGTGGCTCTTGTTGCGCTTGTTGCAATTCCCTTACCCGGGACCGGTGCATGGACTGGCGCACTTGCGGCATGGGTTTTTCAAATCCAACCTCGGCGTGCAATACCTTTGATTGCACTTGGTGTTTTGATCGCAGGCGTAATTGTTACCAGCATTACCATCCTTGGAAGTGGACTGGCTTCATTTTTCTTGAAGGTTTGATCTGATTGCCCTATTCAAAATTATATTCGGCATATGGAATTATTTTGAGGGTTTTTGTGGCTTAGACTGATCCATCGCATGCAAAACTTCGATACCTCTTACGACTTGCCCGCGAAGGTTATCAATCTTCTTTTGTAGCTCTTCTAATGTGTTTAAAGAGTATTTATCTGCCTCTTCGCGGCGTTGATTAGCCGCTTTTTCAGCATCTTCGATGATAGATTTTGCTTTAAATTCCGCTTGCTGATTGATTTCTTTAGAACGCGCCTCTGCTGATTGCACAATTGCGTTTTGCTCAATTCTGGTGCGAGATTCTTTTTCTGCTGTGTCACGAATCCGCTCCGCCGCTGACCTGGCGTCACTTAGAATCTTATCGCCTTTTTCGCGTATTTCGTTAGCCTCTTCTAGGTCTGATGGAAGACTGGAACGGATGTTGTCTAACTTAGCCTGAATTATTTCGGGATCCATCAAGACCTTGTCAACGAGCGGTACTCGCGAGAGGTCTTTAAGCAGTTCATCAAGATCATCAAGTAATTCAAGGGTTTTAATGATAATGTCCTCCTACAGACTAAGTCGCGATAGCCAGTTTTACGGTCAGTGCTTCCCAGACATGATCTGGGACTAACTGAGCAACATCACCGCCGAGTCGAGCCGCTTCTTTGAGTAGACTGGAACTGACGAATTGAAATGCACGGTCTGTCATCATGCAAACAGTGTCAATATCTGTCGTCAACACCCGATTCATTAAGGCAAGCTCAAATTCTGCTTGAAAATCGGGACTCGCTCGCAGCCCGCGGATAAGCGCCTTGGCCCCGATTTCCTGGGCAAATGATACGGTTAATCCGGTGTAGGTGATGACTTCTATGTTAGGTATGTGTGCGACCGTTTTTTTAAACAGATCTACACGTTCTTCTGTATTGAACATTAAGTTTTTTGATGGGGTTGCATAAACTCCAATCGCGACTTCATCAAAAATCTTAGATGCTCTAATCGCAATGTCAGCATGACCGTTAGTAACGGGATCAAAACTGCCGGCATACAAAGCTTTTGTCAAATCACGTTCCTTTCCTTCTGATAGATGGATATGCTTGTGCTTCCATACTTTCTCTTCCGCAACTCCATCCATCCAGGGGCGAGATTTGCGATTGGATCCGTTTGTGTCGCGTGTTCCACAGCGAATACACCTCCAACCACCATTGCAGGCGATGTTACTAAAAACTTCATGATATGTGCAACTCTTTCTTGGTTTGCATAGGGAGGATCTGCGAAAACAACTGTAAATGGTTTGTCTTGTGATTTGAATCTCTGTAGTGATTTTTCAGCATCCATTGTGAGGATAGTTGCTTGGTCAGACATGCTTAGGGTATGAAGGTTCTTTTTAATTAATTCTGAGTGCTGGTAATTATTTTCAACAAAAACGACTGAATGTGCACCCCGGCTAATTGCTTCAATGCCCAATGCTCCCGTTCCGGCGTACAAATCTAGTACAGACTGGAAGCAAACATCAAGTGATTCAAGCATTGAGAAAAGAGAACCCTTGACCCGGTCGGTTGTTGGTTTCAGTTTGGTTGAGCGAATCGTTTGTAAAGATCTTCCACGGGCGGAACCCGCAATAACACGCATTAGTGTTCTTAATGCTCCTTTATTATTCGCCGCGAAGTGTACGCTGAGCGCAATGCAGCGTCAAGGAGGGAAAACAGATCGACACTCAAATAGTTCGTACGCAATTATGTGCTGGTGATAAACGTTGAGTTTATGACCAAAGATCTAGGCTTGAAAATGCGCTTGGATCGCCTCATATGCTTTCCATAGTTCTTTATCGTCCGGGTTCGGTAGACTATACGCTTTGATTAGATAACCACCCAGTGCTTCAACAATCCCAAAATCATCGTCAATGATAAAGTCGGGTCGTATATCTACTCCCAGTTCAACTAATTTTTCTTCATAATGCTCGATTGGCTTCCAATAAACGCCTGATACAAATGGCTCGAGTTCAAACTTTTTGATAATTTCATGTCGCAGGCCCACGCCTGACCATATGTATATTTTGTGCCCGTCGTCTAGGAGTTGTTGGAATACTTCTTTGACATTTGGTCGTAGTCGACCTTCAAATGATATGAGGGTGTAATCAACGTCAAAGAAAATGTTCATGTATATACCTTCTCTCTCCTGAAAATTGATGTAATGATGTTCAATTGTGATAAATATTACGTAAGGATATCGCTATCTGTCAAAGCTGTGTGAAATAACGGGCTTAATATAATGATCGTTATTGTCACATTGGGGTGATAGCTGTTTTGTATGAGTGTGCTTAGCGCTGTGGGTGCCAAAACAATACGTAGAGACCACTTACCAGCGAAAGAATAATTTGACCAAGCGTCAATCCTGCTATAAGCATTGTTGCGTCAAAAAAGAATGGTTCAGGAAACATTTGAATTAATTTGTCACGGTTCGGGTCAAGTATCCATAAGTCGTTTGAGAAACTAATGAAATGAAATTGGAGGAACAAGTAACGGAATCCACCCATTGCAGCGAACACACCGAGGAAAAGAACTATACCCCCAGATAGGATTCCGCTTGTTGCTAAAGTGCGCCCCAAATATGGTAGGGACCATTTTTTACGAACGGCCGCGCTCATGATGCCAAAAACTAAGTAAGTTACGCACAATCCCATGAGTACAGCTTGTGTGCGGTAGAGCCATTGCATGATTGTCTTCACGTCACGCATATGGTGGATTTCTCGAGCATTAAATAATTCGATCAAATTATTTTCTAGATTTGTCACTTTGATATCTAGGTGTTCATTTGAATCTTGAAAATATCTAATGATCTCTTTATTGGCATTAAATAATTGATTTTTTGGGACCCCTGTTCGATCTTCAGCATTGTACTGGTTTATTGAATAGTCATATACAGCCGAACTATTGACGACAAAAACCGCGCTGTTCGCGACCACCATGATTGGCGAGAATAGAATGAATAAAGTGCTGAGTGCTAAAAAATATAACCGCATCGTTCCATCCTAGGAAATGACGCTCCCATCGTCAACGTAAAGAATCATTTGTTATATCGATGTGAAGGCATTTGGGCTTAATGGAAGGTCGATAATATGATCCATTCGAGGACTGTAAATCCACTTTTCGTTACGCGTCGATTTAGGGCACGCTTGTTAATCTGACAGGAGACTCGGAAATCTAATATGCAACTTGTCGAGATACAAACTCGCGTGCCCATTGATCGGCATCCATGATGTCTTCTAAGACGGGATGTGATGTCGCTTGATGTGCGGCGAGTGTGCGTTCAACGAGCGGTGCGATATCTGTGAAACCAATTGATTGGGACAAGAATAGATCCACGGCGGACTCATTTGCCGCTGAGATGACAGCAGGATATGTGTTTCCTGCTCTGGCGGCTGCTATTGCTAATCCGAATAAGGGAAAGTCACTTTCGTCTAAAGGGCGCAAAGTTAGTTGGCCAGCAGTTGTTAGGCTGAGTCGTAAAACAAGTTCATTCTCTAGGCGTTCTGGAAAAAGGAGGACAGTTTGAACTGCTAAACGTGGATCTGAAGGGGCGAAGTGCGCTTTTGATGATCCATCTTCAAACTCTACGATAGCCCTTATGATGTTTTCGGGGTGGTATACAACAGTGATTGCATCAAGAGGGATATTGAACAGATAGTGTGCCTCCAATACTTGAACTGCTTTGCTCATAAGTGTGGTGGCATCAATAGATCTTTTCCTTCCCATTCTCCGGCCGACGTGTACAGCTATTTCCTCAGGAGTCATAGAAGGAACTTGGCCGGCTTCTCGGGGCCTCGCGGGACCGTACGAGGAGGTGAGAATTAAGCGCGAAATCGGGCTTGTTTCTCCTTTTAATAACTGCCATATGGCGCTGGTTTCAGCGTTAAGGGGAAGTATCTCAGATCCTTGTTTTGATGCGACATCAGTTAACAGGGATCCAGCCATGGCCATGGTCTCCTGATTGCCAAGGGCGACCCGTTTACCTGAACGCAAAGCTCCAAGAGTTGGTTCGAGGCCGACTTTACCAACTGATGCGACGACGACAGTGTCGACCTCCTGGTGATTGACCATTTCTTGATCAGTAACAAATCGGAAATCTTTAAGATCAATGTTACTGTCTTGCCATCGTCCTTTTCCTATATGTGCCATGAAAGGTTCAAACTCTTGAATTTGTTGAGCTAGCAAATCAACATTGGTACCGGCTCCAAGGCCGACAACATTTAATTTATCTGGGAACGAGCGCACGACACTAAGCACTGTTTCCCCAAGCGCGCCGGTGGATCCAAGAATGGCCAGACGAACAGAATTATCAGTCATGATCTTGTTACCAATGATAGAACACTAACCAAAAATCAGCAAAATTAGTCTTGTGGCAAATGGTGCGTGTCATGTGATCGATAGATATTGGTCAATCAGTGTGTATGCCTTTGGGTCAAGTTTTTTGTTGTCGCGAATAAGGCTTGAGAGTTCCCCTGTGGAATATAAGTGGTTTATCGCTTTACCTGTTGAAAGTTTATTGTGAGGCCAAATTTGCATGATTGATTTGTATCTGTTCATGAAATTATTGACAAGGGAGCCTTGGTGGGCCTGGTACAAATTTGAGGTCATTTCCAATTCTATTTCAAGGTGCTTGATTGTATTATTTCTGACGTAGTATTTGCAGGAATCAATTGCCAGTTCGGCAAATTTCCCAGGAGAGTCATCGATAGTATCAATAGCAATGTCTTTTTTTGTGCGGTGGGTGTCACGTTTCTGGATTACCAGAAGCTGCATATTAGTGATTGTGGCAATAGGGTTGTCCTGTACGAAGAAATGTTTTTCGTATGGGATCATGACTCCCTCATCCTTCAGTTTAGAATGTATGTTTTCCAAAGATGCTTGTGACCATGGCTCTTCGATTTCCATGCGGTTGATCCCACCCCATTGATTTGGCTGATCCAATCCCTTAAGAGTGATGAATGTTTGATCATTCAGGATCCTGATACGAAGAGCGAAATGATGGGCATTGAGTGAAGATTCCTCAGTGTCAAGATATATATCCTCTATATTTTGTTGCTGGATTGGAGAAAATAGATATTCCCCAATGCTTTTTAGTGATTTGATTTTGGCTAAAACATCATCATCGCTACCTGATGTAATGATGAACGTGACTTCGGATTCGAGCATATTGTTACTCTTCTGCTCACGGTATCAATTGATTGCTAAATATAGATAGACACTAGAACCATTTTTGTGAAAAATTTGGTTATATGCTGGAGGCTTGTAGAAGGGTTAATTCATCTTCAAAAGACACGAATAGATCTTCGAGATATTCTCGCAGAGAATCTATCTTAACTTCCTCAATTATTTCGCTTGCAAATGCTTTAATCAACATTCGACGTGCAGTGAGCAGATCGATGCCACGACTTTGCATATAGAACACAGAATTGTCGTCCATGTGTCCGGCCGTTGCTCCATGTCCACATATCACATCATCTGCATATATAAAGAGCGCTGGTTTGCTGTCTACCTCTGCTTCTCGTGACAGTAATAGGTTTTTGTCTTTTTGTTGCGCATCTGTTTTCATTGCACCTCTTTGCACTGTCACTGTTCCACCGAAGATTGCCCTCGAGCTCCCGTCAAGAATCCCTTTGTAATACAAGCGACTGGTTGTATGTGGCTCAATGTGCTCAATGTTAATGTAATTATCAATGTGTTGGGATCCGGTGGTCATGTAAAGCCCATTGAGGTTACAGGTTGATTGAGGTGCTGCCAATGTTGAGGTTAAATTGTGGCGTCCCAAGGCTGCTCCTTTTTGCAAGGATGTTGATGAGAATGTCGACGCTTTTTCTTGGTGGACTACCGTTGTGCCTATGTGAAAAGAATCAGGGTTGTCTAGCAACAGCCGGTAATGGTCAACTCGGGATTCTTCACCGATCACGATTTCAGTGACATTATTTGTGAAGTACTTGGCTTTAGGTGTTCCGACGTAGCTTTCGATCAGTGTCGTTTCACTGAATTCTTCTGTGACAATTAATGTGCGTGGGTGAGAAATCGTTGGGTCCGTTTCGCTCGTTGAAAAATAGATTACGTGGATTGGATCTTGTGAAGCAATCCCTTTGGGTATATAGATGAAGGCTCCGTCATTGATAAAAGCTGTATTTAACAAGACAAACGGATCATCGTCAGGGGCAATATATTTACCTAAATGCCGTTCGATAATTTGGCCGTGTGATCCGAGAGCGTCTTTGATGTTTGTGATCTGAATTCCATCATTTGGATTTTGTGTAGATAGTGATGATGAATAGACGCCGTTTATGAAAACGAGTGTGGACCAATTTTTATTCAGGTGTGATGAATCAAGGAGGTCTTTTTCCGTGATTGACGTTATTAGATCTTCTGATGAATTTGCAAAAGCAGTGTTCGATATATCACGGACATCTGTATATTTCCATGACTCATTTCCACGTCGACCGGTGGGTAAACCATTAGTGCGATAATTTGTAAATGCATCAGCCCGTTTCTGGTTTAGCCAATTAGGTTGTGTGCTTGTCATCATGCTATTAAAAGAATCAAAATGTTCGATAAAAGCAATTTCAGATGCGGCGATCTTACTCATTTTTAACTTGCACTTTCTCCACTTGTTTCACTCACGGGCGGTATGGTTTCACGAAGCCAATCGTATCCTTTGTTCTCCAATTCTAGAGCCAGTTTATGATCTCCTGATTTAGCTATTTTCCCATCGATTAATACGTGGACAAAATCCGGTGATATGTAATTAAGAAGGCGTTGATAATGTGTCACCAGTATCACTGATTTCTCAGGATCTTGTAGACGATTTACACCATCAGCAACGGTTTTGAGAGCGTCTATATCCAGACCCGAATCTGTTTCATCAAGGAGCGCGAGATGTGGTTCTAGTAGAGCCATTTGCAAAATCTCACTGCGTTTTTTTTCGCCACCAGAAAATCCTTCGTTGACGTTTCGACGCATGAGATCAGGATTTATTTCTACGAGGTCCCCTTTTTCTTTTAGAAGTTGGTTGAATGCGCGAATATCTATCTGGTCTTCACCTTTATGTTCGCGAATTGCGTCAAGTGCGGCTTTCAAAAATTGATTGTAACGGACTCCTGGTAGTTCTACGGGGTATTGCATGGCGAGAAAAACCCCTTCTCGCGCTCTTACGTCAGGCTCCATTGACAAGAGGTTTTTTCCATCAAGAAGTACCTCACCCTTTGTAACCGTGTACTCCGGCCTTCCTGCTAGTACATTCGCGAAGGTACTTTTTCCAGAACCATTTGGTCCCATTATGGCGTGTGTTTCGCCCTTCTTAACTGTAAAATTAATACCGCGCAGTATTTTGATTTCACCGACTGACGCGTGCAGATCATGCACTTCTAGCATCTCTTACTATCTCCTTTTACCTAAAAACAAAGAGGTTTCTTGGCATTTGGTTTCATATATCGTTTCCATGGGTTGATGGTGTCAGATAAAGAATTTGTTTTTTGTTACCCAACCGTGAAGTCTATTCCTGGCTGTGTCACGTATTCGTTTTACCAGTCAATGGGTGATAAATTGGTATGGCGAAACTAGCCTACAGTCCCTTCCAGACTTACTCTGAGTAAATTACCTGCCTCCACAGCGAATTCAAATGGTAATTCCTTAAAAATGTCCCTGCAAAATCCGTTGATGATCATGTAATTTGATTCTTCAGCTGAGACTCCGCGTTGCATGCAGTAAAAGAGTTGATCGTCGCTTACCTTAGAAGTGGTAGCTTCATGTTCAATTTGAGCGGTGGGGTTTTTGACTTCAATGTATGGAACAGTATGAGCACCGCATTGGTCTCCAATCAAAAGTGAATCGCATTGGGTAAAGTTTTTTGCTCCTTCGGCGGAGGGCATTATTTTGACTAGACCGCGGTACGTATTTTCTGCCTTTCCGGCAGATATGCCCTTTGCGATAATTGTGCTACGAGTGTTTTTACCAATATGCGTCATCTTTGTTCCTGTGTCAGCTTGTTGGTGGTTATTTACCAAAGCAACCGAATAGAACTCACCTGATGAGTTGTCTCCTTGTAAGATCACGCTTGGATATTTCCACGTAATTGCTGAGCCAGTTTCCACTTGAGTCCAAGAGATTTTTGAATTTATTCCTTGGGCTTTACCTCTTTTTGTTACGAAGTTATACACGCCGCCTTGGCCATCCTTGTCGCCCGGGTACCAATTTTGCAGTGTAGAGTATTTAATTTCCGCGTCATCAAGTGCCACAAGTTCAACAACCGCAGCATGTAACTGGCTTTTCTTCCGGATGGGTGCGGTGCAGCCTTCAAGGTAACTGACATAGCTTCCTTTGTCTGCGATAATCAAAGTTCTTTCGAATTGTCCCGAGTCCGCCTCATTAATTCGAAAATAGGTCATTAATTCCATTGGACAACGAACGCCTGGTGGAATGTATGCAAACGAGCCATCACTAAATACTGCTGAATTCAAAGTAGCAAAAAAGTTGTCACTGTACGGGACAACAGTTCCTAAGTATTTCTTTATCAATTCAGGGTGATTTTGAATAGCTTCTGAAAATGAGCAAAAAATGATCCCTAATTCTTCAAGTTTTTCTTTGAATGTGGTGGTTACTGAACTACTATCCATCACTGCGTCTACCGCGACCCCCGCTAGTGCCTCTCTTTCATTCAATGGGATACCCAATTTTTCAAATGCTTGCAGCATTTCTGGGTCTACTTCATCGAGGCTTTTAGGTCGGTCGTTGTCTTTAGTTAGGGGAGACGCGTAATAAATTATGTCTTGATAATCTATTGATGGGTATTCAACATTAGCCCACTCTGGCTCCTCATCTCGCATTTTTTCCCATAGACGAAATGCGCGTAGCCGCCATTCCAGCATCCATGGGGGCTCACTTTTCTTTTCAGAGATTAGCCGTACAATGTCTTCATTCAGGCCTTTAGGAGCGACATCTGAATCAACATCGATAGTAAATCCCCATTTGTACTCTTGATCATCTATCTTTGATTGGCGTGAGATTACGTTAGGGTTATTCGGGTTGGT
>CEUS01159529.1_pt1 | contig 27872 bp, 18 predicted proteins | sample 427031 | NCBI WGS metagenome assembly CEUS01 (sample SAMEA2622837, study PRJEB7988) | marine metagenome | biome: marine biome (ENVO:00000447); feature: marine epipelagic mixed layer (ENVO:xxxxxxxxx); material: "saline water (ENVO:00002010), including plankton (ENVO:xxxxxxxx)" | depth 140 m | reverse complement strand
CCCCCCCCCCGTTTCCTCATATGAGGAACCACGAACCGACTAGCTCTGATAGCGGGATAAAGGGTCTCATCTAGAGCGCTCTGCCACTCATCGTCACTGGTATCAAGTATGCCACCACCACCAGCTTTTCCTACGTTGTTTATCAAAACATCCAAACCTCCAAATTTCATAACGGTTTTTTCTATTACAGCTTTTAAATCACTGGGTTTAGTCAAATCTGCTCTCACAGCCAAGACACGATCACTTGAGCCTGCAGAACGATTGACAGCCTCTTCCGCCTTGTCTAGCTGAGCCTGTCCACGAGCGCACAAACATACATAGCAACCTTCTTTTGCCAAGCTTTGGGCACTCGCAAGACCAAGCCCTCGACTGGAACCCGTTACAACAGCGATTTTATCTTTTAGCTCTAGATCCATATTTCTTCTCTTCAACAATCTTAATTTTTATTACCCAGAAGCTGTTCGTTTTATTGTGATTCTTCATGAAGCTCTAGCTTTTAATAATCACAACAATTTAACAGGGGACATAATACAATAGTGAAACTTGGAGTATACCTGTGCTGATAATTGCCTCGCTAGGAATGCTAGCCTATGGTCTCTACTCGCTGATCGAAGGCTGTATCTACCTATTCGGAACTGGAGTTCTCGAGTGGTGGGCCAGCCTTTGGCTTATCATTGCCGGCGCAACTTTAATCCTTGCCGCAATTTTTGTTCGAGCTTCTATGCCTGGAGGCTTAGCCTTAGCTATATCGAGTTTGTTGGCTCTCCAATCCATTAGCTTGCATAACGCCGGTCACATCTACGGGCAAGTGCTTATTTTTCCTCAATTATCTCAGGCTTCTTTTGCAATTTTGCTTATAATAGCAGCCCACGTCGGCTGGGGATCAGACTAGGCACATCCGCTTGTAGCACCACAATTAACACATTTGTAGCAAGCACCGTTTCTAATCATGATAGCCCCACAAGTAGAACAAGGCGGAGCATCTTGATCATTTTGAATAGAATAAGATGCTGACTCCTCCTGATCGCTACCAGCGACAGTACTCTGGCCTTCGCCGGAAACTGCTTTCGCTCCAACCGCCAAAACAGATTCATCATTTTTCAGGGTCATCTGTTCAACTTCAGCATTAATAGAATCTGTTACCTCTTTAAGGTTAACACCTGCCCGAAATTGTGCCTCAGGAGATAAGAACTTTGTAGCCATCCATCGAAATACGTAGTCAACAATAGACTTAGCTACTCTTACACTCGGATTCTTAGTCATACCAGAAGGCTCAAATCTGGCATGGCTAAACTTGTCAACCAGCACTTGTAGTGGAACCCCGTACTGCAGCGCATAAGAAACCGCTTGCGCAAAAGCATCAGCAAAGCCTGATATCGTTGAGCCTTCCTTTGCCATTACCAAAAATATTTCTCCCGGAGACCCATCTTCAAAAAGACCGACGGTGATGTAGCCTTCATGCCCACCGATATCAAACTTATGGGTAATTGCACCTCTTTCATCTGGCAACTTCCTCCGGACTGGCTGCGACTGACCACTGGAAGGCATCGCCGCAGAGACCGATTGAGTATTTGAGGTGTTTAGCGGTTGTGTTCGTTTGCTACCGTCTCGATATATTGAAACGGCTTTCGTTCCAAGACGCCACGCATCTACATAAGCCTGCTCGACTTGTTCGATATCCGCATCTTGGGGCACGTTAATAGTTTTTGAAATAGCACCAGAAATAAAAGGCTGAGTTGCACCAATCATCTTAATATGTCCAGCATAATGGATAGAACGTTGACCACTCGCGGGCTTAAATGCGCAGTCAAACACCGAAAGATGATCCGCTTTTAAATGGGGGGCTCCTTCTATCGTTTCATGTTCATCAATATAACCAACTATCTCACTTACCTGTTCAACGGTGTATTCTAATTTTTTCAATGCCATGGCTACGGTCTGATTAACTATTTTCATCAGACCACCGCCAACTAATTTTTTGTATTTAACCAACGCGATATCAGGCTCAACACCCGTAGTATCACAATCCATCATGAAACCTATAGTGCCAGTCGGCGCAAGAACTGTCGCCTGTGCATTTCTATAGCCATGAGATTCCCCTAGCTCGACAGCATCATCCCAAGCATCACCAGCTGCAGAATAGAGAGCCTCCGGAACATAACTTGAATTAACCCCCTTCATTGCCGCTCTGTGCTTCCGCATGACTCTCAAAAATGGTTCTCTATTTTTTGAAAAGCCTGCAAAAGAACCACCTTGATCTCTTGCAATTCTAGCCGACTGCGCGTACGCCTCCCCCGTCATTAAAGCCGTTACGGCGGCCGAGTAACTGCGACCCTCATCGCTATCGTAAGGAACACCTCGAGACATCAATAGCGCACCCAAATTTGCATACCCTAAGCCCAAAGGCCGATAATCTCGACTGTTTTTACCGATAGATTCAGTTGGATAACTCGCGTTGTCTACAATAATCTCTTGCGCAGTAATAAGCGTATCCACAGCGGCCTTAAAAGCAGGCACATCGAATTCACCAGCTTCGTCTAAAAACTTCATTAAGTTCAGCGATGCCAAGTTACACGCTGAATCATCAAGAAACATGTACTCTGAACACGGATTCGACGCATTGATTCGATCTGTATTCGGACAGGTATGCCAATCGTTAATCGTGGTATCAAACTGCATACCTGGATCACCGCACACGTGTGTGCCTTCGGCGACAAGATGCAACAACTCATTTGCTCGGTAGGTATCTACAACGCTACCATCAGTCACTGAGTGGGTTTGCCACTCTCCACCATCAAGAGCTGCACGCATAAAGTCATCAGAAACACGGACACTGTTATTCGAATTCTGAAAAAATACTGAACTATAGGCGGGCCCGGTGAATGAACCATCATAGCCAGCATCAATCAATGCCCACGCCTTCTTCTCTTCTTCAACTTTGCAATTAATAAAATCAACGATGTCAGGATGGTCAGCATTTAAAATAACCATCTTTGCAGCGCGCCTTGTTTTTCCACCAGATTTAATTACGCCAGCAAACGCGTCATAACCTTTCATAAAAGAAACAGGACCAGAGGCTGTACCCCCCCCGGCTAAAGTTTCTTTTGAAGATCTAATTGGGGAAAGATTTGATCCAGTTCCTGAACCGAATTTAAAAAGCATTCCCTCTGTTTTTGCCAAAGTCAGGATCGATTCCATCCGGTCGTCCACTGAATTAATAAAACACGCGGAACACTGCGGAGCCTCTTCAAAACCACAGTTAAACCAGACCGGACTATTGAATGCAGCTTTCTGATTAACCAAAATGTGCTTCAAATCGTCACTGAACGAGCGCAACGCATCATCGTTAACAAAATATTGATCTTGTTTAGCCCATTTCGTAATCGTGTCCACCACTCGACCGATAAGTTGTTTAACGCTGTGCTCCCGTTCTGGAGTGCCGATCTGACCACGAAAATACTTCGACACAACTATATTGGTCGCTGTCTGTGACCAGTTCTTTGGAATTTCTACGTCACGTTGCTCAAAAACTGTTTCACCTTTTTCATTGCCGATAACAGCGGAACGCGCCTCCCAATCCATATCATCGAAAGGGTCAATTCCTTCTCTACTAAAAAATCTTTTGAACTCTATGCCCGGAGCAGTTTCATTGCTCTCTCTAGCAACTTCTTCAACTTGGTTCGATACTAGTGGCTGAGTAGTTTCATTATTGTCATGTACGCCGTCTCTTGGCATTTCTAAAATCCCTTTCACGCGCAGGTTCTGACCTCGCCCCCGAGGACATACCCGCCAAGAGCTGTGCTTAGGATAGCGATCCAAGCCAGAGAACTAAGCCATCTTTAAACTTAGTGAGAAGCTGGGAGTTTCTCATGTTGGCTTTTATCGTCCCAAGGCAAATACTATGAAACTTAAGTGGACATGTGTCAAGAGAGAAAACACCATATATAGGGTTTATTATTTAGGGCAAACGCAATATATGGATATTTTATTGACTTTCTTAAATTTTCGGCTGTGTTACAGTGAATAAAATGACTCATGCTCCTGACGAACACCGCTCTACACCCTATGAACCCACTGACAAACCTCCGACACCAGAGGCGGCTATATCAGAAGTAAAAAAATACGGCAGCAAACAAAAACAATTTATCGCCATTGGTGAAATCATCTTATGTTCAGGTTTTCCAACGCAGTTAGCACTCGCAAACATTTTGGCACTAATTGGATTTTCTGCGTTCTCAGGAACAGGAACTCTAAACCTATCTTATGTCGTTATTTTGTCTTTAGCTGACACAATCATTCTTATCTTTCTTATTTTTTTCTTTTTAACTCGCGGGAATGAAAAACCTAAAGACATATTTTTCGGCGCGAGACCATTAGCTCAAGAAATAAATATCGGATTAGTGCTAATCCCATTAACCGTTATTCTTGCCATAGGCTCTCTGCAGTTACTTTACATTCTTTGGCCATCTCTTCAAGGCACAGAAGAAAATCCACTAGAAGCACTTATTGATTCTCCACTGAATGCAATGATTTTTGTTGGTGTGGCAGTTATCGCAGGAGGATTGCGAGAAGAACTCCAACGAGCCTTTATACTTCATCGTTTCCGAGAACAATTAGGCAAAAAATGGCTCGGGCTATTTATGTTCAGTGTTATGTTTGGCCTTGGTCACTATATCCAAGGATGGGATGCCGTCATCGTGACTGCACTACTCGGGGCGACCTGGGGAGCATTGTTTCTGATTAGAAAAAGTGTTGTTTCAACAATTATCAGTCACGCCGGCTTCAACGTTGTAGAAGTTGTAATAGCTCTCGTGGCAGCCTCTGCAACTTAAGGTGAAAAAGGAACCCTCATTACGTCTCCTCGTCTTTGTAGATCCTCAACCCACTCAATAACGAGCTCTGTGCGCATTCTATCTTCCATTTCTTCCAACACCTGGCTCCGAGCGTCACCAAAAGATAAAACAAATCCATTAACCCGAAAATCATCTTGGTTCAGATCATAATATTCCTGTAATTGACTCTCGGTCGGAACTGACATCCCACTAAATCTCTTCTCAATATAATTCTCTAGTTTTACATCATCTTTTATCAACTGTCTCAGATCTTCGAGACTCAATCCAACATTTTCAAGTACGGTTGACAGCTTCGTTTCTGACGAAAAGCGTTCTAAAACCTCAAACATTCTCAAATCGACCATAGATTCAATGGGCTCTTGAAGCCCGTATCTCTCTATTTCATCAATCATTAAACGCCGACGAATCAAATAGGAAGTCACCTCTTCATTAGATTGCCCAGTGACTGAGTCATCTACCAACCCCAGCGCCACAAATGACCGCACATCCGATTCCAGGATGACGCTACCACTAACGACCGCAAGAACACGGTCAAGACTTCTACTCTGGGCCTCAATTTCAGAATGAAAACAAAAAATAGTTGTCGCGGCTATAAAAGAAAACCAGACAGATAGCGCACTCCGAAAACTACTAAATCTGCAACAAGGAAAGGACTTCATGACAATTGAGGACTACTCTCTTAAAAAGCTTGACCTATACTTATGTGAAGAGCTGTAAGTGGTTCTCTCCTATTCTCGACACCTGTTACCAATTCCTGGCGGTTCAGCTTGAAACCAAGGTCGACACGAATCGGCCCAACAGGTGAGCGATATCGTACACCAAAACCAGCACCGGCCCGAATCCGTGCCAAACTAAAATTTCTGAACGTATCGTAAACGTTACCTGCGTCTAGAAAACCCACCAAACCAAAATTACGAGTAAGGGGCAATCTGACTTCTGCATTAAGAACCAAAACCGCATTGCCGCCGCGCGGAAAACCATCTGGTCCGATAGTAGAACCTCTTTCCCCAAGAGGAATACCTAGCCGATCAAAAGCAAATCCACGAACAGTCGTATCACCACCTGCGAAGAACCGTTCACTGATTGGCAATAAACGATTCGGAAACAGAATCGCACTGCCTTCAACTTGAGATAGATCTCCAACTGGCGAAAAGTCCAAATTTGATTGCTCAAATCTAGTGGCGAGACCAAGACGAGCACCTGTCGCTAGAATAACATCAGAAAATCCTGGTAACGCTCGGTATAAAAAGGCCTGCATATAGGTTTTAACAAAACCGACTTCTGAACCTATAGAACGACCAGCCAACTTCGCATCAATGCTTAAAACCTCTCCGTCTGATGGATCGATTAAATCACTTCTCGTATCACGCACAATACTTCCAGAAAATGCTGACAACCTGACTTTTTCAAAAAGTCGATCAACTAAAGGGACATCTTCAGGATTCAGCTGAATATTTGAAGTGTCATTTTTACCCCATCCATAAGTAAAGCTCCCACTGACGGTCGACGTAAAATGTTGCCTAGCCTCTGCATTAAATCCCCTGCTAAACAAATCAAACCCAGGACGAATTGCCTCTTCGACAAATGCAGTAACGTATAGATCCCAAGTCGAACCAAAAACACGCGGCTCCGTATAAGTACTTAACACCCTATATTCATTAAAACCGAAACCTTCTTGCTCAGACGTTTCGATTAAATCGATGGGATTATTTTTTCGTCGGACGCTCACTCTCGTAAATAAATCTATGGACCTGTTTTTTCCCCATAGATTTCTACGCCCTATTTGGATAAATCCGCGAGGAGCAAATTCCAATCTTTCAACAGCCTGACTAGTGCCAGTTGTAAAATTTGTCTCCCGTCTAAGACGTTGTGAAAATTCAAATCCACCACCATACCCGAGTCGTGTCGACGGAGCCTCCTCTACTACAACGACCACATCCTTACGGTCATTACGTCCATGACTAAACTCCCTAATATCTACCTGTCGAAACAATCCAAGCGCATTAAGATTGCGACGACTCTCCGCCACATCTGAAAGACTCAAAGCCTGTCCTTCTCTAATAGTCAGTGCAGATTCGATAGTGGCAGAATCGATCTTTTGATTTCCCACTATCAAAATGTGGTCAATTAGAATTTGTGGACCTTCATTAAAATGGTAAACAAGGTCAACAACTTTAAATTCCTCATCAAATTCTTGCTCAATCGTTACAACAAAACCTTCATGTCCATAATCAAGATAAATATGCCGCAACCTCTCACTATCCTCTGCGATTTGTCTAGCATAGTACGCATCTCCCTCTAAAGCACTGATGTTCTTTAAAACTTCCTCATCGGAAAGAAAACTGTTCCCAGCAATGTCCACAGAACGAATAACGGTTCGGATTCCTTCTTCAACGGACAACACGCACACAACCTTCTCTGGCCCGTCATCAACAGTCGCTGATTCAACTGATGACTCCTGGATATCCGTCTCAACCCGCGCAGCAGCATAACCAAGCTGGCGATAGTATTCAGTGAGATCGTCAACACTATTATTTAGTTTGGCGATCACCAAAGGTTCACCAGGTTGGATGTGCAAGAAGGATGCTAACAACGATTCAGGGACAGAAAGATTGCCAGTAAAAACTATACTTTCCAATTCATAAAGCCTTCCTAGATTAAGTAAAAAAACAATAGAAAGCTCATTTTCTTCAGTTTTTCTCGAGTGCGAGACTTCCGCGTCTCTGTAACCAAGTTGATGAAGATGCTCCGTAATACGAGTATCAATATCTTCTAAGAGATCCTCATCCACTGAACCCTCACGTTCTATTGACACAAGACTCTCCAAGTTGTCGCCTGGCAAATCATCACCTGAAAAAGACACACGGATTCTTCTTCCGTGATTGACATCTAAAATAAGATGTACTCGAGAACCTCCATCCACTATCTCAATACTGTGTTTCAAAGTTACTTCGTAATAGCGTTGACCCCGAAGTTGATTCTCGTACGACCGCAATCGGCGCTCTACTTTTGTTCCGTCATAGGGCTTCCCCGTCTCAAAACGAAGTCGTTCCAACACTCTCTCATACATGGTCGAAGACAAACCACGCACCACGATTCTGTCTATAAGCGCTTGTGCTCCTGCATTAATAGATGCGACCATGACATTCTTGTCACCATGTCGCTCGACAAACACTTCTATGTCCACTCGCAAATAACCGCGGGCACGATAAAATTCTTGTAAAGTGCGGTGTGTCGCCTGAACCTGATCTACATAAAAACTTCTGCCATGTGCATCCGTAATCGCCCTCTGCAATTCTCCTGACGAAAATCGTGAATCCCCTCGAACATTAATATCTGTTACCAGTTGAATAGGAACAAGCTCGTACTGCAAGCCAACTGCATCACGTAACAAAGTTCCAGTCACATTTATACTTTCATATTCTCCCAAACTAAATAGATGAGTAATGCTTTCTCGAACCTGTCGTATCGAAAGGGGAAGCCCAACACGGGTTTCAACAAGCTCTGACAGTCCATCAAAGTGAATGGGGATTCCATCGCTTAGGAATGTAATTTCAGCGACTTCTTTTCCAACGAAATCTTTAACTTCTGACGCCTCTGCCCTACTAAGGAATAACAACCAAATAAGCAGTATCCACCAAACGAAAAATGAAGGACGATTTTGGTTAACTAGACGCGCAATTGAACAACGTACTTGCGTATGCATCAAAATGCGTGTCTCATCCTAAAATCAAGGGCGTACGTATTATCTTCGTTTTGAGAGAGAATCCAAGATAAGCGTTCATTTTGATCATATTCGAGAACGACTATGATGTCCTGATTCGCACCAGTTAACGTTCTAGATAAAGTCACGTGAGCCCGGTCAGAAATTCTTTTACCAATCAACAATCGAGCAGTCGGCAATAGCTGGGTGGACTGCTGGGTCGAAGGATCGGCCAAAGAGGGAGAAATCTGAAAAGTGTCAACACCAAATGATTCTTGAACAACCCTTCCTACGCCAGAAGACAATGGATTCGTGAGCAACCGAGCCGCACCAGTTCCGAACAGTTCCTGCCTAGATTCGTCCTGTGCTCTGAGGCTTCTTAACTCCGCGGCTTGGGGATCCCGGATATTACCCAGTAATAAAGACATAATTTCAAACTCAGGAAGAGGTGGATCTGAATTAAGTTCAAAGGCTAACTGGTCCATAGTTCCAACGGCATTTAGTGTGACACGATAAGTCTGACCAGGTGCCCTGACATCCGTTTCTGCTTCAACATCAAAAAAAGGTTCAATGGCAGTTGGATTTGAAAATCCTAGTCTTCCCCTTGTCACGCGATACCTGTTACCTTCAAAAAAAACCTCTCCTCGTTCGATTTCGGCGTTTCCATATAGCAACGGCTGATCATAAGTACCTCCAAGAACGAGTTCAGCACTTGAGGTGGCCCTGACCAAATTATCACTAATCCTGATAGTTGAAGGTGCATTGATCCGCACATCAAGCCGAAGAGGTAATTCAGATTCTAAAATTCGTGAAACCGAAGTTTCTTCCTCAGAAGAAACACCTAAAAACCCTGATCCTGACTGAAAGAAATCAAGTAAAACAGCATCCTTAACAAGAACAGTGCCGGAAAGAATCGGCGCGTCTGTCCCGCCGCCCAATTCCAATTCGGCATCGACAACTGAGCGAGCCCCCTCAGGAAAACGCAGACTCATTTGTTCTCCAGTAGCAGTCATATTAAACTCGCTAAAGCTATAACCATTTAATCCAACACGACCTCCAAAACGGACATTTCCTCCTCCTAAACTACCCACTAAATTGTCAAATGAAATTTCATTCTGCTCAAAAATGATAGGGCCTTCGAGGTTCTCAATTCCGTGCGGAAAGGATAGATGTCGAATTCGACCATCTATCACACTGACTGCACCTCTAATGAACGGATTACCTGTGGTTCCACCGACTTTTGCCATTAATCTAGTTTGACCAGCACTCCGGACATCAGGAAAAAACACCTGTAACAGTGTCAGACCTGCATCTCCTGAAGCCTGAAGGTCGAGAGCCTGTGTTTCCAATCCTATATTTCCAGACAGAGCAAGAGAAGCCTCTTCCCCAATAAGCTGCATTTGCTCAACACCCACAACAGCATTATCGAGAACAAAACGTATCGGCTCTTTATTAGTAAGGGTATAGTCAAAAAAACTGAAATCCAATTGTTCAACAGTAGACACGACCTGCAACTGATCTATAGCAGTAAGAGCACCAAATACTTGAAGGGTGCCACTGACTTCAGCGTTTACATCTGTAGACAAATCAGGATAAAAAGCACGTATATAAGGATCGATCTTTGTGTTTGTAAATCGAAAGAGAAGCTCGCTATCGATATTACTAAGGTTCACTCGACCGGAGCCTGAAACAGCAAGTTGCTGAGAAGCTGCCTCGGCTTCAAAAGCCATCAACCCGTCACGCACATTGACTCGACCAGACACTTGCCCTATTGTCTCCCCACTCACTGACAAGTTATTTACTGTGCCACGGACTTCGTACCTCGGATTACCAAAACTACCGGCACCCTCAGCAGTTAGTTGGGCCAATCCAGCTAATGGTAAATTTGCAATACGAGCGGCATCAATTGAGGACACAGAAAGATCATTGACATCTGCGTTAAATGAATATGTCTCATCCCATTGAATATACGCAGCTCCCCGAACAATTCCTCGTCCCTTGTGAACCTCTAAAGCGTCGAGGCGAACACCATCCCCTTCAAATCGTAAACGAGCCGATGCCGAATCAAATGGTTCTCCATACGCTAAAGGTTCTGCTAAGGTTAAATGTCCCTGACCAAATGGCTGTCGATATTGCCCGAAGAGGCTAATCTCACCTGTAAGAGGTCCTTCAATATCGTACCCGTCCAAACTAAACGCGTGTCGCAATCGTTCGGATGGAATTGCGCTAAGATTAAAAGTTGATCTGATTTCATCAGCACCATCCGTCCTAGTGCCCAATGCAAATCGTCCGTTCACCTCAAGACTTGCCGTGCCATCGTCAAAATGACCGTCGACGACATCAATGTAGTTATTTTCGAGAAGAACATTTCCTTGCCCAGAACCCCATAGCACGTTCCACGCATAGAGATCCTCGCCTTGAAATTTGCCTTGGATCCGTGGGGATGTAAACGTCCCTGTCATAACCCCATCAATATTTCCATTGCCGCCGATAGTGAATTCCTCAATAGGGGTACCCACAGTAGTCAGGACAGAAGCCATCAATCGATCGCTTTCCTGCCAATCACTACTTACAACCCGAAAAGTTATGCGTGATTCTCCTCCGTATACAGTACGACCTTCGAAAGTAATTTGAGTACGAGGAGTAGCCAAACTACTTGGCAAGATTTCTATAAAATCTGGAAACACCGTGTAAGAAACTATCCCACCTGTCGGAAACGCCCAAGGACCGGACTCAACGGAAAAATGTACATCTGCATATGAATCCGTCGTTTCATCAAACTCGCCACTCTTTAATTCTGATTCAGTCGTGGGATGGATGTCTGTTTTAGGAATCAAGGAAAGAACCCCTTCTCCCGTCAGTTCTCCAAACTGCCCAAGAGGCCATCGAAGCTCATTCTGGCCCGTCGCAAAACCCTCAGGCCGAGCAGCCTTACGAAGATTCAGAACATCATCCATTACCAGAGAAACATCAATTTCTTGATAACCAACATTTAACGTCGCGGTCCCTGGAACTTTGAGGCCTAAGGGTTTCATCGAATACTCAATATCAAGATTCCCCCCATAAAAATTAGATTGTGTTTCAAAGACCTCAAATCGATCCCTCGTCCAAAGAAGCGCTCCATTTATACCTGGAAACTTGAAATCATTAAGAGTCGCATCATCGCTCTCAAAATCACCTGTTAACTCTCGTCCTCCGTCAAATAGATGCCACTCTCCAGTGAATGACGCCTCACCCGTAACTGTAAAATTATCCTCCGCAAAAAATACTTCCTTCATTGGAGGAAGTTCTATATTTGATTCATGAATTCTATACGTCTGCTCAGGCCAATTCAGAAGATCAACTTCACCTGTCAATTCGGAAACGAAACCATCCATTTTTAGTCCGATACGGGTCAAATTAACGAGACCACCGTCAAGTTCAAACGTTCCATCGAGATCAGCCGTCATCGGCAAAAAAGAACCAATCTGAACTGTGCCATCTCTAAACGAAACGTCGCCACCGTACCGGTCTTCCTGTTTTTCGATCGTTAGATTGATATTACGAGCAACAACATTCCATGGCGCTCCGTAATCTCGATAAACAAACTCGCCATCATGCGCCAACATGTGCTGGAGCGTTGTAACTATGTATCTCTGGCTACTTTCCTCGACGTCATCAGGACTATTTTTTTGCTCTTCACTCGCCAAACTATTATCGGTTCGTTGGGCAGCAAAGCGAGGAAAACTATGTGTTCCATCAGGAAAAGTCTCAACTAGCATTCGCCATTGGCCCATGTCGGCACCATCAACCAAAATTTCTCCACCCAAAAGAGCGCCCCATGACGTTGTAACAACGACTCGATCCGCCGTAAAAAAAGGTTCGTCTTGAGGCGAGAGACCTTCAATAACAAGATCTTCGATGAGAAAATGACCTGGCAGTAAATACGTTCCAAGGCGGCCAATGTGAACGGGCCGGTCAATCCGTTCAGAAGCCAACCGTTCAGCCTGCCCACGCACGACTGGACCCAAATCAATACTGACGAACGAAACAACAATGGCAGAAATGATTGCTATACCTGTAATAACAGTTCGGCGAATGTACTTCTTAATTCTCGGGGTTATGTGAGCCCAAGCGTTTTTACTTCTCGACTCTTCAGAACCAGACTTATCCGAAGTCACAGGTGTACTACGATTATTTTCAGCCATAACGATCGGTTATTCGATCACAACAAGAATTTTTCCGGCTTCAACAGAATCACCTTCCTCAACAATAATCTTGGAAACACGACCGTCTCTACCTGAGGATAGCTCATTCTCCATTTTCATTGCCTCGACAACAATTACGGGCTGATGAGCTTTGATTTCTTCATTTGGCTTAACTAAAATACGAACAACCTTGCCGGGCATTGGCGCTACTATCTGAGCGCTATCATCCGTTACGCTGGACGCTCCTGCACGACTCAAAAATTTTTGCCGATTATTATCAACTGATGCATCTAAAACGATGTCATTAATATGTAACCTAACATTATCGGAATCAACATCGACGCACCTTACTCGATGACTTACAAAACCTGTCTCTGGCATCAATAAAGACCAAACATCTTGATCTAGTTTTTGAGCATCAACAACGCGGATGGAATCATCCCACGACACAAGAAACCGACCTGGTTGTGAAGGAGAACGTTCAACGGAAACGGAACGTCTATTTCCATTAATCGTAATATCAATCGTTGTGCTCGCCATTGCGCACCTTCAATCTAGTCTCGCAGACCATTACGACGGGCAGCCTGCACCCATCGAGAACGAACAGACCTTGAACGCATTTCAGACACAGCGTCAATATTTTTGCGTTCACTTAAATGAATCGAAGCAGCTATTATTGCGAGCTCTTCTATTTCGGAATCAATAGACATTAAGGACGTTACGGTATCACCTACGAACGTTCTATCAAGAAAGCCAGTGTCAAAACGTCCAGCAACAAAATCAGGGTGGTTAAGAATCCACCGAAACAAAGGAATCGTGGTTTTTACACCACCAATCTCGTACTCAGATAGAGCACGTAACATACACTGAATTGCCTCGTCGCGATTCTCACCCCATGTAATTAATTTAGACACCATCGAATCGTAATGTACTGGAACGGTAAAACCAGGCAAAACACCACTATCGTCTCGAACGTTAGGTCCGGTTGGAACCCTGAGATGTGTAATCAGTCCTGGACAGGGAATAAAACCAAGCAACGGATCCTCAGCATAAACACGACACTCAACAGCATGACCATTCGGTGATAATAGTTTCTCTGGATCCAATGTTAACTTCTCACCATTCGCAATCCTAATCTGCCACTTCACTAAATCGACTCCAGTCACCATTTCAGTGACCGGATGTTCAACTTGGAGCCTGGTATTCATTTCAAGAAAATAAAACTGTTCGTTTTCATCTAGTAAGAATTCAACGGTCCCTGCATTCGTGTATCCGACACCACGGGCCAAAGCCGCCGCTGCTGCTGCCAACGACAGACGCGTAGCATTACTCACTGATGCCGATGGACTTTCTTCTATGACTTTTTGATGACGACGTTGGATTGAACACTCCCGTTCAACAAATGGAACAACAACTCCATGTTCGTCGCCAAGTAACTGAACTTCGATATGTCGCGCCACCGCTACCCAACGCTCAAGATATACATCTGAATTCCCAAAAGCAGCGCCAGCCTCAGAACGCGCAGCCTGAATAGCATTCAGAAGCGAATCGGGATCACCGACTAGGCGCATTCCTTTACCACCACCACCGGCCACGGCTTTAACAAACAAAGGATAGCCAACGTTGGCTGCAATCTTAGCAAGCTCTTCGTCACTTAAATCCGAAGAGAGTACTCCTTCACTCCCAGGTACAACGGGCACCCCAGCTTTAATTGCAGCTTCTCGAGCCGCTGTCTTACCTCCCATCAATTCAATGACATCTGCAGATGGACCGATAAAAACAAGTCCGGCTGAACGACATTCACGAGCGAACTCTGCATTCTCAGCTAGGAAACCGTAACCAGGATGTACCGCGTCAGAACCTGTGGAGCGTGCCGCCTTAATTAACTTCTTAATATTTAGATAACTTTCGACAGGTTTATCAGCATCGAGTGGCACCGCCTCATCCGCATACTGCACATGAAGGGCTGATCGGTCGCTTGGAGAATAGACCGCAACTGTCTTGATACGCATATCTCTACATGCACGCATCACCCTTACAGCAATTTCTCCGCGATTCGCAATTAGAATTTTCACAAGGAAGTGTTTAGATCGTAATAAAGTTGTTTGCCACTTTCACACGTAATTGACCATTTCAACCGGCACAAGGTGGAAATTAAATAAAATCAACCTAATTATTCTACATTGAGAATCAAAGCGGGATGTTACCGTGCTTTTTGGGAGGATTTTTATCCCGTTTCCCTTCCAAGCTCTTTAAAGCTGCAATTAAACGCGACCTTGTTGTTTTTGGTTCAATTACCTCATCAATAAATCCACGTCCAGCAGCCACAAAGGGATTGGCAAGTTTTTCCTTGAATTCCTTCACACGTTGTTTCCTTAAAGAAACAGGGTCATCAGAAGCGTCTAAGTCCCTCTTATACAAAATATTTACTGCACCTTCAGGCCCCATAACCGCTATTTCAGCTGTAGGCCAAGCCAAATTGATATCGGTTCGAATGTGCTTGCTGGCCATTACACAATAAGCTCCACCGTAAGCCTTTCTGGTTATAACGGTAACTTTTGGCACAGTCGCCTCAGCAAAAGCAAACAACAATTTCGCTCCTTGGCGAATAATGCCCCCAAATTCCTGCTGCGTTCCAGGTAAAAATCCTGGAACATCTTCAAAAGTAACCAACGGAATATTAAACGCATCGCAAAAACGGACAAACCGTGCCCCTTTAACCGACGCATCAATATCTAATGTACCCGCGAGGTGAGAGGGCTGATTCGCTACAATTCCAACAGATTTTCCTCCAAGTCGAACAAAACCAACCACAATGTTTTTTGCGAAATGGCGATGTACTTCAAGAAATTCTCCATTATCTGCCACCTCATGTATCAGATCTAAAATGTCATAAGGCTGATTAGGTGAGTCCGGAATCAAAGTCGTAAGTGAACCACACTCCCTATCAACCGGATCTCCAGTGTCTAGTTGAGGCGCTTCATCAAGATTATTGCTGGGTAGGTACCCGAGGAGAGTCCGAATTAACATCACACACTCTCTGTCGTCGTCCACTGCAAAATGAGCAACACCACTCTTTTCATTGTGCGTCATCGCTCCGCCGAGCTCTTCTTTCGATACCTCTTCATGTGTCACTGTTTTGATTACATCAGGTCCCGTTACAAACATGTAACTGGAGTTCTGAACCATAACATTAAAATCAGTTATCGCTGGAGAGTACACTGCACCCCCAGCACAAGGTCCCATGATGGCCGAAATCTGCGGTATCACACCTGAAGCCAAGGTATTTCTCAAAAAAATATCTGCATAACCTCCAAGAGAGAGCACACCTTCTTGTATGCGAGCACCACCTGAATCATTCAGACCAACAACAGGAGCACCATTCCGAACCGCGAGATCCATTATTTTTACGATTTTGGCAGCATTCGTCTCCGATAAAGACCCGCCAAAAACTGTAAAATCTTGGGCAAACGCGTAAACCAATCGCCCGTCTATATTTCCGTAACCAGCGACAACACCATCACCAGGAACCAACTCATTTTCCATGCCAAAATCACGACATCGGTGAGTCACAAGTTTATCGAGCTCGCAAAAACTTCCCGGATCAAAAAATAGATCGATACGTTCCCGAGCCGTTAATTTCCCGGCATCGTGTTGTTTCTTGCGGCGAGTTTCTCCTCCACCTAATTCAGCTTGCCGCTCGTATTCTTGAAGAATCTGATGATTATCCATGCTTCTCCACGTTAACTCGGTTAACCTTTATTAGTTCTTGCCTGTTCCCAATCTTCCAAGAATTTCTTAAGACCGATATCTGTCAAAGGATGGGCAAATAGTCCTTTAATAACTTTTGCTGGGCATGTACAAATATCAGCCCCCATTGTAGCCGCCTCGACAATGTGCATCGGTCCACGAACACTTGCGACCAAGACTTCTGTCGAGAATTCATAATTGTCATAAATATCAACAATCTGACCGATTAATTCCATTCCACTGCTAGCGATATCATCCAAACGCCCTACAAAAGGACTAACATAGGTAGCCCCTACTTTAGCAGCCAGTAAGGCCTGTGCAGCTGAAAATACGAGGGTAACATTTACACGAATACCTTCACCGGTAAGAGCTTTACAAGCTTCTATTCCACCAAGACCAAAAGGAACTTTGACGACAATATGTTCGTCTAAAGCAGCAAGCCTTCGTCCCTCCTGAATCATTTCATCTGATTCAGTCGACACAACTTCTGCACTTACAGGCCCCTTTACCAATTGACATATTTTTTTGAGTATTACGTCCGGTTCCCCACCTATTTTGGCTACAAGTGACGGATTTGTGGTCACACCGTCGATTATTCCTAGGGGCATAAGTGTTTCAATATCAGACAATCGCGCCGAATCAACAAACAACTTCATCGCTCAGTATCTCCTCATTAACAATTAACCTGCCTGAACACTATTTTCTAACTCGCCAATTCCAGAGATCTTGATAACAATGGTGTCACCACTACACAGTGGACCGACTCCTGATGGGGTGCCCGTTGAAATAATATCCCCCGGATTTAATGTCATTACTGATGAAACAAACTCTACTAGTTCTCCAATGCTAAAAATAAGTTCTCGTGTGTTTGAGCTCTGACACTTTGTCCCATTCAACCAAGCCTCAATCGAAAGCTCCCTTCCGTCAAGACCAATAGCAATAGCGGGACCTACTGGTGCAAATGTATCAAATCCTTTAGCACGTGTGTACTGAACATCTAGACGTTGCAATTCTCTCGCCGTAACATCGTTGACACAAGTTAACCCAAGAATATAATCCAGCGCATCATCCGAAGATACGTGATAAGCCTTTTTTCGAATTACAAGACCTAATTCAGCTTCATAGTCCACCCGACCGACGCCCTGAGGAAGTGCAATGGGATCACCAGGACCGATCACTGCGGTCGAAGGCTTTAGGAAAATAAGTGGAACTTTTGGCAATGGTTTATTCATCTCCCCAGCATGATCTTTGTAATTTAATCCTACCGCAACGATCTTAGATGGAGTGACCGGCGCTAAAATACGAAACTGCTCGCGCTCTATCGTTTGACCAACCTGATATTCAGCAAAAAGGTCTCCGTCTAATTCACTCCACGTATCACCAATACAAATTACGTGCTTCTTTTGACCCTGGTGTTCTACTCGGTATATAAAATGCGCTGTATCCTTCACCTCATTCTCTCCTCTACCTCCTCCGAAGGAAGACTTATATTGTGTTTTTCAGCATTGTCGACAGCATGAACCACGTACAAATAACTTCTACCAGGTTCCACATCAGTATCGCGATAATTTGTTGCTTCCACTGGTTCATTTGTTAACTTCACAAAAATACCACCTGCTTCATCACTACGTGAAACGATGTACCCGGCAATGTCACTTTCACTATTAGGACTCCATGCCAGGCTTATCACTTCCTCCCCAGCAACAGCAACAAGTCCCGTCGGAGGAGCGGGAGGAAATGTATCTATTACAGCAATACAAGTTTGGTCAGACAAATCGCTGTGCACTTCAAGCTGGTCTATCTGATCGACAACATCTCGTGTACGCACAGCAAAGCAACGTTCAACACCGAACTCAATTTCCGTATCAACGTACGAATTTACAAGTAACGGCTCCGGATTAATGGCCTCAGGCATTGTAATGGTTGCAGAAGAAACAGAAACCTCATACACCTGATATACAGAGGGCATCTGTGGAGGGATTAATGTCTTTGCCGGCAAGACCTGATCATCAATAACTGTCTGGACTGGCAATCTAGCATTAACAGGAATTGTCCACTCAATAGACAGATCATTTTCTCCGTAGCTCACCTCCGGCTTCCCAGGAACATCCGGACGAGGACCTAATGAAACTTTCTGAGAGGAAGATGGGCTTCCTTCACGCCCACGCGATGAAACCCCGATTGCCCTGTAGGTGCGTTGCAGCGATCGTGGAAACGATGGAGAGACCAATGGTCCGGCCACCAGAGAATTTCCTGATGTTTCAAAAAGCATATTATCGAGTGTTTCATCAGAAGATTCTGAAACCTCTTCTTCGTCAGAAATTTCTGAAACCTCCTCTTCGTCAGCAAAGAAAAACGGCACCAAAATATCCTCAGAAATCATCTCTGAGAAAACAACCATTTCTCCCTGTAAATATTTATCTTCGGACCCTGTATCTTCTTTAACAGGCTCACTAGAATTGTCTGAAACAATCTCAATGGTACGAACCAAAGTTGCCTCAACTAGCCAGTCGTCAAAATCTAATTCCTGCTCATCTGATTCTGGCTGGGTAGTTAAAGCATAAATTTCAATAAGCTCAAGATCTGCCGGCTGGGAACCATCCGAATTAACGTCTGGAACTAAAAACTCTAAATAGATTTCATTTCCAAACCGCTGTACCTCAAACTCAACAACCCGTCCGGGAAGAATCACTTCTGGAGGTCTTGGTGGCCCCCGCATGCCACAGGCAACAGTAATAGCCGCGCACAATAAAATGGCCACACGAATAGCAAATCGAGGACAGATCACAGGATGTATCGGGAAAGATCTTCGTTCTCCGCAATATCGACAAGCATCCGATCAACATACGCACCATCGATCGACACTTCACGCTCTGTCATATCTGGAGCATTAAACGAGACCTCATCCAAAAGTTTTTCCATTACAGTATGCAGTCGCCGGGCCCCTATATTTTCCGTTCGTTCATTGACCATCGTTGCGACCTCGGCAATTCTTTGCACTGCATCTTCATTAAAATTAAGTTTCAGTCCCTCCGTTTCTAATAACGCCACATACTGCGTAACCAATGCCCCCTGTGGCTCTGTAAGTATCCGAACAAATTCTTTTTTCCCAAGCGCATCTAATTCAACCCGTATAGGGAATCGTCCCTGCAGCTCTGGAATTAGATCCGAAGGCTTCGCCATATGGAACGCACCAGCCGCTACAAATAATATATGGTCCGTTCTCACCATTCCGTGCTTTGTATTTACCGTTGTGCCTTCTACGATTGGCAGAATATCTCGTTGCACACCCTCTCGACTCACATCGGGACCCTGTGCACCTTGATGACCAGCAATCTTATCGATTTCATCGATGAAAATAATGCCCGCTTGCTCAACACGTCCAACCGCCGCTCTACTCACACTTTCCGCGTCAACCAACTTTTTCTCTTCCTCTTGGGTCAAATGCTGAAGAGCCTCCTGGATTTTCATGCTACGTTTTCTGGCGCGTCCTTGAAACAGGTTTGGCAACATCTCCTTCATATTGATATCAATTTCTTCGACAGATGAGCCTGTTACAACCTCAAAAGAGGGAAATGTTTTATCCTCAACATCAACCTCTACGACTCTTTCATCCAGAAGTCCCGCATGTAGTTGCTCTCGAATTTTTTCTCTTGTATTCCGAGGATTAATAGGCACAGCCGATGCGTTCATTTTTTCATCCGAAGTATTCACCGGAGGCAGCAACAGATCCAACAAACGTTCCTCCGCACCGTCTCGAGCTTTAACCCGCACTTCAATAACTCTTTCCTCTCGAACCATATCAACTGCCAACTCGACCAAATCTCTCACCATCGATTCAACATCACGTCCGACATAACCGACCTCTGTAAACTTTGACGCTTCAACCTTGATAAATGGCGACTGGGCTAGTCGTGCGAGTCGACGAGCAATTTCCGTTTTACCAACTCCGGTTGGGCCGATCATTAAAATATTTTTTGGTGCTACTTCATCGGCCAGTTCTGCCGGTAATTTTTGGCGCCGCATCCTATTTCTAAGTGCGACCGCAACGGCTCGTTTGGCATTTTTTTGACCAACAACGTATTTGTCTAGTTCACCAACAATCTGACGTGGGGTCAACGCTTGACTAGTTGATTCTGGTAAATGAATAGTCATGTCACTTATCTATTTCCTGAAGTATAGATATTTTATAACTCTTCAACTGTAAGACTGCCATTTGTGTATATACAAATAGCAGCAGCAATCGTCATCGCTTCCTCTGTAATTATGCGAGCATCTAGTTTAGTATGTTGAGCCAACGCCTTAGCCGCGGCCATGGCATATGCCCCTCCAGAACCAATCGCCACAATTCCATCATCGGGTTCAATGAGATCACCATTTCCTGACAGCAAAAATGTCGACTTATCATCGACTACAAGCAACATCGCCTCAAGTCTTCTTAGAACACGATCGGTTCGCCAATCCTTTGCAAGTTCAACTGCAGAACGACCAAGGTTGCCTCGGTATTGCTCAAGTTTCGATTCGAACCTTTCAAAAAGAGCAAAAGAATCAGCTGCAGAACCTGCAAAACCAGCTAACACCTGATCGTTATATAAGCGCCTGATCTTTCGCGCACTCTGTTTGACAACTCTATCACCGAGCGTCACCTGGCCGTCACCGGCCATAACTGTCTTACCGCCATGTCGGACTGACAAAACTGTCGTACTATGGAAGTTCTGAATCATGTTTCACCTCTGAACGTTTTGCTTGTCGTTGAAAGAAAATAAATACTGGAATGCCTAATAAAATAATGGAAAGACCAAACAAAGAAGTAACAGGGGTTCTCCAAATGGCATTTAGCACCATCAAAAAACTAGCTGCAACGAACACTAACGGTGCAAATGGATATCCCCAAGCTCTAAATGGAGGCTTTGCCTCTGGATCTCGACGACGAATCACAAACAGTGCAGTTACTGCAATGCCAGAAAAAAGAACTACTGCGAAGCCAGTGTACTCAACTAATTGAACAAAAGTTCCAGTAAGAACAAGAATCGAAGCCCAAACAGCTTGAGCAAGAATTGCGACTGCAGGTGTGCGAAAAGTTGGATGAACCCGGGCCAAGCTAGAAAAAAATTGTCTATCTCTCGCCATTGCGTAGTAAACACGTGGTCCTGCCAATACCATTGCACTGATACTCGCTGCGATCATAATCACCGATGCCGCAGCCAAGGGAACTGCTACCGATTCATTAAAAAGACTGTCCGCTGCAGCATCCACGACACGAACATCCACCAGCGCAAGCTCGTTAATGGGCATAGCGTAGATGTACAGCATATTAAGCAAGAGATAAATCACGACCACCGTAACTGTCCCAATACCTAACGCCAAGGGAACATTCCGCTCAGGATCCCTCATCTCTTCAGCCACATAAGCAGCGGCATTCCAGCCAGAATAGCTAAACATAACGGGAATGAGAGCAATGACCCAACTGGACGGAAAAACCGTTGCTCCATCAGAAGAGAAATTTGAAATGTCACCTTTACCGATTGAGAACCCAACCACCACAAACGCAATCAACAGAAGAACTTTAAGTGCCGCAAGAATATTTTGAACGAATCTTCCTGGCTTTAGACCAATAACGTGTATAGCTGACAGACCAACAATTGCCGTTATTGCAACAATCGCTTGAGGCGTCACAGTAAATGTGACCAACCCAGTATTTAATTCTAATAGTGGGGACACATCACCTGCCGCTGGAACGAAACGTCCGAGATAACTTGCAAGACCAACGGAACTAGCCGCAATCGCACCTGAAAATCCTGCAACAAAAGAAGTCCAGCCTGTCAGAAATCCAGCCCGTGGACCAAAAGCTTCACTTAAGTAAATGTATTCACCGCCAGCCCGTGGGTACACGGTAGCTAGTTCTGCATAAGCCATTGCTCCAGCAAATGCCAAAACACCACCCGCCAACCAAATGCTTAGCATTCCCCATGCATTAGGAACACTTTGCGCAACCAATACTGGAACTATAAATATTCCACCACCTACCACATTTGAAACGACTATGGCAGCACCATCCAATGGACCCAACGCTTTGGGAAGATCCACTGACTTATGCGAAGCGGCTTTCTGAGCACTGAATGGCAAACGGTGAACCTAAATTTATTGAGTAAGAAGCTGCCTGTCGATTGGAGATTCCGTCAACTTGATCCACGGATCAGATCTATGTTTAATGAAAAGTTCAACCTTTGCATCAATGAACTGACGGTGCTGTAGCATTTCATCTCGAGACTGTTCCCCAGTGTAACCGAGTCGAGATTCCATCGTAATAGGACCAGTGTTTTGACCAGGATCTAGACCTTCACGGCCAACAGCACGCACCAATGCATTATCCCATTCTGTAATTTCACCTGCACAAGTGCCTGCTGTTTCGTCAGCCGGGGACACCTCATTGGAGCGACCGTCGCCAATCTCAACAACTGTCTCGCAACGTCGAAACACTCCCATTAATTGTAGTGTCCGAACATCACTGTTAGAAATATTTTCCACACTAAAAGAAATCGTGGGAACAATTTTGTTCCGTCCTAAATCATCAAGCCCGACATCTAGCCAGCCAGTCGTAACCTCGGTTAATTTAAAAGTTCGCTGGGGATCGAGAGGAGCAGAATTACAGGAACTAAGAAGAAGAAGAACCATAAAAAAAAATTTAGTTCCGTAGTCGGTCAGAAAAGCCTTACATTTTTGATACATCAAAGCGATTGTAGATCAGATTATCATTCGGGATCTCCGCTCAGAGTGATCTTGACTAGCTCTTAATCCGTTTTATTAATGAAATCCATAGTTTAAAAATTCTTAGTTCTAGATGTTTAGACAAACAAAACCTTTAAACAGTCGCAAAGAACAGTGACAAAACAATGCAGAATCGCTAAAGTCATCAAAACATATGACATAGTGATTAATACAAATTTGCATTCACCACACCTCAGCCATTTAAAGACTTTTTTAAAAACGTTCTTTCGGTAGAACTCCAAACCCAGAACTTCCCATGATTCAGTTGACCTCCATAAGCAAATCATTTGGAGCACGCGTTCTTTTTAATTCGCTTACATGGCAAATTAATTCTGGGGAGCGAATTGGTCTCTGTGGACCGAACGGAGCGGGAAAAACAACACTTCTGAGAATAATGGCAGGAATCGACGAACCCGACGATGGCACATTGGCCCATCCGTCCGATCTCACATTCGGATTCCTCCCACAGGAAGGCATCACCCATTCAGGACGCACTTTATTTGATGAAACATGTTCAGCTTTCGACGAACTCCTTAAACTGCAAACGGAAATGAGAGAACTTGAAAACCAGATGGCCGACACCGAAATGGATGTAGAAAAACATGAAAGCGTACTGAGTAAATACAGTGCGGCTCAAGACTCTTTTCAGAACCATGGTGGCTACGACATAGAGTCTAGAGTACACGTGGTTCTCCAAGGCCTCGGTTTCAAAACCAAAGATTTATCTCGGCAAACGGAAGTTTTTTCTGGTGGTTGGCAGATGCGGATAGCACTCGCAAAGCTCCTATTAAAACGGCCCAAGTTACTTCTCATGGATGAACCAACGAACCACCTTGATTTGGAAGCACGGAACTGGCTTGAGGATTTCCTCGTCTCCTATCCACATGCCGTTGTATTAGTTTCCCACGATCATTTTTTTCTCGACCGGGTTGTCACATCTATCGCTGAAGTAAACCTCAGAACATTGGTCTCTTATCCTGGAAACTACAGCAATTTTCTTATTGAAAGAGACCGTCGGTTGTCACAACTCAGAGAAAAAAAACGTAGACAAGATGAGGAAACAGCTCGTATGCAAGCGTTCATAGATCGTTTTCGGTATCAAGCTACCAAGGCTTCTCAAGTGCAAAGTCGAATAAAGATGCTCCAAAAAGTAGTCCCGATCGAAGTTCCACCAGAACGAAAACGTGTTCATTTTACTTTTCCAGCTAGCAAACGAAGCGGGCGGACTGTAATTGAATTAAAAGACATCAGCAAGCGGTATGGTGATGTGCAAGTGTTCAGTAATGTCGCCATACACATTGAACGTGGAGACCGAATCGCTCTTGTAGGACAAAATGGATCTGGGAAATCTACCCTTATGAGAATACTCGCCGGGGTAGAAGAACCTGATGCCGGAACTCGAAAAGAAGGGACAAACGTTATTACGCAGTACTTTGCACAAGATGAAGCCTCTAGACTGCAGGGTTCTAATACGGTTTACGAAAACCTATCTTCTGGTTCTCCTGTCAATATGGTTCCAGCTATACGAAATATATTAGGAGGCTTTTTGTTTGAAGGAGATGACATCAACAAAAAAGTATCCGTGCTATCAGGAGGAGAAAAAACACGACTGGCAGTAGCACGTCTTCTATTACATTCCTCAAATACACTTCTATTAGACGAGCCGACAAATCACCTTGACATTGATTCGACTAACGTCCTACTAAACGCTCTATCCGACTATGGCGGAACACTTATTTTTGTTTCACATGATCGTTATTTTGTTGACCGTCTCGCTACAAAAATTCTTGATATTTCCGAACAAACTGCATCTCTTTATCCCGGATCATACGAAGAGTTCCAATGGAGTCATTCTCAGAGTGTCGTTTCTAAAAATAAATCGAATCAAACATTTATTTCTAATCCAAAACAACCACAACAGAATGAAACAAGAGAAAAAAAACGTTACCAATCCGAAAAAAGAAAATTAGAAAAACATATGCGTTCTGTCACAACTAGAATCTCAGATATCGAAAACCGCATTGCCGAAAAAGAGCAGGCTATTGGTTCGCTCGAAAAGGAAATATCTAATCCGAATTTCTATAATGACAAGGCGGCAGCACAGACGTCTATTACGGAACACCAAAATCTAATGTGGGAAGTCGGAGACTTAATGAACCAGTGGGAAGCTCTTAATAAGGAAGCAGCGGAGTTTGCAGATCAGATTCAAAAAAAGACTCTTTAAAAATAACTAACTTTTATTTCCAAATAGTTCGTTAACCAGATACATTCGATTGGGAATTAGCTGGGTTTTTAAAAACCCTTACAATCGCTCAAGACTCTTATCGCAGAACTTACGCTCTCGGATGCGTTTTCTTGTAAAGATTTGTTAATTGTTTCGCATTAACATGAGTATAGCGTTGAGTAGTGCTAACCCGTGCATGGCCAAGTAATTCCTGAATAGAGCGAAGATCGGCTCCACGTTCGAGTAAATGGGTGGCAAAAGAATGGCGCAGTGCATGGGGACTTATTCCCAGCTTTGCACCTGACTGTAGTACATATTTTCGTACTAATCTATCTATACTTCGAGTCGATAAACGTCCTCCTCGATAATTAATAAAAAGAGGGTTTTCAATATTTTTCTTGCCCGTTTTCTTATGAGAAATACCATTTTTCGAAAGTATTTTTGTGCGATCTAAGAGGTAATGGCGAATCGAAGTTTCCGCTTCACGGTGAAATGGCAACATTCGTTCTTTCCCTCCCTTACCGACAACCCTCAACAAACGACCACTTAAATTAAGATCTTCTAGATTTAAACTGACAAGTTCACTAAGACGAAGCCCTGAAGCGTAAAATAATTCTAGAATAGCTCGATCACGACGGCCTAAAGGTGTAGTTCGATCAGGAGTTCCAAGAAGAACTTTCATCTCTTCTACATCGAGATGAGCAGGCATCTTGCGCTGGGAGCGCGGCGGCTCAATCAGCGAACCTGGATCTACATCGATATATCCTTCTCGACACAAATACCGGCTAAAGGAACGAATAGCAGCCAATTTTCGTGCGGACGAAGCTCCTGAATGACCACGTTCGTACAATTCTCCGAGAAAAAAACGAATGTTCTGATGATCAAAGTCATGTGGTGTAATGTCTTGAGAATTAACGAGCTTATTCAAGAATTCTAAAAACTGATTTAGATCGCTCCGATAAGCCGCCACAGTATGTTTAGAAGCATTGCGATTGTACTGTAGGTAATCAAGAAACGACTGGAGATGAATTCTCATCGATTTTTTCTCGGAAAACACCAAACCAATCACTTAAATCACGTAGGGCGCGCTCCGCAACAGCCTTTTTTCTAGCGCGCTTATTCTTTGGAGGTAAATCCAAAGAAGGAATTAATCCAAACGCTATGTTAGCAGGCTGATAATTACTGGCACTAGAATTCGAAACATAATAGCCTAATGCGCCCAATGCCGTTGTTCGAGGTGGAATGGTTGTAGGACATCCCTGAGTAACCGCAACGGCATTCAACCCAGCCACCAATCCAGAAGCTGCGGATTCCACATAACCCTCTACCCCTGAAATTTGACCAGCAAAAAAGAGTTCCGGTCGCGTTCGCGTCTGCCAAGTAGATTCTAAAACCTTAGGGGCATTAATATAAGTGTTACGATGAATCATGCCGTGACGAACAAACTCGCATTCATCCAGACCAGGAATTAGTCGAAATACACTGGACTGGTGGCCCCATTTCATCTGCGTCTGGAATCCCACCATACTATAGTGGTCAGCTGCTAGATCATCCTGCCTCAACTGAACTACTGCATATGGACGAAGCCCAGTGCTTGGATCAATTAGACCCACAGGCTTCATTGGCCCAAAACGCAATGTGTCAAAACCTCTATTGGCCATCACCTCTATAGGTAAACAGCCCTCAAAAAATTTTGCCTGATCAAAATCATGTAAGTCAGATAATTTCGCAGAAATTAAAGCATCGTAAAATTTTTGATACTCCGACCTACTCAAGGGACAGTTAAGATAATCACCATCTACATTTGTTGCCTGCGCAGCTTTTCCCTCACTGTTCTGAGGAAGGTTCATCTTTCCCCATCGAGACGCTCGAAAAACCTTTTTCATATTTATCGATTCCGTAAGAACCACTGGACTAATCGCATCGTAAAAGTACAGGTGTTCATCTCCAACCAACTTAGCGATATCAGCAGAAAGACTTTCTGATGTTAAAGGCCCTGTGGCAATAATGATTGCCGATGTCTCATCGCCTGCCTTTGGTATACGGGAAATCTCACGCCGTGAGATCGTAATTAAAGGATGACTATTTATTATCTCGGTAACCTGCTCAGCAAAACGTGTCCGGTCCACCGCCAATGCCCCCCCTGCAGGAACCTGCGTCTTAGAAGCAATACTCATAATCAACGATCCGAGAATCCGCATTTCCTCCTTTAATAGACCCACCGCATTCTCAAGCTGAGCGCCACGAAAAGAATTACTACAGACCAATTCGGCAAGTTGACTGGTTTTATGCACTCGTGTTTTGTGCACCGGCCTCATTTCATACAATTTCACTGGCACACCGCGAGTTGCAATCTGCCACGCCGCCTCACAACCAGCTAATCCACC
>CEUS01042973.1_pt1 | contig 27912 bp, 26 predicted proteins | sample 427031 | NCBI WGS metagenome assembly CEUS01 (sample SAMEA2622837, study PRJEB7988) | marine metagenome | biome: marine biome (ENVO:00000447); feature: marine epipelagic mixed layer (ENVO:xxxxxxxxx); material: "saline water (ENVO:00002010), including plankton (ENVO:xxxxxxxx)" | depth 140 m | reverse complement strand
TTGGATTTGTAGATGCACCTAAATTATAGATCTCAAAGCTCAATAATGAGAACACCAAGGGAATGTTGAAATGAAGGGGATTTTGCCAGGTAACGTAATATTTTTTGATGGATTCTGTATTTTATGTAGTGGATTTGTGGAGTTTATTATAAAACATGATCGGTCTGGTTCATTTAAGTTCTGTCCGTTACAATCAGAGACCGCAAAACTGGCATTGGCAAATATTGGCTACTCGACTAGAGCAATATGGGACTTGGATAATGTTGTACATGTCAGAAATGGGGAATTAAAAACCAAATCTGATGCCGTGCTATCTATACTTGTCGACATTGGCGGGATATTGAAATTAGGATTGTTGCTTTATGTGATTCCAAGGTATGTTAGAGATAAAATTTACGATGCATGTGCCAGCAGGCGATATGGATGGTTTGGGAAGAGCAAATTTTGCCACATAATTCCGCCAGACAAGACTATTACAATTCAATAGATGCATAAATACAATGTTTAGGAGGTAGATATGAGTGTTCAATTGGGGTCTGGTGAATTTAGATACGAGGCTGTTAATGTGTGGCCCACACTTCCTAAGGATTCTCGTCTGATAGAAACTCCTGGAGTGGCTGTGGACTCACATGATGAAATATATATTTTTAGCAGAAATCCTGAGCATCCTATCATGGTTTTTGACAGAGACGGAAATTTCCAGAGAGGATTCGGAGCAGGTATATTTAGCAACCGAACACATGGATTATATGTCGGTCCTGAAGACACCATATACTGTGCGGACGATGGAATCCACACAATTACAAAATTCAGCCGAGATGGTGAACTTCTGCTAACTATAGGTAACCCAGGACAAGCATCCGAGATTTGGAAGGGCAGACCATTTAATCGACCGACTCATGCAGCAGTTTCAAGGAAAAATGGTGATATTTTTATAACGGATGGTTATGGGAACTTTAGAGTCCATAAATATTCGCCTGAAGGCGATTACATCAAATCTTGGGGTGAACCGGGCATTAACCCCGGCCAGTTTCTTCGGCCTCACAATATAGCTGTGGACGATGACGATAGAGTCATAGTTGCTGATAGAGAAGCACACAGAGTACAAGTGTTTGATAACAGCGGTAAAGTTTTGGATGTGTGGAATAATATTTTTATGCCCAATGGTTTAACAATCGGGCCGGACAACAACATATATATTGGTGAATTGCCTGGAATGACTGACTCTGATCCAACCCCACCCAATCATGGTCACAATATCAGCATAATCAGTCCCAATGGCGAAAAATTGGCCAGAATTGGTCATCCTGAAGAAGGTGAAATTCCAGGAAAATTTATTGCTCCTCATGGTATAGGAGTAGATTCGCAGGGAGATATTTATGTAGGCGAAGTGTCATACACTATTCGCGGTAGTAAAATGAATCCCCCAAAGGAATTGCGTAGTCTCAGCAAGCTACGAAAATTAAAATAATTACGTAGAACATAGAAAGATGATGTAGTACTGGTTAAGTTCCAGTACATTTGGAAATATTGATGATAATTGACGGACATAATCGAATTTTCCCTCCTTTGAATTCACCCGCAGGATTCTCCTCTTTTGAAGAAAAATCCCAATATATTCATCGACAATTTGGTGGTCACCACATACCGGTGTGGCGGGTTAGGGACAGGACATCTGTTGACAAGCGAAATACGTTACTTGATCCTGATACTTATGAGCTTCATGATGTTGAATGGGACAGCGACTTAGGAAGACTCAATTGGAATTATAAAGGTGAAACTTATACTAACCAGTATCTTCCACCTTCTTTAAGTAATCAGGAATGCACTCCCGAACTGTTGCTTCGAGAGATGGATTTTGCAGGTGTGGATATGGGTATATTGCATCCTGCACCTATATTTGGACGGTTCAACGACTATCTTCTTGACACTGTAAAAAAATACCCAAGTAGATTCATGACCCTCTTCAATGTAGATGATGGACTAATATCAACTGATCCTGACCAAGCGATACAAGATTTACTGAGATTTGTGAAAACTGACGTGATTTGCGGAGTTCAATTTTTTTCGCGTTGGTATTATAGCCTTAATGAAAGACCATGGGATTGTGTTGAAATGCTTCCTTATTGGGACGCGTTGGCCAGTATGGAGGTACCTGTATATTTCACCCTATACAATGGAGGTAATAAAGCTCAAGAATTTCAAACGTCATCACGGGATGTTTACTTGGATGAACATAGGACACTCTTAAGGTGGATGGATAGGTACCCACATGTGAAAGTTGTAATCACTCATGGACCACCTTGGCTCGCTTTCATGAACGCAGGTGAGTTTGATTCTTTGCCTGAGGAATTTTGGGATGTATTTAAATCTCCCAATTGTCATATGCAAATTGCTCCGGCAATTATGCTAGGGGCATTGATGGAATACCCATGGAGTGCATCCGAAGATTTGATAAAAGAATGTGTAGAAAAAATTGGTTCTGAACGTCTGATATGGGGGACTGATATGCCTCTGACGTTACGGTATGCAACTTATAAACAAGCTCTTAACCAGTTCAAGAAACACTGCACTTTTTTGAATAAAATTGAGAGGTCAAATATTTTAGGAGGCACTGCATCCAGAGTAATGGGACTGTTGAGTTAAATAGAATACTTGCTATAGGGAAAGTAGCCTTGTTGCGGTACCTCCCATGATCATACTGATGTCTTTTTGGCTTAAAAAAGTGCAGTATTTTTCGATCCACTGTCTTGATTGTTTGTATGTGCAAAAACGATTTTGGAATGGCATGTCGGATCCCCATAACAAGTGTTTGCTGCCTATCTTTTCCACCATGATTTCTAAGACAGGCCAAACTTCTTTGTACGGGAAATCATACAGGTCTCCAATACGCACCGGAAAACAAACTTCTAGATTACAGTTATCTCCCATGAACGGATCCCAGAATTCTGTTGGGATAACTATGCGATTGTCGTCCATAAAAAGTCGCCATGGGAATCCATGTGTGAGACTGCACACGGTATCTGGATAACGTTCCATCCATGCTATGAGGATACGCAATTGTTGTAAGTAACCTATTCGTTTTTGTTTTATGGATGATAGTCGGAAATCCGATGGGCCTGAACCAAGTGTGAAAAAAACAGGGACATTAAGATTGGAAATTGCTTCCCAAAACGGCCGGTATGGACCGTCGTCCCACGGCTCGTTGCTGATCTTATATCCAAATGGATTAAATTTTATTGCATGGAGTTTATGTTTTTCGATAGCTTGGCTTACCTGGGTGATAACTGAATCTGTTTCGTTGATTATTCTCCATTCTTCAACAGGAGCCATCGCTCGTAATCTGTCTGGATACAGTTCGATGCACTCAGATAAGTAAGCACAATCACGAACTAACATTGGGTCGGTGTGTATCAGGGCTAGATCGATGTCGGCATAGTCCATTTCAGATATGAGACTGTGAGGAGTAAATTCACAGTTTCGTATATTGGGGGGGTAAAAATATTTCGTGTACTTTTCTTCGCCGTAATTCCATATAACTCGCCCTTCCTGTTGTTGTATTCCGAAATCGACACTGGGCAAATTGTCAAGATTCCGGTCCATGGAATCTGCTAACATCTCACTGGAACCAACTTTTCGATCTCTTAGACGTATAGCTGGCTGATGATGTTGAGCATGGGCAGATTGGATCCAATTTAAGTGTTCTTTAGTGCTTGAATAACCCCTGGCAGAGTTGCCAGGCTCAAAGCAATATGTGTGCGAATCTATAATCATATCGATTAGTTATTTCCAATTTAAGTTGCTAGTATTAATGTAACAATAGTTGACATTGTGGTCTATACTTCTCAACTAAAATAGGAATGGTCAGAATCGGGAATAGTAGATGTTCTGTAGCAAATGTAACACCGAAAATGAGCAAAGGGCGTTGTTTTGTATTGAATGCGGGGAATCATTAGCTGAGCCTGAGCCTGAAGAATCAGCTTCCATTGTCATCTGTGACAGATGTAAAAATGAAAACGAACCGGGCGCTCAGTTTTGTGTCAAGTGTGGAAAATCACTAGTTCAGATTGAATCAGAAGAACTACCCTCCACTGTACATTGCTACAAATGTAAAAAACAGAATGAAGCCGACACTGTTTTTTGCGTTTATTGCGGTGAGAAGTTAAAAACCTCCAAATTACAAGACAGCGATACTGCTGCTCCTGTTGAAGCAACTATGACTAAACCATTTACTGAGTCAAGAAATGATGGGTTTTTGCTCGACTCTGGTGGCACGGATACAACTACGGCAAATGCTGTGTCAAAGGATGATGGGTTTTATCTGAGTAATACCGCGGTATCAGAGCAACAAAAAGAATTTGATTGGATTGATTTTGATCGAGTGCTAGGCTTGAACTGGTTGGCGATCATAGGTGGATTTTCAATAGTTGTTGCGTTTGTAGTATTTGGTTACCAATTCTATGAAGAAATAAATCCTTGGATAAGGTTAGCCGTCGGTTTATTGTTAGGGGCAGCTTTTGTAGTAGTGGGAGACAGTACAAAAAAAAGTTACGGATTGTGGTCACATGTAACTACGGGAGTTGGGCTGTCAATATTCTACGCTGCAGTTTGGGCATCGTTTACCGCATGGGCTCTTTACCCCGCTTGGATAGGACTTGTTGGACTTGGCGTGATTGGAGTGGTGGGTTGGTATTTGGCAATTAGATTGGATGGGATGTGGGTTGCCATATTATCAGTATCTGGAATTTTCATAAGTCCGTTTGTTGTAGGTTCTAGTTCGACGGAGATTGATCCGTTATTAACTGTGGGATACGTAATTTTCATGGATCTGTTGGTTTTAGGAATCTCCACACAGAAGAACTGGCGGCTTTTGAATCAGTTAAGTTTGTTTGGATCGTATATCTACCTATGGCACGCTGGTGCCAATCTGGGATTAGATATAAATATTCAGATTGTAGGCTTGATAATTGTTTACTTGATTTTCGTAGGTGTCACATCTTTGTTTCATGTCATTAAAGACAACGAACCCGAATTTCCAGATCTCTCACTGACAATGTCAAACACAGCACTTTTTTATCTGAATTGTATAGTGATATTAGGGGCTGACTATCCTGTCGTTTTGGCTTCAATAACCTTAGGTTTAGCAGTATTGAATTGCCTGATGGCACTATACATATATCTTACGGATAGACCATCTAAAAGTTACGCATTAATTTTCTTCGTGAAGGCCGCAGTTTTCTTGAGTGCTGCGATACCGATATATATGTCAGGTGTTTCAACAACCATCATATGGGTGCTGATGGGAGCAGGTATTACTTTTATTGGACTAGAAACAAACCAATGGAAATGGAGGGTTTACAGTAGTTGTCTCTTCACTCTCGGTATATTCAAGTTGCTATTATTTGACTTTCATCCCGAAATTTCTGATTCTGTAAATACGGGCTATAGTTCATTCAATTGGTCAGATATAAAACTTAATGGGTTTTACCCGGTTGTCATAGAAAATAGTCCAGTAATCGTCACGGTCGTTTCAACACTCTCACTATGGCTTGGCTACCTTATGTACAAGCGTAAAAAGTGGGTACTAGGTGCTGGGATGGAATTAACTGGCCTTTCCAATAACTCTGAACCAGATAATGATTTGACAGCAAAAATTGATACCTTTGCAGGAGAAGTCAATATTTTATTTCTGAAGTACGAATTTTGGAGGCCATTGATATTGTTGGTATCCGGCACATTGATATTTTGGTTATATGCACTTGTTTATGTTGACTTACCACCCATAATGCTTTCACTGTCATTGGTGGTTTTTTCGCTAGGAGTAATAGTTGTAGGTATTAGGCTCAGAAATATAAGAACACGTCTCGCCGGGTTTGGATTCCTTGCAGTTTCTATGCTGAAAATTTTTCTATATGACACTTTCAATTCAGGTCAAGTTTTCGGTTTCATAGGGCTTTTGTCACTGGGAATTCTTCTGTTGGGCACAAGTTTTATATATCAAAGAAACAAAGATAAATTGCAAACTTGGATTAAAGAGTAGAGATATGATTGTAGACACTCATGTACATGTATGGCAGATTCCTCCTATAGCCCCTGTGGGGCAAACGTCCCCAAAATTTATTAACCTTCCAGATGAACCTGCCACAGTTGAAGAACTAATTACTGACATGGATGAAAATGGTGTAGAAAAGGCCGTTCTGGTCCAGACTAGTTTTTCGACTTGGGACAACGGATATGTGGCTGATTCAGCCACAAAGTATCCTGATAGGCTAGTGAGTATGGGATTGCTAGACCCTAGTAATGCTGACAACGCGTCTTTAGTAAAATATTGGCTTGAGGAGTGTGGGATGTCAGGATTCCGTTTTCACCCAATGTATTACGATGAAGAATCTATTCTGACGGCCGAGCGGAACGTACCAATGTGGGAAGCGATAGAGGCTGGTGGAGGTGTGGTTCAGGTGCACATGTACGCGAAACATGCTCATCAAATATCTCATGTGGCATCTCTATATCCAACCATACCTATAATTTTAGACCACTTGTGCTACCCTTTAGTTTCTGAATTTCCCGGATTTGAGTCTCATGCTGCCGTGATTGAACTTTCACGATACCCCAATGTTTTTGTTAAAGTTTCCGATGTGCATGGAAGATCTGTACAGGACTATCCTTATAAAGACGTTCATCCATATATAAAACAAGTGAAAGATGCTTTTGGGATAGAACGTCTTATGTGGGGCACCGGATATCCTGGTGTACACAGGACGAAATACGGTTGGCCTACACTGGCTGATGAATTAATGCTTGTTATGGACGGTTACGACTGGTTGAGTGACACCGAACGGCAGAGACTTTTGGGTGGAACTGCATCAACTGTGTGGAAATTTGCGTAACATGATTCAAATCTATTGGATCGATCTAATAGAAATTATCTCGAACGGTTGATTCCTCTTACCAATCGCAAATTATTATTTAATGCTGCGGGCCCAATAGCGAATAAAGCAACCAGTATTCCCCCTAGGGCTACTGCTATCGGAACACCGTTTCCTCCTTCACCAAGCATGCCGGCTAACGATCCTGAATAGATACCTCCTAGAGGCATTATATTCCAGGTCATACCATAAAATCCCATAACACGGCCTCTCATATGATCAGGTACCATTATTTGCAGCGTGTTCATTATAGATATCATGTAGGTCGAACCTGAAGCTCCAATAAAAAACATTAATATTAGGGCAATTGGGTAACTACCAAATTGTTTTGATGTTAAAGAGAATAGTGTAATCATCAGGCCAAATAAAAATGCTCCCGCGACTATCAAGACTTTCCTGTGATTATCGATGTTGCTCCGAGCAATTATTAGAGTAACTGTTAGAGCACCTATGCCTCCAATACCCATTAGGTATCCTTGCCCATCAGCTCCAACGGATAAAATATCATTGGCGAACACAGGCATCATTGGAATGTAAGACATACCAAAGAAACTGTTAAAGAAACTCATGCTGATGAGGAAAAAGAATATATTGTTTTTTACTACGAATTTTATCCCTTCAACTAGATCACCTTTACCGCTTTTATTTGGCACATTCCTTTTGGGGACATCCAGAGAGATTACGACTGAAGCCATTATGTAAAAGCCTATAGAAGACAAGAAAAATGCGGTTGATGTACCCGCAAAGCTTATTATCATCCCCGCACCAGCAGGGGCTATGATTCTGGTGCCAGTCCATATGACAGCAGTTAGAGCTACAGCGTTACTCATGAATTTGCGGTCTATCAGGCTCGGAAATAATGCTGATCGAGCAGGTTGGTCGAAGGCGTTCACTCCACCCGCTAGAAATGCGATCACTATGACCTGCCAGGCTTCCAGTGATTGTGTGATGGTTAAGATGGCTAGAATTAATACTAAAGTACCATTAATCAACTGAGTTATTGCTATGAGTTTTTTCCTGTCAAGCCTGTCGGCAAGAACCCCTCCAAAAATATTTAACCCTATTGCAGGGAGCGCACTTGCCAACCCCACGTAACCCAAATATAGGGGGGATTGGGTTAGCTCATGTATAACCCAGAACTGAGTAAAATTCAGAATTTGAAAGCCAGCTACAGATGCCAGAGTCCCGAGCCAATAAGACCGGAAGGCTGGCGATGACATTGCAGGCCCTAGTATCCTTGTGAGAATATGGCTGGTCAAAAAATACAAGCTCCGTGGTTCGTTAAAAACTTACGATGAAATAGTCCAATATAGAGATTTACCAAGTTGGAAAAAATTGTAAATATTGATTAACGAGACTGATGTTCCCCTATCAAAGTTTGGAATGTTAATAGCATAGGAATAAGAATTAAGGGCTGACAGTCTCCCCGCTTTTGATGGTCATAATGGGTTTGAAATACCCGCCTGATCTGGATGATCCAAAACAGTCCTCCATCACTATGTTTTCATCATCCCATTCTAACAATGTCACATCTGCACATTTACCAGGTTCTAAAGACCCGATCTCTCTTTCCATATGGAGTGCCCTGGCAGGTCGAATAGTTGATCTTTCCAACACGTCGACTTCTGACATCCCTGATGCAATCAATTTTGATATTACAGATGGCATGTCATGGATGGGATTGTACCCTGCATAACGGTGTTGTATATCCGTAGATATTGTATCTGGCATGAACCCTTGTGCTATTGCAGCTTCAGCAACTCCGAAATCAAAGGATTTCATGCCATGACCTACATCAAACAGGATTCCCTTTTCTTGAGCTTTCCAGACAGCATCTACTATTCTTCCTTTGTTAACAATACTTTCATCGCCAGTTTCAGTTCCAGGATGAAGACAATATGTCAACACATCTCCAGGCCTGAGCCATTCCAATTGGTCAGCGAGTGGCCAGTCTGAAGGTTCTCTGCGGCTACCGAACAATAATGGAAGTTCTGTTTTTTCTGCTATATCTAGAACCTTCTTAAGGATTTTTTTGGGATTAGATGCTCCTGTCACCTGGACCATGACGTTAACAGAGATTCCCCAAATATGTTCTTTCCCCTTCTTCACAGCGGATACACATGCGTCAATGTCTATGTTATCCAAGTTTTCAGCGTTTCCGCTTTGCGCAAATGAAGGGCCAGTTACTGGACTGATTGCCTCTTTAATCCGAAGTCTTTTGGATCCTTGCATGGCTCGCCGATACGTCTGCCAAGTGTCACAACTTGGATCCCCTTGCGATAAAACTGTAGTAGTGCCTCTACCAAGTATGTGTTCTTCCGGGTCGATTCCAGCGAACCAACCGACGGGAGATGGATGAGCATGAAAATCTATCAATCCAGGAACCATCAATGCATTTGGGAAGTTGAGGCGCAGAGTTGGTCCACCGAACTCTTCATGTACATTGGGACCGACCGCTATAATACGATCTCCATTTATAGCTATCGACCCAGGATGCTCTATACGACCGTTAGGGTAAAGTATTCTACCAGACTGGATTGTCAGATCAGCAGTTGGTTTGGTCATTATTCCTCCTAAGATATCCAGTAGTGAAAATTTACTCGTCGGTAATGTTGGTTCAATTAGATCTTATGACGATAGATGCGTGGGTTACTATCAAAATTTGGATACGTATACTAAAGCTTCACTACTTTGTTGAGTTTGATTATCCTTTCCGCGTTTTTATACCAGCCTTGTGGTTGGTACTGAGCAGTGTGTAAATAGCATTGTATTAAGACTTGATCACTGTCATCAGTGAATGTTAGGAGCCTACTCATAGGTACGTTGGTCCAACCATGGTATTTACTAAGTGCAGCTACATTAACGAAATTGCAGCCCCATTTTTCCTCTATATGTGAACGGTCACCCTTTCTATCATCAGGGTGCGCATGTGTATGGCCTCCAAGCCATAAGTCAATTGAACTTGGATGGGCAGATAAGTAGTTTTCAAAGGCTTGGGCGTCTGGTTTATTGTCAACGAAATATAGATATGATGCGCCTTCTGGCGCTCCATCCTCGAAATAGCCATGGTAGTAAGAAAGCCATCCTCCGTCTTGCTTAGGTAGGTACCCTTCCCAAGGACCAGAAGCTACAGTTGTTTCTTTCAACATGTGATGGTGAGCGGAAACTATTATAGAGTCAGGGCTGGACTCCACTTCGTTAGCCCACCAGTTAACAGTTTCTTTTGTAACTGCTCCGGATGGGTATCCACCTCGTATTGCTCCACGTCTTCCCACCGGTGTGGGAAAATCGTTGCGATCACTCATCATAAGGAATTTTATATTTCCTATTTGAAATTTATATCTTTCCCACGTTCCTTTGATTTCATAGGGCATTTTTTGGGGATCTACGCCCGAATATTCGGTGTTTTCTCCTATCGGATCAATCCACTTTCTGACCCACCATTGTATAGGTGCATCTTCTTCTATGGGTGCATCGTGGTTACCTGCTATGGTATATATTTGTTCCCTGATATGTTTTGTGGCAACTTTGAATTGCCTTACAATCTCCTTTCCTTCTACGTCTGTAGGACTAGTTTGGCCGCCAGAATGGTCACCAAGATGAACGGCGACATCCCACTCGAATGGAGGTCCGCCTTCTTCTCCCCCAATTTCAGAATGGCGAATTGCTTCAGCCAGACTTTGCCTACCGAATTCCAGATCCGAACCTACATGAGAGCATGACATTGCCCAGAGTCTTAATTGCTTCACCATAGACAACTATATTCTTGGATATTCCTGTTGATTTTTACCATCCAAATGCGTATCCGATGTTGCCTTTAGGAGCAACTCCGCCAAAGATAACTCCCTTTTCGAGGTCTATTCGTATGCCCATGGGTTTACCTCCTGACCAGTGTCCGTCGAGGTCAACTATATGTCCTCGTCGCTCAAGTTCTGAAACAACACGGGGATCAATTCTTGAATCCGCACTGATATGGCATGGAAAAGCCTCGCGTGGATAGAATGAGGATGGAAAATGACGTGAATATACAGTCGGAGATTCTAGAGCCTCTTGAATGTTCATACCGAATTCTACGTAATTCAAAAAAAACTGTAGTGTGACTTGATCTTGCATGTCACCGCCAGGGGTCCCAAACACCATATGAGGCGCTCCTTGTTTTGTTACAAGTGTGGGAGTAAGGGTTGCTCTCGGCCTTTTGTGGCCAGCCAATGCGTTGGGGCGTTCCGGATTGAGGTAGAACATTTGCCCTCTTGTGCCGATTGGAAATCCCAGTCCTTGTATAACAGGAGAAGTGCCGATCCATCCTCCACTTGGGGTGGCGGCTACCATATTACCCTCGATATCTACAGCGTCCAGATGAGTGGTGTCGCCTACATGCGCATGTCCAAGGCCTAGGTCTTTTATATCACTGGCTTTAATTCCAAGGGATCGACGGTTGTCTTCAGCCACGCTAATTGATGTATATTCTGGGATGCCTGAACCGATGTTCCCGGGTCTCATAACTTTAGAGACGTCATCTGTTACCAGCATCCGGCGTTCTCGGTTGTAATCTTCCGACAACAGAATATCGAAAGGTACATCGTCGAAAGTCGGATCACCGTAATATGCTTCTCGATCAGCAAATGCGAGTTTTGATGTTTCTATGTATGTGTGTAGATATTCTGAACTGTTGTGCCCTTTTGACTTGATGTCTAAACCTTTTAGTATTGCTAATTGCTGTAGAAATACTGGGCCTTGTGTCCAACTCGAGCATTTGTGAACGTCTAAACCATTGTAATTATATGAAACAGGTTCTTCTACTGACGCTCTCCATTCTGATATGTCATTGTAAGATAACAATCCTGTGTGAGCTACCCCACTGGCGTCTTCAACTGGATGAGAAGTTATGAATTCCAAAATTTTGTCTGCTATAGGACCTTTGTAAAATATGTCTCTGGCAGCTTCTATGCCTGCAACACGCCCTTGAGATTTTGACTTTTGTTCAGCGGCGCACATTATTTTAAGCGTGTTTGCGAAATCTGGGTTACGCCATATTTCACCTGTTTCCGGGATGTGTCCTTCCGGGTAGTAGATGTTGGCAGTAGTAGGGTAGAGGTTATTGAATTTTTCGAAATTGGTTGCGAGGTAAGTGTGGAGCCGTTCGTATATAGGGAACCCATGATCAGCTAGTTCAATGGCAGGGGCTAATATTTCAGAAAATGATAGTGTCCCATATTTGGCGACTGCAAGGGCCCAGGTATCAACTACAGCTGGTACACACGCTGGCAGGTATCCGTCTCCGGGTATTAAGTCAATATCATTTGACTGGCACCATTCTGTAGTAAAATTTTTGGGTGACCATCCCATTCCGCTGAGAGATACTACCTTTTTCTGTTTTGCGTCGTAGAGTAATGTGGGTACTTCACCACCAATCCCGTTACTTTGTGGTTCGAGAAGGTTTACGCAGAAACACATAGCTGCAGCTGCATCTATGGCATTGCCCCCATTTTCCATTATTTTGAATCCTGCTGCAGTTGCCAGATAATGGCCAGATGCAACTACTCCTTTTGTGCCCATGATGACTGGTCGGGTTGTGAATGCTGACAATTTAAATCCCCTTTGAAAAATTCAGTGTGTATAGGAAATTTTGAGAGTTCAAAGATCAATGTAGTTGGTCAATCATAACTCAAAAGCCTGGTAAAGTAATGAGTATGGAAAAGTAATCTTATGGTCTGACTAGTTAGGATCAATTAGTTTTGTAGATAAAACAGAGTATTGGCCTTCTGCAAAAGTTTCCTTTTGTTGCACTTGGAGATTATGCCCTGAAAGCAAAGCTAAAGTTTCTTCATAAGAAATTCCATGGCCTGGTCCATTTTGTTCAGATGTGTCCCACTGAACTATGAAGATACGTCCACCAGGCTTTGTGATTCGAGAGATATCTGTAACTAATCGATAGCGATCGTCGGTAGTTTCTTTATAATGCATGACTAGTATGCAAAGCACCACATCTGCCACATTATCCGGCAAAGGAGATTGGTCTCCTTGGATTCTTAAAGCGGACACGTTTCCAGAAGTAGCTTTGTTCTTAACTAAATTCACCATACTAGGCTCTATATCGAGGCTGTAAACTTTCCCCCGATCGCCGACTATCAATGAAGCCTCAAAAGTGAATAATCCCGGTCCACATCCATAATCTACAATTGTAGATCCTAATCCGAGTCCCAGATCATGCAAAATCTCATTAACACTGGTGTTAACAAATCTTGATTTCGGATCCAGCAGACTCTCTATCCAATTCGAATCGTATCGTGCACACATGAACAGTCCTCTAAAGCAGTAGATTAATTGGAGTTAGCTCTAAGCGATCCGCACCTAGCGCATGTGTCCGAGTCTATATTTTCATACTGATACCCACATGCCGGACATAATGTTTGAGCTGATCCAACTCGTATCACAGGCTCGTTTGAAATATCTATAGCCCTCATTATATTGATCTTGTCACGCTCTATATGTGTCAGTTCAAATGAACCGGGCCCTCCAATCTTCTCAAGTACTCTTGATGGTAGAGTCATATTGCCAGTCTGGTCAATGATGATATTTCTGGTTCCAGATAAGTTAGACATGTCTATGTCCGATCCATGTTCTGCTACAAATCTACCGTCCACAAGTTCGAGCGAACGATCTGCAAATTCCGCCAGTTCTCTGTTGTGTGTAACTATTAGGAAAGAGACTCCGGAGTCGGCTATGATTTCTTTGAACAACTTTAATATTTCTCTACTAGTTACAGGATCAACAGACCCTGTCGGTTCATCGGCGAGTATGATCGTAGGTTTAGTGATCAGGGCTCGTGCGATAGCGGTCCTTTGTTTCTCTCCACCTGAGATCTGATTGGGTAACATTTTTGCCTGATTTGATATCCCCAGCCGATCTAGTAGTTGCATTGCTTCTTTCCTAGCACGGCCAGGACTGACTCCTAGATATTTAAGGGGCATCGCTACATTGTTCAAAACAGTCATGTAGGGTAAGAGATTGGAATTTTGAAAAATATATGAAACAGTTTTTTGCCTAAGTTCCAAGAGTTCAGCGTTACTGAGTTTAGCAATGGACTTCTCTTTAAAAAACACGTCACCCGCTGAAGCTTTCATTAATCCGCCGAGACATTTCATCAATGTAGATTTACCTGATCCTGAAGGGCCTACAACAGCAACAACTTCTCCCGCGAGTATTTTTATGTGTATACCTCTGAGTGCTACAACATTACCGTCCACTGATTCAGTTTCGTATACATGGTATAAGTCTTCAGCCCTAAGTACTTCATTCTCTACGTTTAATATTGTCATCATTCTTCTTTCAGCACTGTTGGTAGATCGCTTCGGATAGCTCTTAATGTGGTAGCCATTAGAGCTACCCAGACCAAAACAAATACCAGTCCATTAACTAAAAGCACCTGCGGCCACGGCCACACGAGTTCTCGGGCTATTAAAACTTGAGATTGAAGAATGTATTGGAATGCTGCACCGAACATAGAGAATAACCCGGTGAAAGTTTGTGCCAAACCAAGGCCCAGCAATCCCCCGAGTATAAGGCTGAATGTGAAAACTGAAATTATCTCGAAAATTACTAGACGGCTAAGTTGGCCAGCACTAGCTCCAATAGACTGCAAAATAGCCAATTCACGCTTTCTACGCGTGAGTATCAAGGAGAGGAATACCATGGATGAAGCTAAAGTAGCAAATGTCGCTACGATATATTGTAAACTCAGGATTCCTGGTGTTCCAAATATCAAACCTCCCATTCTGCTGACTTCGTCATATTGAGTAGCCCAATCTCTGACTGAAACCACAGAGACATCGTTAGATAAATGGGAATTAAGCTCACCAAGGCCTTTCCTGCATTTTGAGTTGTTCTCATCACACAATTCCACAAACCAGTAACTAGCCAGATAATCATTGTTGTTGTTCAATGATCTGAATGTGGATTCTTCAATTATTACGACCTCGTCAGCTTGGATGCCCTGAGGAGCACCCGGCACCCAACGGTGGCCACCTATGTAATTTATTGATACAACTTGAGGGTTGTTTGTGTCGTAGGGATACGTTAGTGCAATTGAATCGAAGCCCGAATCGTTGTAGTCAAAATCTTCAAAGGGAGAGCCTAGGTTGATAAAACCTGTGTCAGGTCGTGCGGCTAGATCCAATTTTTTAGCAGCTTCAACTCCTGATGTGAATCCCAGCGTTGGAAGTTCGAGTAGGCTGTCTAATCCGTTCTGAACAGTTTGATCTTGCCAGTGTAAGACGTTCCGATGATTAGCCGATAATACTAACACCTCTATACCCTGTCTTTGACCATGTACACCGAATCTGTCTCGGTACATTGATGAGAATCCACTTGGTTGTAGCGTCTCGGATAGTTTTGTTTTATTGATGCTGGATTTGAGTAGAGTCTCAACACTTAGTTGCGATACAGGTTGAGAAAAAATTATTTGTATGTCAGCACCGGAACTGGCTGATGCGGATCTCTTGTCCACTAATGACCCAGTGTAACCCTGAAATACAGCCATTGTAACTATAGATATGGTTAATATGACTATTAAGCCTAGTTGATTCATGGATCTATTCAATCCAGAACTTCGGATACCTATTATAACGTCTGATAGTATTGGCGTTTTTCCTAACAACACAGCTACAAATTTCGGTCCAAAACCGCTAATTTTGGCCAAAATAATTGATCCGCCAATCCACAAGGCGAATGGTCCAATAATGTAAAGAGTACCGTTAGTGAAATTTAAGTCTGGCTTAAACATACTGACAGTCAGCGCAGTTAATCCTATGGCAAAGAGAGTAATATTTATCAGCAGTAAAATCGTATTGGTTTTAGGTTTCGATTCCTTCAGGATGGCTTCCTCAATTTCCATTGAAAGAAATCGCTTGGTTTTGGACCATGCTATGATCATTGCCAATCCGACGATTATACAGAAGATGACCGCTGCTGAAATTCGAGATATCCCGAATCTTAGATCGTATTCATTACTTTCAAATTCCATGAATCCAACTGCATCTATAATGAAGTTTGCTGAAAAGATACCGATAAAATAACCAGCTACCCATGCGACTATGCTGACTAAAAACACTTCAGACAAGATAAGGCCGAGCAATGCTTTTGATGTGCCGCCATAAGTCCTGTGAATTGCTACCTCAGCTCTTCTCTGTTCAAGAGCTAAATTCAAACCATAGATTAAAACAGACAAGGAAAGAAGAATGACGGGAATCATTAATACGTAGTCAAATATCCGTATAAAAACTATGAACCATGTTAGTCCACTCAGCAAATCCCTGATCTCGTCTGAATAAGTAATCTCAATATTTGAATATTTAGCTGGATTGGAAGCCGTTCCTTGTATTGAATCCTCAAGATCGATGAGCCATTTTTTTGCATCTCCCACTGTGGAAGGGATCAATGAACGATCAATTTTCAGTGCCAGTGCCCCATGGTCTGTGGCCATTAAATCGTTGACAAGATCATTTCTAAGAGCGTTAGTGTTAACTATGATTCTGCTTTGTAGTTCCATGTCTATATCGATGCCATCGACGTCAGCAGCTTGGTAAATTCCGATTACCGACATTTCTTCTAAGTAAGTGGTTTGTCTACAGTGTACGGAGCCGGAATCATCAGTTTCTATAAATGACCGTCCTAGATTTTCATGTAGAGATTTGCATTCTCCCACTTTACCTTCTGCATACGTATCGTTAACAAATGACAAGGTCATGTTTACCTTATCCCCAACTCGGACATTGATTTTGGAGGCTTCCTCTAGAGGCAAAACAACCTCTTTGTCTGTGGCAGAGTCAAACCAAGCTCCGTCAACGATCTTAGAGGAATAGGCTTCTCCTAGTTGGCCATCTATTGCATCTGATCCAAGTATCAACAATTTATTCCATGAAATATCAGTTCTCTCTGGAGCAGTGGTATCAGTATCGTAGATATCCGCCAGAATGTTTTTGATACCTTTTTCCTGTGCTTCCCATTGATTGTCGTACAGATGAGGGTAAATTCCTTGTCTGAAAAATACTAAGCTGCAATCTAGGATCTCAGGTTTTGACTGAAGAGTGTTACAAATTGAAGAAAACTGAGTAATACTGTTTGTTCTGGATTCTGTTTGGAATCCAGGCTCATTTTTGAAAGTAATCAATGCGTCATAGAGCACATCCTTGATAGATTCTTGCATCGCTACTTGGCCCAGTGCATTGCTGTATGACAAAATCGCACTGAGTACTACCGTAGATAGTAAAACTCCAGAAAATACAGCAAGCCCACGACTTTTAGCTAACCATGCACTGCGGGCGCCTATAAAAAAATTATCGATTTGTCTTGAGAGATTCATTTTCAGTTTGTTCAAATTTCGATTGCTGTTAGTTGGGTATTATTTGTCCTTCTTTCAGCAAGAATAGTCTGTCTGCTTTTGAGGCTAAGATAGGATCATGAGTGACCATTAATATTGAAATTGGATTGAGAGGATCATGGCACAATCCTTGGAAAAATTTCATGATCGACTGGCCCGATGCGGTATCCAGATTGCCTGTGGGCTCATCGGCAAGTAGCAATGCGCGCTTCCCTGATATTGCTCGAGCTATTGAGACTCTTTGATTTTGGCCTCCAGATAATTGATGAGGATAAAAATTGAGTCTGTCACCTAACCCTACACTGGTGAGAGCAATTTTTGCTTTATCTCGCGCCTCGTTGATCTTAATTCCAGATAGAGTGAGTGCAAAAGCCACGTTATCCAATGCGCTCAAGTGATCTAGTAAATTTGGATTCTGAAAAATCCACCCAATTTTGGTGCGGCGTAAATCATTTAGCTGGACAGGACTCTGGTTTCCGTAAACGGTATCTTCAATCTCCACAGTGCCTTCGTCAGCTTTCAAAAGTCCCCCAAGAATATTTAGCAATGTTGATTTGCCACTTCCAGAAGGTCCCATCAGTGCAACTAACTCACCAGGGTTTATTGATAGGTCAACTTTGTTTAAAACTGCAAGTTTGTTTTTACCGATCTTGAAGCTTTTATTTATATTTCTAGCTGTAAGCAAAATTTCGACATTGTTCACCATATAGGTGTCTTTCATGAGAAATATGGTTTTGATAAGTCGTGACTAAATTCGGCTCCAACAAAATTGAGTTGCCTCCACATTTCATACACTATTATAGCTGTTGCATTGGACAAATTTAAACTCCTGTTGCTTGGCATCATTGGTATACGAAGACGGTTGGCAATGTTGAATTTTTGTATCAAATGGTTCGGCAATCCACGACTCTCGGATCCAAACACTATTGTGTCCCCAAACTCATATTGAGTTGAATTGTATTGAGTTTTTCCTTCGGATGTTGCAGCAAACATCCTATCAAGGGGTTGGGACTCAAACAGTTTATCTATAGATTTGTGTTGATGAACGTCAACAAGATCTTGATAATCAAGGGCAGCCCTACTTAGTCGAGGATTATCTAGCGCGAATCCAAGAGGTTCTACTAGATGCAAACTGGCACCGACATTAGAGCACAATCTGATTATGTTGCCAGTATTTTGTGGTATTTCAGGAGCCACCAAAACGATGTTGATATTTGACATTAATTATAGCTTTAGATTGGATTTGTTTATTGTCTCATAGACGGTTTTGGTTATTAATCAGACTATCATTGATGACGGAGAATAGAAATTTATGGTTACGAGAACCAATTAATATTTTCTTATTGTTATTGAATGTTAAAAGCACTCCTGAGTTTCCGCTGACGCTATATGCTTTACCTTTCCCTCTCCTACCATATCTTATACCCCAGCCTCCGTAGTCCATTATTGGTCGATACATACATGCTTCCGCTTTTTTAATTTCATTGAATTTATATTCGACCCATTTTCTGTGGAACGGACGAAATTTGATACGTATACTGGATCTATCAACTTCTGTGTCCAGACCTGTGTGCCATAAAAAAGCAGGAATTGCGAGACTTACCACAGTTCCGATCGCCATGATGACAATAGTAGATTGTTCTATCACATCTTCAAAGATAAGAATGTTGAATAAAATCAAAAGAAAAACAGATGGGCTTATAAAAACCAACAGCCATAACCACCACTGTCTGAATCGCTGGCTTTCGGTATAAATAAGATCATGGTGCTGGTCCATATGAAGCCTGTCAATTGATGATGAAAAAGAATGGTTTAATATCTGTTGTGTCTAAGATCTAGTTGCCAGCGGTATTAATTATTTCTCCAATAAATTAGCTAAGTTTAATATAGGTCTGAAACAATGTGGAGGATCAGATGTATTGAAGTTGGCACAATTTAACTGCGTAATACATTTCTCAATCTTTCAGCAACAATGACTTCTTCTCCTGCTAGCATGCAATGCGGCCGTATGTGGATAGATCCTTCGTTTGGAGCCGGTTTCCAGCGGCCTATAGGTGCCGGCAATGCGACTATGCTAGGATATCCGTTCTCAAGTTCGGTAATAGCCTGCTCGGCTGTTTTATTAGCGGTAGGTCCTACGACTATTACCAGGCTAAGGTCGGTATATCCTTTACCGGATACCTGCTTAGTGGTGACTCCCTCAATATTAAGTAACCGATTTTCTATTACTGTGAGCTGTTTACGTTCCTGTTCTAATCTCTGATCATGATCCATGGAGAACCATTCTTCGAGAGCCACGACTAATGCCACTATTTGCATCCGATCAAGTTTATAACCTCGTCCGAATGTCATAAAATTCTCGGGTTCTATGCTTGTTGGTCCGTGTAGTTTCACAAGATCTACCAAATCCTTCTTTCCGCAAACAAAACCCGTAGCACTAGGACCCCCGAAATATTTCCCTCCGAAGCTAACCAAATCTCCACTTTGTGCTAATTTTAAGAAGAGGTCTGTCGGTCTGCAGTTCGCACTGCCATCTAAAATTAATGGCAGATTGTTTGAATGTGCTATTTCAGCCATCTTCTCTACTGGTAAAACTTGTGGCATCTGTTCGCCAATATTAGCCGGATCGATGAAATATTCTGCTAATGCCACTGTTTTTGGTCCGATAGATTCTAAGACTTGATCGTATGTACAATGGTCGTCCTGGCCGGCGTATACTATCTTTCCACCAGCCAATTCGTACGCGCGTTCTGCCGACTTATTAGAACCTTGGACGACAAATTCATTTCTCAGGCCTTCAGTGTCAGGTAGGCGTCTTCTAAGCTCAGAGTCATTACCGGATAAAAGTCCTGCAGCACTCAAAACAAGTCCGGCGATTCCTCCGGTGGTGATATATGCGGCCTCGACACCCAGTATCTCCGCTATCATTTCACCGGAGCGATCCAAAAGTTCACTTATGTGGCAAGCTCGGCTGTTTGCCTCTTCCATAGCTTTAGCCACAGTTGGAGATGGGATAAAACCACCATAGAATGTAAGCGCGCCGGCTACGTTAATAAATGGACGAACCCCCAGTTTCTCATAAACGTTTCCATTCTCAAAAATTGACATACTGCTTCTCCGATCACTTGGATGGTCTTACGTTATCTAGCCGTTAAAAAAACAATACGGTTCTATTAGTGAACCGATATCTGGGTAGTCTATGAGTAATGACTTTGTTTTGAATTGGAGCACGCTCTAAATACAAGATTAATTTTATAGAATTAATCCTATCTCCGGGTAACCTCTCAAGCCTTCTATTGGAACGCCATCTCTTGTTGTTACCGGGAAATCTGCGTCTGAATACCATAATTGTTGGTCAAGTATTGTTAAACCATGAGGATCCGGGCCAGTTTTAGGCAAACCTATCTTACCTATCTCAGCGCCTGTCTTCTTGTCGAATTTAACTATAACTTTTTCAGATCGATCAGCACACCATATACCATCACCATCTTTTGCGAGGCCGTGCAGCACTTCTAAGTTACAGGGGAATTGTGAAATAACTTCAAAGTTAGATCCATCCATCAGGATCAAGGACTTTGGATTGAAGGCCGTTATCCAGATATTCCCGTTGTCCCATTCAATTCCATGTATTCCTCCACCATCAGGGGTCAAGAAATGCCCGACCGTTTTTCCAGTTTCTATATCGATCTTGAGGACTTTAGAGATGTGGTCGTCGGATTGCCGAGAAGGCCTGGCCATGGGAGAACCATTTGACGCTGTCCACAAAAATCCTCCACCCACGGTGATTCCTGAACCATTTTGAGTTTCGGTGCTAATCACTCTCTTAACGTTGCCATCTTTGTCCAGAACAAAAACATCATCTGTTAGTTGATCCATGACATATAATTCGTTATTAAACCATTGTAATCCGTTTGGCATTCTAACTGGGGTTTGAAATGGTACCGATACTTTTCTAATGTCCATAAAAATCCCTCTTAACTGGTAGTGGTAGTTAAATTATTTAGTTGGGTATATATAGTTTGATAGAAAGCTGTTGTATGCTAAATAGCTATTTGAAGATAACCATTCCGTACGGAAAAGGATTCTATCACATACCAATGAATGTAGTGTTTTGCAGTTGAAGATTGAGTTGAGTGATCAGAAAAATAGAGGTGCACAAATGAGTGTTTTAGATCGTTTTAGATTAGATGGCAAGCGTGTTTTTATAACTGGAGGGAGCCGTGGGTTGGGGCGTGAGATGGCGCTTGCACTGGCTGACGCTGGTGCGGATATAATTTTGACTGGTCGTGATGTCTCTAGCCTTAATCAGACTGTTGCAGAAATTAAGCGTTTTGGACAAGATGCAATACCTATTAAGGCCGATATGAGTGATACAAACGATTGTCAGAAAGCTTGTGAATTAGTATTAGAAAAATATGGGCCCATCAATGTACTGATTAATAATGTAGGTGGGCGACGTGAGAGCATACCTACTGAAGAAATGTCATTAGATACTTGGTACAAATATATTGATTTAAATTTGACCCATGTGTTTCTGTGTACAAAATTGATAGGCGGATCGATGATTAAAAAAGGTCACGGTGGAAGGGTTATCAACATTTCTTCGATAAATGCATGGAATGCGATTCGATTTCTCCAAGGTAGACACTATGAAACCGCCAAAGCCGCGATTGTTCAATTTACAAGGTCTTTGGCTATTGATTGGGCCCCTCACCGTATAACAGTAAATGCTATTTGTCCGGGGCTTTTCATGACTGAACCAAATATCAAATGGTCCACTGATAATCCAGAAGAAATAAAATCATTGATTGATAGAATTCCGGGACGTGAGACTGGTAAACCTGAGGATTTGGGTCCACTTGCAGTGTATTTGGCTAGTGATGCTTCAAGTTATATAAACGGAGCATCAATTGTGATAGACGGAGGATTCACTTGTTGAGAATTTTCTCAAATTTGGTGAATTGAAATAAGGTAACTCTTTGGCCAGAGAACCTTATTGATACAATGCTCTGCTGTTTAATTCTGTTCGCTTGCAATAAATGGTTCATCACATTAGTATGGCGTTTCATCCGATTGGATTGTAAAACTGCACTGTCTTAGGAGGTCGAGTATGGCAATAAGAGTTGGCGCCGGAGATTATCAGTATGAAGTAGCAGAAGATTGGGGCCAGTGGCCTGTGGACGGGACCGCATCAGATGTTGCTACTGATTCTCAAGGGAGAGTTTATGTTGCTGTTAGGACCCCGAATTCTGAAGATCAGAAAACGGGCGCCATGATTGTATTTGATCGTGAGGGCAACCATATTGATTCATGGGGAGAAGATATATTTGATGGGTGTCATGGTCTCTGGATAAGTCCCAAGGATGAGGTTTATCATACCGATGCGGGAAACAATACAATTACCAAATTCACCACTGATGGCAAATTGCTGATGACAATAGGCAACAAAGGAGAATGGGGTGAACATGGGATGCCGTTTAGGTCTCCTACTAGGGCAGTCGAATCATCTGGTGGCGATATATATGTGTCTGATGGTTATGGTCAAAATAGATGTCATAAATTTACTGCCGCTGGAGAACTGATTTTGTCTTGGGGAGAAGGGGATAACGTTTATTGGCAGCAAGAGGTAGATAAAAAGGTGACTGGTGTTGCAGGGAAAGGGCCGGGTCAATTTAATTTGCCTCATGATATAGCAGTAGACAGAAATGACCTTTCGTATGTAGCTGACCGTGAGAATTTAAGGTACCAGGTGTTTGATCCTGAAGGTAAGTACATCACGGAGTGGAACAACATTAAATGGCCTAATGATGCGGTTATTGATGATGATGATGTTATGTATATAGCAGAAGGCGGTGTTGTAGAGGGAGCAGATGGCATACTCATGATGAAATTAAATGGTGAGGTAATAGGAAGATGGGGTGAAAGAGGTGATCGCCCTGGTCAGTGGCGTGGTGCTCCTCATGGCATCTGGGTCGATTGTTTTGGTGATTTGTATGTGGCTGAAGTTGGTGTTACGCAAGCTCTACACAAGTTTATTCGCGTATGACAATACGTCTTGGGATTTAGATATTTGTCGAACCAGGTTTTTCTTGTACCAAACATACCCTTGCATAGTTGGTGACAGATATTTTTCGAAGAGTACCAGTTTTCACCATTGCTACGTCTCCTTGAACGAGTTCGATGTAAGAACCGTCTAGATTTAATTGGATTTTGCCACTATCCACTAGCCAATGTTCGTTGTTTTTCAATTTTTTCGGATTGAAATTCGTATCGGTCTCTAAATCGATATGCCTGATTTCTGTGAATCGACATCGGATGCCAGTATTTTTTATTGGACCATTATTTTCATTTCCACTGACTATAAATCCTGGAACTGTTGGCACCGGTGGACCGTCGATAGATTCCAGTAAGTGCTTTGCTCTTTGTTGTCGCTCAAGTTTGGTGACAACCGATACATTGTCGAATTCAGTCAACATTTGGAATCCATGTATGGACCCCATTGGTGTATATACCAATGTGTTCGGTGTGACGGGATACATTTTTCCGTCTAACAAAACCTTGCCTCTACCAGTATCAAATATCCACACTTCATCAGCATCGTGGTAATGTGGTTCATTCGTTACTCCAGCTTTGGCCGTTGGATGACTCATGAAAGAGTTGATTGAGGTCCAATCTGGCGAAGATTCTTCACCCCAGTATACGGTGTTCGAAGTTTTGGGGATGATCCAATAGTTTGATTTTTTAATGATCAATGTTAACACCTCACTATACATTGATTCTTAATACAAATGGCTTTCCAGTAGTACATCAGGACCCAAATTTTTGATGTGATGTAAAAATAAACAGATTGAGCTAATATGGATTATATAAAATTAAACATAGGAGTGTGGCGATGGCAGGAATATCTAAAACTGTTTTGACTGCAAAACCTGGTAAGCTTCAAGAAGTAGTTGACACTATCAAGTCTATGACTAGTAGAGCATCGGAAGTGAATGGGATGCAGGGGTTTGGTTTAGCTATAACAGGGGACAATGAAGTAACGGTTTTCGGTGTCTATGACAAAGTACAAGATTCTGAGGCGGCTGCTCCGATTGTGGCCGAAGTATTCGGTGATATGGGGCCTTTGATGGACTCAGTCCCTGACAGGGGGATTTTTGAGGGCTTCTGGTTCTCAAAATAGATTCTTTTAATTATATATATACTTTACGAACACACCGTTTTCATAAGATTTCTTGGATCAAAAAATGGCGATTGGATTTGCTGGCGAACCTGTTCCACCGTTTATAACCAAAGGTGAGATGCTTAGGTAGAATTCGTATCGATTTAAATCTCTGCAGATTTTGGATAACCGGTCGAAGTTGGCATTGTCTAATATTGGCATACCCATGTGAGGGATAGCTACCTCATGGATTGGAGCTTCGGCTGCATAATCATATGGTCGGTGGCTCGCCTCCTGTAAATCCCATCCCAACAACGCGGCATCGGTATCAAATAGGTATTCAAGTATTGACGGAGCGTTTCCCGGCGTACTAGGAGGAAAGCCAGGGTTGAATCCTGTATTATCTGCCCAGAATTCTGAATATCCTGATTTTATCAATACAGCATCGCCTTTGCGTGGGGTTATACCATGTAACTTTGCCCAATCCTCAAGATCCCAACCCTCTACAGGACGGTTTTGTTCAACATAGTCTATCCCTCGCATCTGAGGTATGTCGTAAAGGACGCCGCGTGTCACTATTCCGTCTCTCCAGCTTTCTATCGAATTGGTCCTTGCTCCGGTGTCAGTTACTAGTTCAGGGTCTTTATCGTTGTATAGACGACCTCCATGATCAATATCGTCAGAGAAAAAATGACAGAGAGCGTCAATGTGAGTGTTGACAAATCCGTGGTAAAAGACACCCACGTAATCCGCAGACCCTGTTTTGGTAACTGACATTTTATGATCCGCAGGCGTTGGATTTCTATCTTTGTTTGGTAGCATTTGTGGTGTTGCGAGTGGGTTGGAACACGATACTTTAAGACCGATTTTCACCAGGTGTGTTGCTTGTACAACCGTTGCATTGGTTATGTGATTAAGTGTTCCGTTATTGTCATCGTTTCCCCATCTCCCCCAATTGTTGAACTTGATTTTGTACGATACATATTCATCTTTAGTGGTAGGTAATCGATCTTTGACTCCCATCAGTGGCTCCTTATTGTTTCAATAACGATAGATAGCTGGTTTGCTAACTTACCAAGCAGTTAGTTAGGATCAATTAGTTAGTGGATTTTACTCCAGTTCCTCGTATATCTCAGTAACGTGAGTATTGGCCAGCAATGGGTAAATTTGTTCAAAAATATTGGTGATTATCTTAGTATTGCGAACTTGGGATCTGGATTCATCATATCTTCCCAAGGATGGCCATTGTTGTTCAGTTATCATAGTTCCGTGAGCTCCTATGACCTTGCGATAAATTGATATTGGTGGAAAGCCAGCCTCAGTTGTTGCTGACTGTAGTGTGAGAAGAAGTTTTGTCAATTGTCCTCCTCCAGGCTTGGGAGTGTAAATTCGCCTTACTGTAATCATTTGAGTTCCTTCCAATTTATTTAATACTAACTAGGTTATCGATACTTGAATATTATGAATGATTTGTTGTCATCCGATAGAGCCAGCAAATTGCATAATTATCAACAAACTTGGCTCTGATTGACAACCTTTTAGCGGGATTTTAGTATCGAGTGATGGTTTGCTGCTGAAAGATTCTGCTTGATTCGGATTGAACTACAACTGCTTAATTTGGGTTTGCTTTCTCATTTCATGATTAAAGTTTTCCGTGTAGAGTGCTAGAGTATTTGAATAAGATAGCTTGAATGAAATAATAGTTATAGAGGTATCAATCATTGACTAACGAAAATGAATTAACAACCTTGATGAAAATTATGCATGGCGCTTTGTCGGAGGAGGGTTTGCAGGTGCAGGCAGTGGTGGAAAATTTATCCGAAGGAGAAAGCCTGCAGTCTTTTACGATAAGGTTCAATCAGTGGGCTTCAGTACTTATGTATCATGCTGATGTGGAAGATGAGTATATGACAGGCCCTCTGATTGACTTCCTTGCGGGGAGAACCAACGAGGAAGAGCACAGCCAACTTGGTGAATTATCTGATGCTCTGACTCAATATTTGGAAGATCAAAATTCCAAGAATTTGGAAAGTAGAATAAAACAAGTTGCTGTAGCGCTTCATGATGAACAACATGAACAACTTCTAGAGAAACTGGAAGATGTTCTGAGTGTTTTGAATGATGAAATAAGCAAAACAAGCTTAGTGGCGAGGACTCGCCGTCACCTCTACGGTAAAATTGTTTCTCTTAGAATATGTCAAGATGACCATTTGGAGAGCGAGGAATACTTGGTACTTCCTGAAATTGAAACCAATTTGAGCAATCAACAAAAAAAGACGCTGGTAAACCGTCTGTTGATTGATAAGGATTCAGATGATCCTCAATGGATACTGGATTGGATGAAAACTAGGTCCACACAAAAAGACGCAGACGTTCTGGATAGAATTGCGGAAGATTCTAGATAAAATACGACTTATTTGAGGTGTCAATGTCAGTCGTTCCTATAAAAAGCCTAGTTATGTTTTTTCAAGAAGCTTTCTATACGGGGGATTATTTCAGAGGCACCTGTTACCACAGCTGCATGATCGTGCCCGTCCAACCTTAGATAATCCACGTTGTTAATCACTTGAGATACTTGTTCAACGCCTTTGTAGAATGGGTCCTTTGTACCACAAAAAAGTAATATAGGGATCTCAGTATTGTTTAAGCAATTGTCCAAACCTTTCAGATTCCATGGAGAATCTGGATGTTCAATTAATGAGAGCAGAGCTTCCGGATCAATTTGAAGTAACCTGTCTCTTATAGTGTTTGGCAGTTCTTGGCCCTTTTGCCGATAGCCTTCAAGCCTTAGTTGAACGATTGATTCAATCCCTCCAGCCAGGGAGTTTCTTAGCTTTTTGGCGAAAGCCTCACTTATCTCGTATGGATGGGCCTCACCAATAATCAGTGTGTTTAAACGAGGCCTCATGTATTTGTGGAAGACGTAGCACAACCGTGCGCCCAATGATACTCCGAGCACGTTAGCTTTATGAATGTTTTCTCTGTCCAGTATTGCGCATAGATCTGATGCAAATTTGGTACTAATGTAGTCGTTTGGGTTATGAGATTTACTACTTTTACCATGTCCTCTTATATCGACAAGTATAAGTTTGTAGTTTCGTTGAAGTTCCAGATACTGCGAAAACCCAGGATCTTTAAAAGATTCAAGAGAACCAGTCATACCGTGATAAATAGCCAATGGGGGGCCGTCCCCCTCTAATTCATAGTAAGTATCGAATCCATCGGAAGTGATATAGGGCATGGTTTAAAGTAACCTCAATTATTTACTTCGTTAATCGTGTCTACAATAAGGTTGTCCGAAATTCTCTTCATGAGCCACCTCATTTATATGTTTACGGAGTTTTTTGCCTTGATTTCTCAACTGCTTGGGGTATCCGAATGGAAGTACCGCAATCACATCCAAGGTTTCAGGTACATTCAGAAGCTCTGCTACATTGGTCATACCT
>CEUS01283578.1_pt1 | contig 27973 bp, 29 predicted proteins | sample 427031 | NCBI WGS metagenome assembly CEUS01 (sample SAMEA2622837, study PRJEB7988) | marine metagenome | biome: marine biome (ENVO:00000447); feature: marine epipelagic mixed layer (ENVO:xxxxxxxxx); material: "saline water (ENVO:00002010), including plankton (ENVO:xxxxxxxx)" | depth 140 m | reverse complement strand
GATTGCTAATGCTGCTGAACTACCTACAGCGCGAACATCTGTTGCAACAGACATTATTACAAACATCAAAATAAAACTCAGGAGAAATTCCATTAATAGAGACTGTCCAGCCGAACCTGATGGGACCGTAGCACCAAGTTGAGCAAAATCACCAATCATATATAAGAGGATGAAACTTGCTGTCATGGCTCCTAAAATTTGGGCTATCCAATAAGGAAACAAATATGTTGCAGGAAATTCTCGAGTAACTACAAATGCTAATGTAACAGCTGGATTGATGTGAGCACCAGAAACATGCCCAAGTGAAAAAATCATTACCGATACGATTAAACCGAAAGTCAAACCTATACCGAGATTGGTTATTGAACCTCCCGATAAATCATTAACAATAATTGCACCTGTTCCAGCAAAAACAAGTGCAAAAGTGCCAATAAATTCAGCAACACATTTTCGAATTAAAATATCGCTCTTTGTAACCATATCCATTTAATCAATTATATTAATATCTATCCTGCATATTCAGCAAGACTTAATTGAATACTTAATAAGAGATAGAAAATATACTATAAGGAGAACATTAAACAAAATAGTGGTGGGCCGGGGAGGATTCGAACCTCCGACCTCAGCTTTATCAGAGCTGCACTCTAACCGACTGAGCTACCGGCCCTTAAGTAAAGAAATAGCAAGCATTAAAGATGCTGTGCTAAAACAGAGCGGAATCTGAAGTATATCTGTACAAATTTAAGAGTGTCAAGCTGAAACAATATAGAAATCAATCTGGAATAGTAGCTAAGTAAATCTAAGCATGGTTAATAAAAATATATGAACATATAATAAGTTCTATAAAATATGCAAGTATTGACCATAAGTATCCTAGGTATTATAGTCATTATAGGTACATCTCTATTTAAAAATATTTAAGGAGGCCCACAGTGCTCAGGAAGCAGAATCTATTCCAGCGTAGCTTGATTGGAACAATGACGCTAGTATTTGCTGTGGCAATGATGTTTGGCACAACAATAGTAGCTGAAGACTCTTCAGCTACTCTCACAGACAAGGGAGGAACGCTAAGTTTTCATGGTGGTGCGGTACAACTGATTGCACCTGATGGTGCTGTGTCATCCGATACTACAGTAAACTTCACGGTAGAAACATCAGAATCGGTGAGTGCAGCTCCTGATGGAAAAGCATTAGGCTCAACTGCTTTCACTCTTTCTAGCAGTTCAGCTGTTTCACTTAAACAACTCGTTAAAATCCAAGTAAGCACTGCAAACGATACGAATGCAACTATTAGCATGTACGACTCAGTAAGTAAATCTTGGCTTGGTCTTTCTAGTGCAATTCCAGATGTGATCAATAACACACTAACCGCAAGCATAACTAACTTACCTGTAACGTTAGCTCTTGTTGTAGATGCAGCTAGTGTCCCAGAACCAACCCCAGAGCCAACCCCAGAGCCAACAGCTACTCCAGCTCCTGCACCGGCAGCCCCAGAAACTGGTGATGCCTTTTCATTGCAATTGCTAGCATTAGCTATGATTATTCTTGGATTATCTTTGGCAATTACTAAGGGTACCGTCACAGCAACTCGAAAATAAATTAGATGCTAAAAAACAACGTAGCTAAATTACTAGCTACGTTGTTTTTTAGTCATGTACGTAGTTTTGTTGTCATTCGGATTTGATCTACCTATCTTGTTTGTAAGATATAACCCTTCCAACAAAAATTCCAAAGATGATGCAAACATGGCATCGTTATTTAAGTCTTCAAGTTTTCCCATGATGGTAGTAAATTTAGAATCAATTCCTTGCGTTTTATAATCACTACTTGGCATGTCGTTACCAGTTTCAAGAATTAATCCTTGATCAAAATCATTTATAATCGAATCCAAATCACTATCTTGAAAATATTCATTAAATGTTTCGATAATTGCAGTTTCTAAGAGTTTCGATAAAATAGCCTCTTCTTTACCATCTTCGACAATTTCAAATTCCAACTTTCCGATAGTAGATGGTCTTATTGAATTCAAATCAGAAATTCTAGGTACTGCTACTTCTTCATGATTTATTATAGATCGTACAATTGAAGCAGCACCTAAAGTTTCATAATTAGCTATTGATAACCTCACAGATACGCCAGAACGCTGATTTATCTCAGTGCTATGACGACATAACATTGTCAATTTAGCTAAAACAATTGCCATGAACTTAGGCATAATAAAATTATGGTCTTTAAATTTAACTTGTTCTTGTTCTGCGATGAGAATTTCATTATTAACTGTAAATGGATAATGGGTTCTAATTTGTGCACCATATCGATCTTTTAGAGGGGTAATTATTCGACCTCTGTTTGTATAATCTTCAGGATTAGCACTTGCAACAACAAAAATATCCAATGGCAATCGCATTTTAAAGCCTCTGACTTGAATATCTCTTTCTTCCATGAGGTTGAGCAATCCAACTTGAATTCTTTCTGCTAAATCAGGAATTTCATTTATACAAAAGATTCCTCTATTAACTCTTGGGATAAGACCATAATGAATTGTTAATTCATCAGAAAGGTACTTTCCTTCCGCAATTTTAATTGGATCAATTTCTCCAATAAGATCAGCTATAGAAATATCTGGAGTTGCTAACTTCTCTCCATATCTTCTATTTCTTTCAAGCCAAACGATTTCAGTTTCATTCCCTTTTTCATTTTTGATGGAGCGACACTGGCTACACAATGGATCAAAAGGATTATCATTAATTTCACACCCAGCAATAGTGGGTATGAATTCATCAAGTAAATCTACAAGTGAACGAATTAATCTGGATTTTCCTTGTCCTCTTTCACCAAGAAAAATAATATCCTGGCCTGCAATAATTGCGTTTTGGATTTGAGGAATAACTGTAGTGTCATAACCTAAAATTCCTGGAAAAATTGGCTGATTTGTTTCCATCTTAACGATAAGATTTTTTCTGATCTCTTCACGAACTGACAAAACTTTATAATCTGCTTTCTTTAAATCAGCAATGGTTTTTATATCTGTTATTGTCATCGTGAAATTCCCCCTCACTACAATATGTTTTAGATCATCAATGGCCAAGTCTCAATGCAATAAAGATTTCTGTCAACGGATATTATAGTTTGCTTGTAGCCGTCTTGTTAGCATGTTAGTATTCCATTTGTTCAAGCAATAATTCAAGTATTCCAGAGCCTAGGGAGAAATCCGAACACAAAGTGATTACTAGGGTAAGAATTACAGTGCATAAACAATTTCAAAGGAAAGTAAGACGCTCTGAACTTCGATCTATAGCAAAAACTGCAGTAAAAATCGGATGGGAGAATAGCACCAAGTCTAATAGAGTAAGCGTAGTAATTACCGACGATAAAACTATAAAATTACTTAATACGAACTATAGAAATATTTCTGAAATTACAGATGTTTTAGCTTTCCCAAATTATAAGCTGGTAAATTCACAACTAGTTTCACTTGATGATTTTCCAACAGTAACAAATGCTTATCTTGAGCTTGGAGAAATTGTTATTTCTTACCCTCAAGTAATTAGACAAGCATTAAATAATGGAAATTCTCCTAGTAGCGAATTCGCTTTGTTAACAGCACATGGAATACTACATTTACTTGGTTATGATCATGAAAACATTGATAATAAAAACCATATGTGGCGGCTTCAAAATAATGTGCTGAGTTCAAATGGAATTGATTTTAAGAAACCATGATGCTGATATGCTACGTACCATGAATTATCAAAATAGGTATTAAAATAATGACTAATTCAATAAGTAATATTTCTGTTTTTTATAGAAAGTGGAGACCACAGTTTTTTAAAGATGTTATGGGCCAAGAGACGCTTATACAAACTCTGAGACAGGCAATCATTCAAAACAGAATAGGGCATGCATATTTACTTGCTGGACCTAGAGGAACAGGAAAAACTACAACTGCTCGAATACTTTCAAAATCAATTAATTGTTTAACAAATATTCCTGGTACCCCATCAGCATCTAATCAAGATGGTGAACCATGTGGTAACTGCCAATCTTGCGAATCTATAACTAAGGGTGCGTCTATGGACCTTATAGAAATGGATGCTGCAAGTAATCGTAGAATAGACGATATCAGGGATCTACAAGAACGAGTTTTTGGTGCAGGACCTTCAATTAGTCGTTCCAAGGTGTACATCATTGATGAAGTCCACATGCTAACAGATCAATCATTCAATGCATTATTAAAAACACTTGAAGAACCAGCACCATGGGCTCATTTTATACTTTGCACAACTGAACCTCACAAAGTTCCTGCTACTATTATCTCTCGATGTCAAAGGTTTGATCTTAGTAGAATCCCAAATGACATTATAAAAACCAGACTTGAATATATTTGTAATAAAGAAGAAATAAACACTCAAGGGGACCCTTTGAGCAAGATAGCGTCAGCATCTTCTGGCAGCCTTAGAGATGCATGCAACATGCTTGAACAAATTTCTATAGCTAACAACAACATTGTTACCGATAAAATTGTTGATACTGCTCTAGGAACTAATTTAGATCCTTACTCATTATCATTGATTGAAAATCTAGCTGAGCAAAATATTATTGGTGGGCTAGAAGTCATCGCAAACTTTTCATCCCATTCATATGATATTAAAGAATTCAGAAAAAATATTCTTTCGGATTTACGAGATATACTTCTTGAAAAATCTGGAGAAAGTAACCTTACTACAACAAAAAAAGACTCAGAAGAAAAGGTTCTTTCAAAATGTGCAAAATTAATGACTTGGGAACAATTAATTCAATATATAAGAATATTTGGTAAAAGTATCGTTTCTGATCATGGAGATCATGGAATGTTGATTATTGAACTGGCTTTTATCGAATGCTGTTCGATTTCTGATATAAACATTATTAGTGAGAATGCCTCAAAAAATACAAAACCCAGTTCAATAGAAATAGTAAAGAAGCAAGAGCAAATAAACTCAATGAAGGAAATTGATCCTTTACAAACACAAAATAAAGACCCAAATACAACCTTGGATGTTGATCCAAATGAACCAACTGTAGTTGATCCTGCATTTAATGATCAAAAAAAACATATTGAAGAATTAAATTCATTAAGTGAAAAAGATTGGGATAGCATATGTAAATCGCTGAAAAAATTTAGAGGCAAAACCTTTGTACTTGGTTCTCTATTGTATGATTGTGTGAATCAATTTATAGAAGACGATTCTATAACTTTAGTATTTAAAAATAAACCCAACCTTGAAAGATTTAAATCTGAACTAGATCACCCGCCAAGCAAACTTGCCGTTGAAGAAGCATTACTTGAAACATTATCCAAATCATATGAGCTAAAATTAGAAATTGCTGATACTTTTTCAGATCCCAAAGTGCCTGAAGGACACATGGTAAGATCAGCAATAGCAATGGGGGCAAGAATTATAAACGAAGAGGAGAATGAAAATGAACCGACAATCGATGATTAAACAAGCGCAATTATTACAAAAAAAACTTTTAGAAGCTCAAGAAAATTTAGAAACATTAACTGTAGAAGCTACTGCTGGAGGAGGTATGGTAAAAGCTATTGTAAATGGAAAAATGAAACTTACATCTTTAGCGATTGACCCTGAAATCATTGATCCAAATGAGGTAGAAATATTAGAAGAAATAGTCACTGCTGCTATAAACGAAGCCCTTCAAAAAGCTCAAGACCTAGCCCAAGAAAAAATGAATGCTATTACTGGTCAAATGGGACTCCCAGGTACATTCTAAGATGGAGAATCGTCAGCAAATTTCGGTCATAAATTCGGTAGTTAAATTAATCCAAGAATTCAATAAACTTCCTGGAATAGGTATTAAAACTGCCCAAAGATTGGCATTCCACCTTATACGAATGCCAAATGAAGATTCAATATCCCTCGCAAACGCAATTATAGAAATGAAAAACTCAATTATTTCGTGCGACGTATGTCAAAACATTACAGATATAAACCCATGCAACATATGTAATAATCCAAGCAGGAACAATAAAACTATCTGTGTTGTAGAAGAACCTCTAGATGTTTTAGCGATTGAAAGAACAGGATCTTATTTCGGTTTATACCATGTATTAAATGGGTGCATCTCTCCAACAAATGGAGTAGGTCCCGATGAATTAACTATAAAATTACTTCTAGAAAGACTTCGATTAACAAGTGAAAAGTTAAATGATTCCGTGGAAGAAATCATATTAGCTACTAACTCAAATCTTGAGGGCGAGGCAACATCAATGTACCTTCAACAACTAATGCAACCGCTGGGATATAAGATAACAAGAATTGCCAGAGGCCTACCTACAGGAGCTGAACTAGAATACGCAGACGAAACAACTATTGCTAGAGCTATTGAAGGTAGGTACACACTTTAACCCCTTCATTAAGATGTTTTAATGTTAAACCATAAATCAAATAATCGTTTTTATAAAACCACAGGAATAATCTTAAAGCATTCCCCAATAGGCGAATCTGATCGTCTTCTTACAGTTTTTACATCCGACATGGGTAAATTAAAACTCGTAGCTAGAGGGGTTCGTAAAACTAATAGTAAAATTGGCGGACATTTAGACCTTCTAAGTCATTGCCATTTGGAAATTTCAAGAGGTAGGAATATTGATGTTATAACTAGCGCATCAAACATAAATTCCTTCAAAACATTACGAGAAAATCTTATCAAGATAGGAAATGCATTTTTCTGTCTCGAATTAGTGGATTCACTTACGCCTGATAATGAACCAGAAAATAAAATATTTTTGAGTTTAATAGAAACCTTAAAAAAAATGATTACTAATGAAAACCCATTAATTATTTGGTATTTTTCATTTAAATTATTACATCTAACTGGATATCTTCCAGAATTATATAATTGTGGTAATTGTCAAATTAAAATACAACCTAATCAGCATTCATTTAATGCAATACTAGGTGGTATTGTTTGTAAAGATTGTTCAATTCGATTAAAAAATAACCTTCCAATACATAAGGATTCATTACCCATTTCAATAAATACAATAAAAGTACTCAGGTACTTTAGAAATCAAACGCTGGAAAAAATATTAAATTTAAAGATAGAACATTCTGTTATGATTGAAATCCAGAAAACGTTATTATCTCATCTTTCTATTTCAATTGAAAAAAATCTCAAAAGCACATTATTTCTCAATCACATCTCTCATTTGATAACAAATAACAAATAAATTAACTAAAATCACTGTGTTTCTCTTCCAGTTTTCTTTTTTTCCAATTACAATAATTTAAACAAAAAATGGAGTAGGATTTTTATGTCATCCGAAATACGCAAAAAAGAGTTACGACTACAAGTAAATAACAATTGGCACGATGTTACGATTGAATATAAAGGTAATAACGAAGCTATAGTCACAGTAGGAAATGATCCGGTAGAAATACGATGGGAAAATAAGAAGCCCATTGACCAAAAACCTACTACAACCCCTAAAACACCAGAAGTGACTCCTGTTCAACCAGCTATTACACAGCCAGTAACACAAAATGATAAAACTATAACTGCTCCTATGCCTGGAAGAATCATTGGCATTAGCGTAAAACCCAATGACTCCGTCTCAATTGGAGATGAAATTTGTATTCTAGAAGCTATGAAAATGCAACAGACTATAACTGCCACCTTTTCAGGTACCGTCAAAAATGTCGCAGTTCAACCTGGTGATACAATACCCGCAGGACAAACCATAGTAGAATTCGAATAAAGAAGTTTTAACCCCTGCAAGCAGATTCACTCAGATGTTAAAGTTTTAAAAGAATTTGCTCTATCTCAGCAATATCTGAATTATTTATTTCAGGCCCCACAATTGCTAAATTGGTTTTTTCTGGAACAAATATCGAACTAGCTGTGTCACGAATTTCAGAAAAAGTCACACTTTGCATTTTTTGATAAATTTCATCAATACTTATAACTCTATCATGCGTTACATACTGAGCACCGTACCAATTAGCTACCGACAAAGTACTTTCCATTCTCATCATAAAACGACCCTGAAGATAGTTTTTTGATCTTTCGAGCTCTTTCTTGAACGACTGAGCTTTTAAATTGTTCATTGCTTCTACAATTAAATTAATGGATTCTAAAACATTCTTTTTATCAAGGTCCATAGATATATAGAGCGCACCTGTATCAATTAAGTGCAAAACTGAACTTGAAATTTCATAAACAAGTCCTCGCTTTTCTCGCAATTCTAGAAAAAGATGACTGCTCATTCCTCCTGCCAAAATAACACTCAATAAATTAATTGCAAATCGAGAAGAATCCTCAGAAGAGACCCCTCTCAAACCTAAGGAAACATGAGATTGTTCGCTAGGAAAATTTCGGTTGAGAACAACTGGTTTATTTTGAAAATCCATAGCTGGAACCCAATTATCTGAAACTGCTCCAGACCAGTCACCAATAAAATCATTACAAATATCAAAAACGGTTTCAGAAGAAACATTTCCAGCTACAGAAATTACAATATTCGTGGGAATGTATCGCTCATTATATGATTTAATCATTTGATCACTACTTAGGTTATTGACTGAGAATTGAGTGCCTCCCACATCTCTGCCAATGGTTTGGTCTGGCCATAAGGCATGATCAACAAGCAAAGATGCAATTTCATCCGGATGGTCATTGACAGCAGCCAATTCTTCAATTATTACATTTTTTTCACGTTCAAATTCGTGGAGGTCAAAAATTGGATTTTTTATCATGTCACATAGAACATCTATAGCTTGAACCCAATAATTAACCGGAACTTGACTCCAATATACAGTTAATTCACGATCTGTACTCGCATTCAAAAGACCTCCAACATTTTCAATCGCACCACTAATTAATTCAGGCTTGGGACGTTTTTCAGAACCCTTGAATAACATATGTTCTATGAAATGAAATACCCCATCTTCTGTATATCTCTCATACCTGGAACCAGCTTTAACGTAAATAGATACGCTAACTGTATTAGAATGAGGCATTAATATGCTAACTATTCTGGTGCCATTTTTAAGAACTGTTGAATCAAGTCCTTGATGCTGTAAAATGAAATCACCTCAGATTTGAAAAAATTGGATAGTATTGATTATATTGGAAACTCTACCAGAGCAAAAGAAAATAATTTCAGGAGTAGAAAATGAGTATAGCACTGGGAATTTTGATGTTATTTTCAACGATCCTATATCTCGCAACACTTATTTTAAGTGGTAAATTGCTTCACAGTAATACCCATCGATCATTGGGCCCATTAACAGCACGAACATTAGTTCTATGCTCAAACACACTCTTTCTCTTAATTTTTGGATCTGCTGCAGCATTATTTAGTACTAAACAATCAGTTTTATATTTGATACCAATATTAGTATTGATAAGCACAATACCATTAACAATTCCATCTCAATCAAAATTTACCTCAATGACAACAATGCAATTAATCTTGATATCAATGCTAACAACAATATTAGGAATCCCTGTAATAGCAATTTATATTTTGGTACACTTTCTTAGAATGAAACCTGAATTACTTTAATTCCACTAGAAAAAATTCATATGCAATTAACTGTAGCTCATCAAATCGGAAAATCCGAAGCAAAAAATAAAATTAAATCTAAGATTCATGAGATTCTTACACTTGGGGACAAAGAGATAACAAATTTGAAACAAGAATGGAAAGAGAACACACTCAATTTCAGTTTTTCAAGTCAAGGTTTTACATTTTATGGAGAAACAGTCATATTCGATGATTCAATTTCTATAACAATAAATCTACCATTCGCATTGAAATTATTCGAAGCACAATTGAAATCTAAACTAGAGCCAAAATTAACATCAATACTTCTAGAAGGATAAAAAATCAACAATGAAAAGTTTTTATCCTATACATTTTCATTTATTTAAGGTTTATTCTAACGAATAGAAGTGTTATAATCACATGTCTTTGTCCACTTTAATAATCTTTGGACAAAAAAGGAGTTTTGTGGCCAACGAAAAACAATATGAGTTAGTAATGGTTATCAGCCCTGCTGTGGACAGTGACGAAGCAACATCAACAGTAGAGAATATCCATGGAATAATATCTTCAAACGGAGGTTCATTAATATCCCAAAATACTTGGGGAATGAAGCGTCTCGCGTATCCTATTAATGAATACACAGAAGGAAATTACTTCTTCACTGAATTTGAATCTGACCCTTCTACTACACAGGTTCTTGAAAATGCTTTACGTCTATCTGAAAACGTAATTCGTCATTTAATTGTAATGGCCCCCGCTGGCAAAGAAGACGGACAAAAGCGAAGGCCTTAATATAACTTAGAACCGAACTACAGGATCATTTTTATGTACAACAAGATAATGGTTATAGGAAATTTGGGACGTGACCCGGAAATGCGATACACCGCACAAGGAATTCCAGTCACTACTTTCAGTCTTGCGACAAGTAGACCTTTTACCGATGGGAACGGTGAGCGGCAAAGTGAAACCACTTGGTTCAATATAATAACATGGAGACAACTAGCAGAAAATTGTAACCAATACTTACAAAAAGGACGAAGAGCTTTCGTAGAAGGCAGATTACAAGTTAGAAATTGGGAAGCAAATGACGGGAGAAAGGGAACTTCAGTTGAGATTGTAGCTGACGTTGTCAGATTCTTAGACAGAGCTGAACGAGAATCATCTGAATCAATTCAGTTAGACGAAACTCAATTGTTTAGTGATACTCCTTCGTCTGCAGACGACTTGCCATTCTAACAAATTCATAGGAGATCATATATTCATGACAACGGATAATCAATCACAAACAGCAACCTCAAGAGAAAATGATCAGGGGTCCCGATTTAGTTCAGGAAGACCTCAGGGATCCTCTGGAATGCAAGGACGCCGTGGCCCTGGACGTGGAGGGCGGCGCTTCTTTCCCCCCAGACGAAGAGCGTGTGGATTTTGCGTAGAAAATCATGGGAGCATTTCATACATCGATTACAAAGACGTAAGTAAGTTACGTAGGTATATCTCTGACCGATTTCGCATAGACCCCAGACGAAAAACTGGCACATGCGCAAAATGCCAACGTGCACTGTCAAGAGCTATCAAAAGAGCAAGACATTTGGCTTTGATTCCCTTCACCACTGATCAGGCAAGATTGACTGGTTGGCGATATGATTAAATTATAAATATAGTTCGATGTTTTTCCCTTTAAAGGTTTATTAATTTTTTTATGGCAAATCAACGCAACACATCAGGAATCGGAAGAATAACTCGTTCTCGTAGAATTGAGCGTCGCAAAGAGAGATGGGCTTTACTAATAGCAAGTATAGCAATAGCACTAGTTATTGCTATACCCTCAGTTGGTTATGTAATAAACTTCGTTCTCCCACCCAGAGAAGTTGTAATACAAGTAAACTCGGTAGAATATTCTCTAGGTGACATTGTTAAACTGCTTAGAGTGTACCAGAAACAGGCTGAAGCCAATCAAGGAACATTTAATTTAGCAGTTTTACCATTTCAAGTAGTAAACACACTAGTAGAAAACGAATTAATAAAACAAAATGCTGATAGTGCCGGGATCTCCATTAACGATGAGGAAATCGAGAGTGAAGTTCGCAAAAGAATACTTGGACCGATAGACAATGATTCACAAGCTACCCAAAGTGAACTTGATCGTGAATTTGCAGAGAAATATCGTCGTTATCTAAATTTGATTCAGTATTCACAAAATGAACATTACGAAATGGTTCGATTGGATTTATATAGAACAGTATTAATCGAGGTATTGTCTGAACAAATACCTACTAATCAGGAACATGTTCACCTTTACAAAATGATGATTGCTAATGATCAAGAGGCAGATGAGGCTCGTACTGATTACATACGAGGAGCATTATTTGAGGAACTAGTTCAAAGCTATGACAAAGACCCTGAAACTATTCGTAAAGGTGGAGAAGTAGGATGGGTCCCTCGGGGTATTTTTGAAGATATTGATGAACTGATATTTGACACTTTAGAAATTGGTGAATTGTCTGAACCTCTTCCAGAGCTGAATATACAAGCTACTCAAGAAATAAAACTACAACTATTTATGATTGCTGAAAAAGATCCTTCTAGAGAAGTTTCTCCCTCGCATTTGAATACACTGAAACTAAGTTCGTTAGATGAGTGGTTATCAAAGGAAAGGGCAGAAAATGATGTTCAGAATAACTTCGACTCCGATCAGTATGAATGGATAGTCAAACAACTAAGCCTTTCTGCTCAAAGAAAACAATAAAGAGGGTCTATGTATAGTGAAATTAAAGTTGGTATTTTGGGGCTAGGCACGGTTGGTTCGAAAGTAGCTGAGGAGCTTATCGAAAGAAACGAATACCATTCAGCAAAAAGTGGCAATAACTCACACTTATCCCTTAAAAAAATTTTAGTGAAAAGCTTAAACAAAGAAAGATCATACAAAGTACCAACAGAATTACTTACTGAAAATGAAAATGACATTTTAAATGACCCAGACATATCAATAATTATTGAAGTGATCGGCGGAGAAGAACCTGCTAGAACATATATAGAGAAATCTTTAAACGCTGGAAAAAATGTTATTACTGCTAACAAAGAAGTTATTGCAAAACATGGTAAAGAACTAAAGAAAATAGCGGTGAATGCTGATAAGCAACTGCTTTTTGAGGCAAGTGTTGGTGGTGGAATTCCAATTATTCAACCATTAATTAACGATTTAGCCGCAAACGATATTACGGCAATTAGAGCCATTATAAATGGAACAACAAATTATATTCTTACTAAAATGTCTCAAGAAAATATGGATTTTACTGAAGCATTAGATGAAGCTAAGTCTCTTGGATACGCAGAAGCTGATCCAACAAATGATATTGAAGGAATAGATGCCGCATACAAAATATCAATCTTAGCCTCATTAGCTTTTGGAGTAGACGTCAAGCCAGAAAATATTTATGTTGAAGGAATTACCAAGCTGACTTCGAAAGATTTCCGATACGCAAAAGAACTTGGTTATGAAATAAAATTACTGGCAATCGCAAGAAAAGATTTTTCTGGTAACTTGCAAATAAAGGTCCACCCCGCTCTCGTTGATAAAGAATCAGAACTCGCAAGTATAAGTGGCCCTGATAATGCTATCGAATTTACTGGGGACTTGGTAGGACATGTAACTTTTTCTGGTCCAGGTGCAGGTCCTAATCCTACTACAAGTGCAATTTTATCTGATTTAATACTAATAACTAGGGGTAATTTCCCAAGCTCTTATAAGATTAATAATGATTTGTTAGCAACTCCTGTACTATTACCAATGGAATCTGTCGAATGTCGGTATTATTTGTTGCTTACAACAATTGATCAGCCTGGCGTTCTTGCAAAAATTGGAACGATTTTTAAAAAGAACGGAATAAGCATATCTGCTGTTATACAAAAGGATACACAAGTCAGTAAAGGAACAGCAGAACTAGTAATAACAACTCATACAGCCACAGAGAATTCAATCCAGGTTGCTATAAATGAATTCAAAGGGATTGACTTAATCGATAGCATAAAGAGTATAATTCGTATCGAAGACAATTAGCATATTAGTAATGAGGTGCAAATGTCACTCGGTATTTTAAACACTTATAGTGAGTTTCTTCCACTATCTGAAAAAACTCCAAGGATTTCACTTGGGGAAGGAGGAACTCCTTTGGTTCAATCAGAAAGACTAGCAAAGTCTTTAGGAATTCCCAACCTTTTTTTCAAACTTGAAGGATGTAATCCAACTGGTTCATTCAAAGATCGTGGTATGGTTATGGCTGTGGCAAATGCTATAGAAAACAATTCACGTCAATTGATTTGTGCCTCGACTGGTAACACAAGTGCTGCTGCTGCTGCCTATGGAGCACACTGTGGTATTCCAACAGTAGTTCTGGTGCCAAAAGGAAACGTAGCAACTGGCAAAGTTGCACAGGCAATCGCATATGGGGCCAAAATACTATCTATTAATGGGAATTTTGATAAGGCTTTAGAGTTGGCTCAAATATTAGCCGTAGATCTTAAAATGACCCTAGTGAACTCGATTAATCCTTATCGAATAGAAGGACAAAAAACAGCATCATTTGAAATCTGTGAGAGATTAGGATCTGCTCCTGATTATTTATGTATACCTGTAGGAAATGCTGGAAACATCACCGCATATTGGCGTGGTTTTAAGGAATGGAAAGAAGCCGAATTTATATCATCAACTCCAAAAATGTTTGGGTTTCAAGCAGAAGGTGCAGCTCCAATAGTTTTGGGACATCCAGTTAAAGAACCTCAAACAATAGCTAGTGCTATAAAAATTGGAAATCCGGCAAGTTGGACAACTGCACTTGAGGCTTGTGTCGAATCAAACGGACTCATAGATTCAGTAAGCGACGAGGAAATTCTCTCAGCCTACAAATCTCTTGCCAGAATGGAAGGAATTTTTTGCGAACCCGCATCTGCTGCTTCAGTAGCAGGCATGATGAAAGCAAAAAGAAACAATCTAATAAACCCAGATGCATCCATAGTCTGTGTATTAACTGGGACTGGATTAAAAGATCCTGATTTGGCAAGTCAAATTGCCGACAGGCCCTTACAAGAAGTAGAGGCAACCACTGAGGCACTTTCAATAGCACTACAAAGCATCAATTAATTTTCGCTTTCTTCTTAGAAATTTCTTCGGTTAGCAAACCTCCAGATATAACTATTTGCATTGCCTCATCAAAATCCATATTTGTATCTGTAACCTGGTGCTCAGAAACCATCGCAAGAAAGCCAGAAGTAGGATTAGGAACTGTTGGAATATACACAGCAAGTTTTTCTTCATTTTCATAACTGATAAATTTGCCTGTAACAATTCCAAGGGCTTGGATTCCCGGACTAGGGTATTCAAGTAAAACCACTCTATTCGTTTCTTTATTTTTGTCACCAGTAAACATAGCAGTAAAAAGTTTAGAAACTCTATATATACCTCGAACAATTGGAATGCGTTCCAATAGTCCCATCAAAAAAGAGGAAAATTGTCGACCTATAAAAGTTGGGGTGAATGATCCAAATACATATAGAAACAAAATAATTAAAATTACTACCAAAAATCGAGTGAAATATGTTGATATATTCTCAGGCATACCTAAGACAGCTAAATCAAACAATGGCGTAATAAGAGCATATGTGGCGTCCCAAATAAATTTAAGAACTAGTAAAGTGAGACTTATAGGAATTAAAACAATTATCCCCGTCAAGGTTCTTGAACGTAAATGTATAATAAAATTTTTCATGGCTTAAGAATATATATCACACTGGTAGATGTAAACCAACAAGTTTTTCATATGTTGTCTTTACAGATTGAGCAACTCTAGTCCAAGTAAAAGTTGATGCATATTCAATGCCATTTTGGCCCATTCTGAACCGAAGGGATTCATTATTTAACAACGTCAATATAGCAGACGCAAATATACGTGATGATCTCTTGCCAACTAATAATCCTGTTTGTCCATGGGTAATCAAATTGGCCAAACCTCCTGTGCGCATAGCAACAACAGGGAGCCCACATGCCATAGCTTCAAGAGCAATCAAACCAAAACTTTCATAATAAGATGGTATTGTTAGTATATCAGCAGAGGCGTAATAATATGCTAAAACATTCTGTTCAACAGCATTCTGAAAACAGATATTTTCACTAATTCCTAGTTGTGAGGCAATCTCATAGAGTTTTTGTGATTCCAAATCTTCGGACGAATTTCCACCAATAATTATTATTTTTATATCATGATAATCTTGAATTAATGAAGCTGCCTCCAGTAAAAGATCAAAACCTTTTATAGGATCAAGTCTTCCAACACTTAATAAAATTTTTTCGTTACCAAGGCTCAATTTTTCTCGAGCTTCAAGTTTATTAATTGGATAAAACATCGATAAATCAACCCCACCAGAAGTTAATGTAAAATTATCAATAGGGATTCGGTAGGCTCTGGACAAAAATTGAATTTCATGAGTATCTGCAGCAACTATTGAATCTGCATTAAAGGCAATCATCCTTTCAGCAAGTATTCTTTCATTTTTTTCAACTTGGCTCATGAAGCATATGTTTTTTATATCGCCTACAGTATGAAAAGTAGTAACGTGAGGAACATTCCATTGATTCGACAATTTTTTGCCGATTATACCAGATAGCCAATAGTGACTATGAATAATATCGTATCTAATTTCATGCAACAAAGTAAAATTTAAAACTTCTTGTATAAAAGCATTTATCCCGTTTGAAATAGAAGCTTTGTCATTTTTAATATTTGGGTCGAATATATTAATTAATCGCACTTTGGGGAATAGAAAAAAAATGCCAACCGAATTCTTATCATTGCAGCGAGTGAAAATATCTACATCTATACCCATAGAGCCAAGAAATTTAGAAAGATAATAAATATATACGTTCATGCCACCGGCATTTCCTAGACCAAGAGTAGCAACTGGGCTTGAATGAAAAGAGAATAAAGCAACTCGAAGATTTGACGACATTGGGTAAATAACCATCCTATAAAAGGGAAACTTTGAACCCTTTACTCAAGAGTACACTATAATTACTCCAACGAGCAACCATGAATGAATAATAGAAAAACAATATGTGTTATTTAAAATAAATTTTCATATGATTGTAAAAAAACTTTGCAAATATGAAAATAGGTTCAAATAGAGGGTAACAGAAATGGAAAAAAATCAGCAGATTGAACGGCATTTTACCGCCACAGGATTTGTAATTCACAAAAACTACACTTTGCTACACTGGCACAAAAAAGTTAAGGCTTGGCTTCCTCCAGGCGGTCACATCAACAAAAACGAAGATCCAGTTCAAGCAGTCACTAGAGAAATTTTTGAAGAAACAGGTATATTGGTTGTAGTTAAGGGAAATGACTTCAATTCAAAGTTTTCCGAACCTAAAAGAATATTTTCTCCTATGGCAATTCTAATAGAAAATATCAATGATCCAGATAATGGAAACCATGAACACATTGATTTAATTTATGCTTGTAAGCCAAAAATGGAAATAATAAACTTACCTACTGGGTGGGTTTGGGTAAGTAAGGATATGCTTTTAAATAGAAGTCCTCTTAATTCGGATCTTGAAAAACCTCTTCATCCACCTGATGACGTTATAGAACTAGCTTTGGAAGCTTTTGAAATAGTTAATGGTTCTTAATCCGACCAGGATCCTCTCCTATTGTAAGCCTCCATCTACAGGAATAACCGCACCCGTCGTTCTAGATGATCTATCACTAGCTAAAAACAAAACCGTTTCCGCAACATCTTCAGCTGAAACATTAACTTTTAACAAATTCCTTTGTACATAAAATTCTTCTATTTCATCAACGGGTATTCCGTGTGCCTCAGCTCTTTGTTCTCGAATCTCAGAAGACCATAACTGTGAATCTTTAAAGACAGCGTCAGGATTTACAGTGTTTACTCTTATTTTATACTTACCATTTTCAAGTGCCAAAACTCTTGCAAGTTGTCCTGCTGCCGCTTTTGAAACACTATATGCTCCAAATTCTTTGCCAGGTGAAGTTATATTTTTGGTTCCTATAATAACTATGCTTCCGCCAAGACCTTGTGGTTGCATAATTTTAAGTGCCTCTTTTGCAACTAACCAATGTCCAGTAGTGTTTATCGAAATACTATCGTTCCAATCTTGTTGAGTAATATCCGTCATAGATCCCCATCTAGCAATTCCTGCATTTGATACAAGAATATCTAAACCTCCGTAAGCATAAATTAGTTGTTCAAATGCTTTTTCGACTTGTATCGGCTTAGAGACATCCATTTCAATTGCTATTGCTTTCATGGATCCATGCTTTGAAACTATTTCATTTGCAACTAATTGGGCACCAGACAGATCCATATCAGAAACAACAACGTGAGCACCTGCTGCAGCCAATCTACGAGCTATAGCCCTGCCAATGCCACTCGCACCACCTGTAACCAACGCTATTCTTCTACTAAGCTCCATCTCAGGCGGAGCAAGTGTTAATTTATACATTTCAAGAGGCCAGTATTCTGCATCATATACATCTTTAGGCTTTAGGGATTTATAGGAGCCAATAGATTCTGCATTATTAATAATACTAATGGTATGATTATATATTTTATTAACAGTAGAAGCTGTGATTGCATCTTTACCTAGAGTCCACATTCCTACACCAGGGATTAAAACCACTCTAGGTTCTTTAGTCTTCATTGAAACATTGTAATGATTATATCGATGGAACCAATTAGAATAATTCCTAGTAAAAGCATTAATGCTAGTATTTATACTATTATAAATCTCTCTTGGTGAATGTTTTTCAAGAATATCTATCCACAGAGGATTACGTTTTGTAACCAAAAGATGATCTGGTGTAGCAGCACCAAGACGACTTAATAATTTACCCTTATCACCGTTAACAAATTTCAAAATATCATCATTGTTGTCGAAGTTTAAAATAAACCTTTCTTCACGACTCACTAGACCTCTTAAAACAGGGGCAATTATCTTCACAAAATTACGGTTTAGTTTGTTGTTTTTCGAATTGTGGGGATTGGTTATGGAAAATGATTTATTGTCTTCTATAAATTTTTCAGCCCTGTTAACTAGTTCTATATGAGAATCATATGATTCCTTCGGGGTATCACCCCAAGTTACTAAACCATGATTTATCAAAACAACACCACGTAAATTATCGTTTTTCAGAGCAGCTTTTCCAACCTCTTTTGATAATAAAAAACCAGGTCTTTTATAGGCTACAACCCCTAAATCGTTACCAAAAACCTTTTTCAAATTTACTCTAGATTGATTGTTATTTGTTAAAGAAAGAATTGCATCTGCATGACTATGAAGAATACTTATACGAGGAACAAATGCGTGTAGAAGGGTTTCTATAGACGGTCTACCAGAGTCCAATTCTATCAAGGACCTATCGAGATATTCAACCATTTCCTCATCCGTCATAATGCTCTTGTCAAAAAGATTCTTTAGATCTTGGAGCCTAAGGCCTGGAAACTGATTGCGCGTAATATTAATTAAATTAGCACCAGTACCCTTTACCCTCAAAACTTCAATTTCATCCCCTCGCCAATCAATTTCTTTTGTTTTTAATGAAGTATTGCCACCACCTCCAATTACTAATGAATCATCTGAACCGACCAAACGAGTTTGGTAAACCAAAAGGTCAACAGGGTCATCAATAGCTATAACATCTTGCTGAATCCATTTATTAATCATGGCACTTCACTTATAAATTCTTTGTTGAATACTAACACAGCAATACAATTCACAATATATTAGAATTTCACACCAATTTATTAAGTAAATTATAATTTACTTAATTCCAAAATAATGCTTCACTTTACAATTAATGTATACAAGTGATAAAATTTTGAACCGAACACAGTGGGATAAAACCACTTCAAAATGATCAGCGCTCAGGATAGTAACAAAGCGATACTGAGCTAATGGTAAATGATGAGAGATATACGTATAACTGGCGGAATCGTAAAAAATCGTCTTGTACGGTTTCATTCCAGACCTGGATTGAGACCGACCACTTCACTTGTGCGAAGTGCAATATTTAATATTATCTCTCCCTATCTGGTAAACCCTCTCGCACTTGACCTTTTTGCTGGTACTGGGGCCCTTGGTATTGAAGCATTGAGTCGTGGTGCCGTTTACTTAGATACGGTCGAGGAAAATGTTTTAAATTGCAAAACTATTACTAGCAATTTAAAAGAATTAGGATTTGCTTCCATCAGTAAGGTGCATCAATCCAAAGTTGAAAAAAAAATCCCTCTGCTTACAGGTCCATATGATCTAATAACTATGGATCCTCCATATTCATATCCAAACACAAATGAAATATTAGAAAATCTTGCACATTCACTTATTTTGAATACTGGTGGCATATTGGTTTTAGAACACAGTAAGCCATTAGAGTTTCCTGAAAAACTCGGGAGCCTTAGTCAAATAAGATCTGCTACGTACGGTGAAACTTTACTAAAAATCTATATACGAGAATAAAGGATTAAATAAATGGTACTTGCACTTTATCCTGGAACTTTTGACCCAATAACTAATGGACATATCGATATTGCGGAGAGAGCAAGCAAACTTTTTGATCGTATACTAATTGCAGTATATGCAGACTCTCCAAAACGTGTGGTTTTCTCAACTGAGGAAAGAATCGATCTGTGTCAAAAAGCGTTAAGTCACATTCCTAACATAGAAATTGTTCCATTCACAGGTTTAGTAGTTGAATTCGCTAAAAAGGCAGGCGCACAAGTTACTTTTCGTGGATTACGATCAGGGACAGATTTTGAATTTGAGTTCGATATGGCACTTATGAATTCTTACCTAGCGCCAGAATTAGAGGCTGTCTATTTTATAACAAAACTTGAGTGGCAATTTCTTAGCTCATCAAGATTAAAAGAGGTTGTCGAACTTAATGGAGATATTTCAAATTTTGTTCCTAAAGAAGTAGAAACCGCACTGAAAAATAAATTGCAATTCCAAACGGAATAATATAGGTCGATAATGAAAGGAGACTCATGAATATATTAACCCATATAGACCGGTTAGAAACAATAGCTTCCTCTGCGGGGAGACTCCCTAGAACCAGAAAGGTTTTAATGGATTTGGATGTGCTTCTCGAGCTTGTCAGCTTGATGCGTTCGGATATTCCAAACGACATACAAGAAGCAGAAAGTGTTTTAGACAAACGAGAAGCTCTTCTTAATCAGGCGTTGCTTGAAGGAAGAAGAATTAAAACCGCTGCAGAAGAAGAATCTAAAGATTTAGTTAACGAAAACGAAATCACAAAAGAAGCAACACAAAAATCCGAAGAACTATTGTCTGATGCTAAAGAACATGCTGACGCTTTACTTCAAGATGCACAAAGAAAAGCTCATAAAGCCATGCAAGAGGCTGAATCATTTGGCGAAAACAGGATAGAGGAAGCAAACCAGTACGCCAAACAAACCCTGAAAGATCTTGAACAACATCTTTCAATTGTATTAAACAGCGTTCGACGAGGTCTAGACAGCCTGGATCAAATAGAAGCAACACAAATTATTGAATAGGTTTTTTGCCAGAAATAGTAATGCTTTGAATACGACCTTGGTTTATTTGAATCGTTCCTAGTTCATGAATTGATATTTCACAAAAGCCAGCCTTTTTAAGGCTTGAAATATATAGATCAGCATCAAAAATGTTTGCCACTGAAAAAGGCCAAATAAGGCTTGGCTTTTTTTCGTTTTGGTCACTACTATTTAGAATCATATCAGAAATGCATACAGAAGCACCTTGCTTTAAAACTCGAAATATTTCAGGAAAAATGGACTCGGGTTGTGGCAAGCAACTTAGTGAAAAATTACCCATAACAACATCGACAATTTCCGATTTTATTGGTAATAATTGCATATCTCCATTAATAAAATAAAGATTTTTGGCGTTCATCTTCTTCATTTCTGAATGAGCAAAATTGATAATCTGGGAAGTAATGTCAATTCCAAGAACAAAACCATTAGGACCAACTATCTTAGAAGCTAAAAAACAATCCATTCCTATTCCACAACCTATATCAACTACGAAATCACCTTGATGGAAGTTCACAAAATTCGTTGGGTTTCCACTTCCCATAGCCATAGAAATTACATTACCATTTATCGACTTTAATTGTTCAAAGGTATAAATACGAGCAAGATTGCCAGTTCCTGCACTTGGTGATGTACAGGTTTCCAAAGAGATCTCTACAAAATCTTCATAGAGTTGCTTAATACGCAATTTGTCATGGGTATCCTGTAAAATAATAGTAGTTTTTCCTTTTAAAAGTTTCTTGTCTGCAACAGTAACTCGCTATACTATGTTTGTAAAATATTTAAAAACATACTGTTTTATTAATATTAATTTGTCTCACGTTAATCTACCAAGGAATAAAATTTAGTAATGTCAAAAATACAAGATACAGTTTTATTAATAGATGGTCACGCCCTTGTTCACAGAGCATTTTATGCCATACAAAGGCCCTTAACTATACGTAAAACCGGAGAGGATGTAAGGGGAGTATATGGATTCGCTCAAATGCTATTTGGAGCAATTCAAAATATTAAACCTACTCATCTAGCTGTAGCGTTTGATACGCCAGCCCCTACATTCAGATCTGATATTTATTCAGAATACAAAGCAAACAGACCAAGCAGCCCAGATGAACTCCGATCCCAATTTCCATTAGTAAAGGAATTATTATCAGCATTAAATACACCATTCTACGAACTTGACGGATATGAAGCTGACGACATTCTAGGAACATTATCTGCACAAGCTACAAATCATGGATTAAAAACCATAATAATGACAGGGGATTCAGATCTTCTTCAGCTTGTTTCTGATTCAGTTGGTGTATTGATGCAACAAAACATGGGAAAGCAGACCTTATACAATCCTGCAAAAGTTAGAGAACGATACTCAGGACTAGAACCTGAACAACTGATAGATCTAAAAGCAATTTGTGGGGATAAATCCGATAATATTCCAGGAATTCCTGGAATGGGAGATAAAACAGCAACACCACTTTTATTAAAGTACGGAACACTTGGAAACATATATTCAAATATTGATCAAATTGAATCCAGACCGAAAACACTTCTCCAAGATCATAAATTTGCTGCATATCAAGGGCAGGAGTTAGTGAAAATATTACAAACAGCACCTGTCAATATAAATATTGAAGAAGCTACTCTACAAAACTTCGATAGAACAAAAGCTATAACAAAATTAAATCACTTTGAATTTTCGAGTCTCGTGAATAGGTTGCCTGAAATATACACGATAGAGAAAAACAATCCAGATAATATTCCAGAATTGTCTCCACAAAACTATTCACAGGTTTCCAATGAGGAAGAATTAGAAATTCTTATGGATTTATGCATAAAAACAAATAAGGCTAGCATATCTCTCAATTATGTTCCTGCGGAAAATGTTAGCTCGAAAGAGCATCCAATGGGAAATGTCTTAATTGGCATTGCAATTTCTACAGGGGTTACCAAGGCTAAATATATTTCAGTAGAAGAAAGTGCTATAAATAAACATTTTGCTCAAGCAATATTATCTATTCCTGGAATTGACCTTTGTTTTTACAATGGCAACTTAGATCTTACTATCTTAAAAAATAATGGATTTACGATTCCGAAATTAAAATTTGATGTAAGTTTAGCAGGACATCTTTTAGGTTACAAAACAAATCAAATTAAAGACTTAACATATACATGTTTAGGTATTGAAATGCCAATACAAGAACTAAACAATACTTCTTTTGAGGGAACGTTATTTGCAAACAAAAACCACTTTCTAAATACATGTATTCAAGCAGATTACACGTATCGATTATGGGAAAAACTTGACAAGGAATTAGATCATGCTGAACTAAATAACCTCTATTGTGATATCGAGCTCCCATTAGTACCTATAGTGGTTGAAATGCAATTTTATGGTATCCATTTAGATGCAACGCTTCTGCAAGAGCTCAACAAAAAATTTACCTCTGAATTAAATACAACCAACACCCAAATATTTAATATTGTTGGACACGATTTCAATATAGCTTCACCCAAACAACTCGGAGAGGTGCTCTTCGACGAAATGAAACTACACGAAAAAACATTTACTGGAGCTAAGCCAAAAAAAACAAGAAATGGCAATTACTCTACAAATGCTGCAATTCTTGAATCTTTGCAAAATTATCATCCAGTCATTCAGTTAATATTACACTCACGTCAATTAAGCAAGCTGAAGTCAACCTATGTTGAATCCTTGCCAAAAATGGTAAACACAAAAACTAAAAGGATTCACACTATTTATAACCAGACTGGTTCATCAACAGGTCGATTTTCTTCAAGTGAGCCCAATCTTCAGAATATCCCTATTAGAACAAGTCAAGGACGAGAAATACGTAAAGCATTTCAAGTAACAAGTTCCGATCACAAATTAATATCTGCTGATTATTCACAAATCGAACTCAGAGTATTGGCACACCTATCTCAAGATCCAAACATGATTAATGTTTTTCTAAAAGAATTAGATATTCATGCATCAACAGCTTCCCTCATATATAACGTTCAAATCGATCAAGTTACAGAAGAAATGCGTAGAGTTGCTAAGGTTCTCAACTTTGGAGTTGCCTATGGGGTTAGTGCTTATGGGATTTCACAACAAACAGAACTCTCTATAGAATCAGGTGCAGAATTTATTGAACATTATTTTAATCAATTTCCTACTTTAAAGGCTTATCAAGAATCAACGATAGATTTTGCGAGAACTTTTGGTTATGCACAAACGTTACATGGAAGAAAAAGTTATATTCCTGAGATATTGTCCGCTAATTCCGTAGTTCGATCTGCTAACGAACGATTTGCAATCAATATGCCCATTCAAGGTACAGCTGCTGAAATATTTAAACTTGCCATGTTATCAATAACAAAAGAGCTTGTCTCTTCAAAAATGAAAACCTCAATGGTACTTCAAATTCATGATGAACTTGTTTTTGAAGCACCAAATGAGGAAATAGAACTCTTAAGTGTTAAACTTAAAAAAAGCATGGAAAATGTATTTGATGAATTCTCAAAAAACATAAATTTTAGTGTACCACTTAGAATAACAATTAAATCTGGAGACTCTTTAGCAGATCTAGAATGATCTAAGAAATAAATTAATCTATAATTTTTTTCAACATTTTGCCAAAAGATAACCAAACCTCCTAGAATAATAAGAGGAGTACATAATGTTTGAGTCTCTTACTGAAAAACTCAATCTCACATTTAAACAAATAACAAACCGTGGGCGATTGACAGAAAAAGACATTGACGAGACCCTCAAAAGTATTCGTATTGCGCTGCTTGAAGCTGATGTTAACTTTAAAGTTGCTAGAGATTTTGTCTCCAGATTAAAAAATCAACTAACTGATGATTTATTAGCACAAGGTTTAAATCCAAGTCAGCATGTTATTAAAGCAGTTGATAATGAACTTAAAGCTACATTAGGATCTTTTACTAGCAAGTTGTCAGAAGGAACAACAACACCAAGTGTCATTCTTTTGGTAGGTTTACAAGGTTCAGGTAAAACTTCTACTGCTGCTAAACTAGCACTTTATTTAAAAAATCTATATAACACCTCTCCTCTTCTTGTTCCAGCTGATACAAAGCGTGCAGCTGCTTCTGATCAACTCATAACATTAGCAAAGAGTATCGACGTCCCTTTTTATACTAGTAATGAATCTGATGGCACACCTCTCGAGATATCTATGAGTGCTTTAAATCAAGCAAAACAAGATGGAACAAAATGGCTAATAATTGACACAGGAGGAAGAACAACTGTAGATACGGAATTAATGGAAGAACTTCAAGAAATCAAGAAAACAATTAATCCATGTGAAACCATACTTGTACTTGATGCAATGACTGGGCAAGATGCAGTTAAAACTGCATCAGAATTTCAACAAGTAACAGAATTAACAGGTTTAATATTGAGCAAATTAGACGGGGATGCAAGAGGTGGAGCAGCATTATCTGTAACAGCAGTAAGCGGAATTCCAATCAAGTTTGTTGGAACTGGGGAGAAACCAGAATTCCTAGAAACATTTCATCCTGATCGGATGGCATCAAGGATTTTAGGAATGGGGGATGTCTTATCCCTTATTGAAAAAGCAGAAGCTGTAGTTGATGAAGAAAAACAAAGAGCATTAGAAAAAAAATTTACTCAAGCAAACTTTAACCTTCAGGATTTGCTAGATCAAATTCGCGTCCTAAATCAAATGGGGCCTCTAGAACAAATAATGGGCATGATACCAGGAATGTCGCAAATGAAAAATCAACTTGGGACTGCAGATAGTAATCAAAAGCGTCTTTCAAGATTTGAAGCAATCGTATTATCAATGACCCCTAGAGAACGTAATCAGCCAGTTATTATAAACGGATCGAGAAAACGCAGAATAGCTAGTGGTAGTGGGACATCTGTTCAGGATGTAAATCAATTGCTCAAACAATTTAAAGATATGCAAAAAATGATGCGTCAGTTTTCACCTAACTATTCTGCTTTAAGAGGAAGAAAACCAAAGCTGCCAAAACTATTTCTAAAACAATAACAACTTGAGGTCTACTAGTTTGTTATGTATAATTCACCGTCGTTGTCGGGGTGTGGCGCAGCCCGGAAGCGCACCTGCATGGGGTGCAGGGGGTCGTTGGTTCAAATCCAATCACCCCGACCATAAAAACCATCAAATTTATAACCTCAAAGTATCTTGATTCTGCTATCAAAACAATGGAATCTTGACTCATTCCTACTGAGTACATAAGATTCCCGATAGTAATTGCATATATGGAGGTAATGGATGAGTTCCTTAAATGGTAAAATTGCAATGGTAACTGGAGCAAGCAGAGGTTTGGGAAAGGATATAGCTGTATCTTTGGCCAGAGCAGGTGCTTTCACAGTTGCAACAGCTAGAACAGAAACTGATTCAGACTCAAATATTCCTGGCTCACTAGAGAGAACTGTGCAGTTAATGAAAGAAGCTGGTGGTGATGGAATAGCAATGAGATGTGATGTCGCTAGAGAAGAAGATATAGAATCAGTTATTGCCAAAATTGTAGATTCATATGGCAAACTTGATATTTTGGTAAATAATGCAGGAATACAAACACCTGGAACAATACTTTCCATGCAACCTCGACATTTTGATCTTTCGTATCGTATAAATGTTCGAGGTCCTTATATGCTTTGTAGGGCAGTATTACCTCAAATGGTAAATATAGGTAAAGGACACATCGTCAATATTTCTTCAGGAGCAGCTATAGGACCAGGTGAAGGGCCCTATAGTGGAGAATTTGTTCAATCAGGTGGAGGCACAACTTACGGTACTTCAAAGGCTGCATTAGAACGATTTACGCAGGGATTAGCTGCAGAAATGTACAGTAGCAACATATCTGTGACCACCCTTTCTCCAAGTAAACCAGAATGGACAGAGGGTGGACACTATTTTCGCACTCTTGTCGCAAACAGTGATCCTTCCTATTCAGGGTGGAGAATGAGTGGGGAACTAATGGGTGATGCAGTAGTCGCTATCTGTAATAAAAATCCTCAGGAATTTACAGGTAAACTACTATATGACGAAGATGTGCTCTTAGCAGATGGCATGTCAGAAGCTGAATTATTGGAAAAATATCCTGTTGAGCAATAAAGGAGCATCAACGTGGTTAACAATTCAACGGTATCAGAATTTTTAAATGAGTTGGAATTAGCTTACGGGGAGTTGGCAGATGAGTTTCGTGCCGTTACTTCCGATATTATGTCCATCCGCCCAGGTGAAGACGATTGGAGTTTCCTTGAAACAGCTGAGCATATTGCACCTGTCGTTCGTTTTTGGATCATCTGGATACATAGAGTAAGAGGTTCACTCGAGGCAGCTAAAATTACACGTCCAGAAAAAAATAAGCGACAGATATTTACGTTTAACCACCCTGATGCTCAAGGAATAGAAATACCAGAATTACAAAATATTCTTACCGACCTGAAACAATCTACTGATGAACTTATAGAATTACTAGGATGGATAACTGAAAAAGAGTACCTTTCAGTTGTGCCCGAAATTAATGAAGAGGACCGAGCAATATTATACGAAACACCACCAGGTCATTACTATAGGCTCTCGCTTCCAGAACCTGAAAGACATGCGGGGCTAAGTAGGCTTCTAGATTATGCAGGAGGTTTTTCAATTAAGGGAATGTGTGGGCATTTATTGGAAGGGCATACTCGTAACCACATTGCTCAAATGAGAGAAGCAAGACTAAAAGCTGAAGATTTTCAATAAAACCCAAAAGCTCAATAGAAAGAAGGGTAAGATGCACATTGAAACCATTGAAGTAAAGGAA
>CEUS01279647.1_pt1 | contig 27982 bp, 26 predicted proteins | sample 427031 | NCBI WGS metagenome assembly CEUS01 (sample SAMEA2622837, study PRJEB7988) | marine metagenome | biome: marine biome (ENVO:00000447); feature: marine epipelagic mixed layer (ENVO:xxxxxxxxx); material: "saline water (ENVO:00002010), including plankton (ENVO:xxxxxxxx)" | depth 140 m | reverse complement strand
CTTACATTAAATGTATAGATAAACTCTGTTTTGTTTTAAACATAAAATATCAGTTATATACTCATCATACCACAAACATAAAGCCCCGAGTGGACGAAATTGACTTAATTTACATCTATTATTTTTGAGCGGGTTTCATTATAGCTGGGCCATTTAGCTGATTCTTCTTTTGTAAGCTCCAAACGCAGTGTCCCCATCAATAAGTCACAAAGGGGTAGTAAAAAATTATTGTTAGCATCGTTATCTATATGGTGTATATAGTGGTGATGATCAAGAAACCAGAACCATCTAAAATACTCCAACCGACTCATACCGGGATGGTGAACTGCATCATGAACTCTTATAAAAAGATATATAAATACTATAGCTGCTGTAGCCATTAATGATGTGAACCAGATGTTGAATGTCGCGAACCATGCGAAAAGAATAATAGGTGCGGTAAGCATGCTGTAGAAAGTAGCATGTGACGCTGTTGTCAATACACGGGTAAAAGTGTTTTGACATAGCTTAGTTTTATCATCAGTAAAGATCGAAGGACGATTAATTGGTCCCGAATGTAAATAGCGATCTGGTGCAACGTGGGTCCAGTGATGAGCTTTATGGTGCAATTCTGTTGCTATTCGAAACAGAGAAAGTCGATTACCTTTATGCATAGCAAAACGGTGTACAACCCATTCAACAATAGTAGCAATTAAGAAGGCAGAAATAATACCTGCAAGTGATGAAAAAACTATTATATTAGTTGATGACTGATTAGCAATTGAGCGTGCTGCTAAGAAAATTGGAATATTCACAACTATTACACCTATAAAAACTGTAAGGATTCTTAAAATACTTGGTTCTTTACTTTTTAGCATTTTGAGTGTTATTTATTTAATTATGTTTTAATCGAATAACAATATTACTAAATAAATTTTCTATTTATTAACAAACAAAAACCAAGGTGAATTATTAACCAGTAGTTTTACCAGTAATAGTCTATTAATATTTGATCCTATGATAAAACGATTTTCATTTTCTATAATAATTCGACATCTTCTTTCAGTTCGGAATCCCATAAAAACATAATGAATTTATTTTCACCTATCCTTGATGTACTAAAAGATTTACCAGTTAATCATATTATTTATACAGTAAGTGCTATTTTTATCATTCTATTGTTGTTGATTTATGCTGAATTAAATAATAAATCAGAATTAAATAAAATTGATAAATTTCTTGCAATATTCCCACTTATTTTTGAAGCTAATTTTCAAATAATTAGTCTCTGGAATCATCAATGGGATATTACAAAATCACTACCATTAGAATTGTCTTACATCACGAGTCTTAGTATATGTTTTTATACAATTAATCATTTTAATAAACTTGATACATGGATATTTTTTTCTGGACTATGGTGTGCAACCGCTGCTTTTTTAAACACAATATTAACTGGTTATGAAACATGGCATATAAGTTTAAGATACTATAGCCATCATGCTCTATTACTCTATTTTGGCATTCGGTGCCTCCGCAGAGGCTACAGACCCACTTATATAGACTATTTAAGCGCTATTCGCAATACTGGCTTAATTATTATCGCAATTTCTACAGTGAATTATTTGTTAGGCTCAAATTATATGTTCACAAAGTATCGACCTGAGGGTGCCAATTTCTCAAGGTTAATGCCGGATTGGCCATTTTATTTTTTGCTTATCATATCGATCGGATTATTTTTTTATACAGTTTTATATCTGATAACAAAACGAAATAAGATATCAGATTAAATATATAAGGAACTTGAAATTCATTATCGAGGCAAAAATACTAATGAGAAGATTATTATTGAAAAAATCAGTATACCCAGATAAGAACGTGATTTACTATAAAATACTATGCTACTTGATGAGTACTGACATCTTTCACATATCTATACAGATTTTAAACATCTCGTCCTTTTGTATTATAAACTCTCGTGTTTTTTCACCACATTCCAGATCTTATCCATTTCGTCTAGTGTTGATTCCTCTAAGTTTTTCCCTTTCCTTTTCAATTCTTTTTCCAACCGAGAAAATCGTTCGGTAAATTTCTTATTGGACTTGCGCAGGGCATCTTCAGCTGGAAGTTTTAAAAACCGCGCCAAGTTTACAATCGCAAAAAGAAGATCACCTATTTCCTCTTCAATGTGTTCCTTGATGTTCTTGGTTTGGGCTTCTTTCAATTCCTGAATCTCTTCATGAACCTTATCCCACACTTCTTCTACTTTGTCCCAGTCAAAACCAGCATAGGCTGCTTTTTCCTGTAGCCGCTGGGCCCTCACCAAGGCTGGGAGTGTGATTGGTACACCATCCAGTCTGGATTCACGCTTTTTCTCTTCATGTTTGGCGGTTTCCCAATTCTGTTTTGCGTAAAAAGATGCATCAACCTTTTTTTCGCCAAAAACATGGGGATGACGGCGAAAAAGTTTCTCGTTTACTGTATCAAGAGAATCAGATACATCAAAACCAGAACTTTCCCTAGAGATCTGGGCCTGCAAGACCACGTGAAGCATAATATCACCTAATTCTTCCTGAAATGTTTGATGGTCACCACAATCTACACTTTCCATTAATTCATATGCCTCCTCCAAAAAATAGGGTAGGAGTGATTTATGTGTTTGCTCCTTATCCCAAGGGCATCCATCAGGACCACGTAACGTTTCAACGATCTCTACAAGTTGAATAAATTTTTCTGCAGCAAGTTGTTTATCCATTCAATCTCCAAACAAAAATTCCCAATCTAAAAGGCTCAGATACTTCTCTTCTATTTTCCTCATTTTATTTTTTTCCTGATCTGTTTCATCCTCAAACCCAAGTAAGTGTAGAGCACCATGTATGATAAGACGGGCAACTTCTTTTTCAAAAGGTTCACCAAATTTTTCTGAGTTTTCTTTTGCTCGAGGAAGGCTGATATAGATTTCTCCATCTACATATTTCTTATTATAGCTATTAAGACGGAAAGCAATCACATCGGTCCAATAATCCTGATGAAAATATTCTTTTTTCAGTGATGCTAACAATTCATCCGATCCAAATATAAATGATATATATCCGTTCTGAATCTTATAGTCGGTTAACACTTTCTTTATTATTTTTTCTACCAGATCTTTTTCAGGTGGTGTTAATTGAGGATCACAAACTTGGGTGCATTGAATCACGTTGGTATAGAATCTTTTGGATCATCGGGGTATTCGATACGAATATGATAAATACCTCGCAGAACAGGAAGCATTCCTGTATTGCCATCTACAGTACCTACTATTTTATTTAATTCATCTAATGTAAGCGGACAATTATCCAATTGCCCTTCATCAATCCTCTTTTTTATAATTTTATTAATCATATTCTTTATCTTTATAATATCCGGATTCTTAATGGACCGAACTGCAGCCTCTACTGCTTCACAAATCATTAGGATTCCTGTTTCTCGAGTGTTGGGTTTAGGGCCAGGATATTGAAATTGAGTTTCATCCACTTTGCTGCCATTCTGTTCTGCTTCTTCCAAAGCTTTTTGATAAAAGTATTCCACACGGGTAGTACCGTGGTGCATGGGAATAAAATCCGAAACAATTTTTGGCAGGCTATATTCTTTAGCCAGGGCCAATCCCTCTTTTACATGATTGCGAATGATTCTGGCACTCATGGTATAAGTCAGGTTGTCGTGCAAATTATTTCCCGCATACTGATTTTCAATAAAATATTCCGGTTTTACCATTTTCCCAATATCGTGGTAATAGGCTCCCACACGGCATAACAAGGAATGTGCGCCAATTGCACCAGCACAGGATTCTGCTAGGTTGCCAACAACTATACTGTGGTTAAATGTACCATTGGTCTGCTGCTGTGCTTTTTTTAATAATGGATGATCATAATCGAGCAATTCCATTAATGTCAGATCTGTGGTCACCTCGAATACGATTTCAAACAAACCAATTAACCCATAGGTCACAATTGGAGCTAATAAACTATTAATCATTAACGACTGAATATCCATTGCCACCGATGACCAGGCATGCTGTTTAAATAATCCTATTCCAGCAACCACTAAAATGCCTGCCCCCATTAAGGAAAACATTGTGATAAAAAGCTGGCTTCGATTGCGTAGCTCACGGATATTATAAACTGCAACTGTAGCCGTAAATAATGATACAATAACAAAATCTATATTCTGGCCCATCATTAAACCCATAATAATAACTATGGATATGGTAGCCATAAATCCGATCCTAGCATCAAACAATATGGTCAAAGTCATTGCGCCTACAGTAACCGGAATCAAATACTCAGACCATTCTAAGCGAATAACAAATATATACGCAAGCCCTATTTGCAGTAAATATACAATAGTAATCAATAAGACCATTTTCCAATCTCTGAATGTTTGAACACGATAAACAATTAAATAGGTGAAAAACAAAGATACTATTATGGATAGCAGGATGAATTTCCCAGAAAAATTGATAACAGTTTTTTGCCACCCCGCACTCATTTCCTGTTTGGCAATTGCACTGGATAGAGAATTCAATTTCTGTAATATATCTTCCGTTATTCTAGTATTGGCATCAACAATCATTTCATTTTGCAATACAACACCTTGGCTTCTCGGGACTTTATCTTGACTTTCTTGTTGACGTCTTTTCGTCAGGGAACTATCAAAAATCAAATTGGGTTTCATAAACTTGATAATAAGATCATAACCCAGATTCATGAATACATCTTTCTCTGTATACAATTCCAGCAATTCTTTCCTAGCTGATGTCCAGGCTGTTTCCAAACTATTGAAATCCTTTGGCGAAGCCATCTCGGGGACTTCTCCCTGATTAATTGTTACCTCATTGCTTAAAATATCTTTGTAGGGGATGTCATAGATTCCCTCAGACCATCTGTTACGACAAATACGAATAATTTTATCCTGATCTATTATCAAATCTTTCATATTTCGGGGATCTTGATTAGGTGTGGTATAGGCTCTCCAATCTTCCTTATCTTCAGTGAAAGAATATAACTTGTGAAATTCATTGGTAAGAATGTTCAGGTTTGCACTATCTGAAACAAACTCCGATCGTGCTTTTTGATACTGTTTATGGTACCGACGTTCATAAAAAAGACGTTTAGATTCATCAAATCTCCAGCTGGCATATCGGATTTCATTTACCATGGCAAAAAATTCAGATATTTTCTGAGATTGGTTTGTAACAATCTTATCCTGGCGGTTAAAAACAAATGGTACAGATTTCAGTTGCTCATCTAAATCAGATTTTAAACGATCTTGTGTTTTTAGTATTGAAAATGTAAAGGGTGCTATAATCGGTTCCCGAGCAATATCATTTAATTGGTAAGAATACAAAAGCGTTTTTCCCTGCGGAAAAAGAAAAGCAATAATTAAGACAAGACCCAGAATAATACCATAATGTGGCCAGTAGATATGAAACTGAAGAAATCGAATAAAAGGTATGGTTGTTCTGTTTTCAGATGGCATTATTCTGCAGTTCTTTAAATATCTCCCGGGAAATTATCAATCTCTGAATTTCACTTGTTCCTTCACCAATTTCCAGAATCTTTGCGTCCCGGAAGTATCGTTCAACTTCATAGCCTTTTACATAACCATAGCCACCGTGTATTTGGATTGCGTCCGTTGTTACTCGCATAGCAGTTTCACTAGCAAACAGTTTGGCCATGGCAGCTTTTTTAACAATATTTTTGTTTTGGTCTTTCATCCATGCTGCATGATAGACCAGTAATTTCGATGCTTCAATATCTGTTGCCATATTCGCTAATTTGAAACTTACGGATTGGAATTTAAAGATAGGTTTATCAAATGCTTCCCTTTCAGTCGAATACTTTAAAGCTTTTTCATAGGCACCCTGAGCTGTGCCTACAGCCAATGCTCCAACAGAAATCCTACCGGATGTCAAGGTTTTCAAAAATGTGCGAAATCCATCAGTCGGCTCCCCCAGCATGGCCGAGGATGGTATTTTCATATTACGGAAAAAAAGCTGCCTTGTATCGCTTGCACGCCAACCCATTTTCTTTTCCTTCGGTCCAATTTCCAAGCCTTCAGTATCCGCGGGAATTATAAAAGCTCCAACGCCCTTTATTTTACCATCTTGCTCAATCTGAGACGTAAAAGAGATTAAACCGGCTTTCCCAGCATTAGTAATAAAAATTTTCCCGCCATTAACAATATATTCATCACCTTTTTTTACTGCCATTGTCTTGGTCGAGCTTGCATCACTTCCAGCTTCTGGCTCGGTGAGGCCAAAAGCACCGATGAGCTCACCGCTGGCCAGTTTGGGTAAATAGGTAATTTTCTGTTTCTCAGAACCATGCAATAAAATGGGTAGTGTTCCTAATGATGTATGGGCTGCCATGGTAATTGCAACTGAGGCATCAGCACGGGCGAGTTCCATGACCACTGTTGCATAGGAAACCATATCCAGACCAGTTCCACCGTATTTTTCTGGGACATTAATGCCCATAAGACCGAGCTCAGACATTTGTTTAACTAATTTAGTGGGGAACTTTTCTTCTTTATCCAGTTCTCCAGCTATAGGCATGATCTCCGATTCCGCAAATTCACGAACCATATCTTGAATCATTATATGATCTTGATTAAAAAATAGATTATCCATTTATTCTACTACCCTTTTAGGTCACAACTAATATTGAATTTACAATTGATATGTTTCAGGATGTGAGAACCGAATGTACCTAGAATTTAGTTGCATGTTTTCTTGTCCTTTCCATCATTTAATCTCAAAAACACAATATTTTTTATAATCCTATTTTTTACCCTATTCAAATTTTTTATTAAAAAGGATCATGTAATTGAAAAATATTCGACAAAAATAATGTTTCCACCTTGCGAGTTTCATGAAGACCATGATCATCCAAAAGTTTTGCAATGACTTCAAGAATCTGGTATTTCCTCATGAGTTTGATCACTTTTTCGGGATCGGGTCTTGAGAATATTTAAAGCATAGTAAAAAAATTATTGAGTCAGTCTATAAGCCGAGTTTTGTCCTTTGAACTGTTATTTCAGCACCAAAGGGATGGCCATTTATCTGGCCCAAACGTTTCCGTCAGGGTCAAGCAACCTACCCGCTCCTCAGTTGACGCGAAACACATCTCGGAGCCTATTCGGTCTTGCACCGGATGGGGTTTACAAACTCCCCGGTTCTCATCGGAGATTGGTGGTCTCTTACACCACCCTTTCACCCTTACCGTGAATTAAATTCGCGGCGGTTTATTTTCTGTTGCACTTTCCATATTTCGCTTAAGCGAAACTCCCCACGTTATGGGGCATCCTTTTCTGCGGTGCCCGGACTTTCCTCTCTCGTTCTACTGATGCGGTCCAAGAGCAACCATCCGACTGACTCAATTATTTAATAATACATTTTAATTTACAGAATTATTTTCACTGCAAAGAAACCGGCCGCAAACATCGCAGCGATGTATAAAGATTTTTTCCCGAATTTCTGATACAATCTGGGCTGGAATATAAGCACCACAGCCACCACAGGCATTGCCAGAAAGACTAACAACAGCTAGTCCATCACGAGCGCTTAGCACTCTATCATATTCAGAAACAAATTTAGCATCTATTTGACTAATTTGATTAGAACGGTTTTGTTCCAGGGTAGATTTTTCATCTGCAGATTCTGAAATTACTGATTCAAGTTTATCTCTCCTCGATGAAAGATCCTCTGTTAATATTTCCAACTCTTTTTCCATTTTATTTGTAGAATTAATTAATGTTTCTTTTTCTTCCATAAATGACAACGATTCTGATTCATTGGATAAACGTTCTTCTTTCAAATGATCGATTTCATGCATTAATGCATCATATTGTTTATTATTTGTAACAAGAAAAAGCTGATCTTTATACTTATTGATCTTTCCATTTATCTCTGTGATCCATCCATCAGCTTTGTGCAATTTAATTTCTATTTCCTTTAAGCGAATCTGGCTTTTTTCAAGATTCCCCTTAATTGTATCTTCTTGATGATCAAGTTCTTTCACTCTTGAAGGTAAATCTCCTAGCAGGTCATTTATATCCTTAAGTTTCGTGTCAATTATCTGTAATTCAACTAGTTTATCAATCAAAATATTTCCTCATCGTAAAAAAAAATGCACCACAAGGGTGCAATTTTGTTTTTCTAATCATGTCCATACACGGTTTTCAAGCCTAGATAATTTATTTTTTCCCATTAGATTATACTTTCAGGTATGAATTAATTTTAATCTATCCATTTTAAGACTATTATTTTACCAAAACAATTCTATAATTCGAATGAAAAACCCGATACCTTGAATCAGTGATTTTTATTAACCTTGGGTCTTGCAGTTGATAGAATTTCATCGTTTTCAATTATTATGAAAAACCAATATTCACCATTTATTGATCGCCATATCGGTCCTAGAAACGACGAAATAGAATTTATGTTATCCAAATTAGGTTTTCATTCTCTGGATGAGTTTACCGATACTATCATACCGGATAAGATTAAACTTAAAACCCCTATCAAAATCGTAGATTCAGAAAGTGAAATAGAGGTATTAAACAGATTAAGGAGTTACGCAAAAAAAAATAATATTTTCAAATCTTATATTGGGCAGGGATACTACAATACAGTGGTTCCAAATGTCATCAAACGCAATATTTTAGAAAACCCTGGGTGGTATACGCAATACACACCATACCAATCAGAAATCAGTCAGGGGCGTTTGGAAGCCATCCTGAATTTTCAAACCATGGTTTCTGATCTCACAGGTTTACCATTATCCAACGCATCCTTACTTGATGAAGGCACAGCTGCAGCCGAAGCTATGATCATGTTTTTTAATACAACCCAGGATCAGAACAAGACTAAGTTTTTGGTTTCGAGGACTTGCCATCCACAAACCATCGATGTATTAAAAACTCGGTCTGAACCATTAGGGATTCAATTAGACATTCAGGATCAGAACAATTTCAATCTAAAAAATACAGTTTTTGGTGTTTTGGTTCAGTATCCTGATACAGAAGGATTTATCAGGGATTTTTCTTCCCTTTGCTATAATGCACATAAAAACAAATCTTATATTTGCGTAGCAACGGATCTCTTGGCATTAACCATATTAAAATCACCGGGTGAAATGGGAGCTGACGCTACTATAGGCAATGCACAACGATTTGGTGTTCCTATGGGATATGGTGGCCCTCACGCTGCTTTCTTTTCAACAACAGAAGAATTTAAACGAAAAATTCCAGGTCGAATTATTGGTGTATCCCAAGATATTCATGGAAACCCCGCACTTCGGATGGCACTCCAGACCCGAGAACAGCATATCCGTCGAGAAAAAGCCACATCCAATATTTGTACATCTCAGGTTTTATTAGCGATTATATCTGGGATGTATGCAGTCTATCATGGATCAAAAGGACTTACCCAAATTGCACAAAAAGTGAACAAAATCACCAGTATCCTTTCCAATTCTCTTAAAAAATATGACTATGAATTGATTCATAATTGTTTTTTTGATACGATACGGTTTAGAACAAAATCCAGATGGCAAACAAAAGCGGAAAAACTAAAAATAAATGTTCGGGATTACGATGATGGTACAGTCGGCATTTCCATAGATGAAACAGTAACCGAATCTCATCTTATAGATCTTCTTTCAGTATTTAATGTGGAAACCATTGAAAATGAATATCAAACCATTCCGAAAGAACTTAACCGAACTACTTCCTTTCTAGAGCATCCAGTTTTCAATTCGTACCGATCTGAGACTGAAATGATGCGTTATTTGCATAGACTGGAAACAAAAGATTTGTCACTTAACACAAGTATGATACCTCTGGGTTCATGCACTATGAAACTAAATGCAGCTACCGAAATGGAGCCAATGACCTGGCCTGAATTTGGGAATATCCATCCTTTTGCTCCCGATAGCCAAACTAAAGGGTACCGCGAACTCATTGACGAATTGGGATACTGGTTAGTACAGTTAACTGGTTTCGATGGTATTTCCATGCAACCCAATTCAGGTGCTCAGGGCGAATATACAGGATTACTCGTGATACGGGCTTATCATAAGACAAATGGGAACGAACATCGGAATGTTTGTCTGATTCCTGCTTCTGCACATGGTACAAACCCTGCCTCTGCAATCATGGCCGGAATGAAAGTTGTGTTTGTGCAATGTGATAAACATGGGAATATTTCAGAAGCTGACTTTAAAACAAAAGTAGAACGGTATTCAGAAATCTTAGCTGCTTTCATGGTAACATATCCATCCACTCATGGTGTTTTTGAACATACAATCAAAGAAATCTGTCAAATTGTACATAATCATGGTGGACAAGTTTATTTAGACGGTGCTAACCTAAATGCCCTAGTGGGATTGTGCAAACCGGGAGAGATTGGCGCTGATGTAATGCACATTAATCTGCATAAGACATTTTGCATTCCCCATGGTGGTGGAGGTCCCGGAATGGGACCCATTGTCTGCAAGTCTCACCTTACCAAATTCCTTCCCAGACATTCCCAAAATAAAATAGGTGGAGAAAAAGCAATTACTGCAGTTTCATCTGCACCATTTGGAAGCAGTAGTATCCTTCCTATCTCGTGGACCTATGTAGCAATGATGGGCGGAGATGGGTTGAGGCGAGCCACGCAAGTCGCCATCCTGAATGCTAATTATATGGCACAAATACTGGAAACTCATTTCACTGTATTATTTCGTGGGGTCAGCGGATACAACGCCCATGAGTTTATTATCGATCTTCGAGAACTGAAAAAAGAATCAGGCATTACTGATGAAGACATTGCTAAACGCCTCATGGATTATGGGTTCCATGCACCTACCATGTCCTTTCCTGTACCGGGGACATTGATGATTGAACCTACCGAAAGTGAGTGCAAAACAGAGTTAGACCGTTTTTGTGATGCTATGGTTTCGATTAAAAATGAAATTCAACAGATTATGGATAAGAGTTTGGACATAAGTGACAATCCATTGATAAATGCGCCCCACACTGCGCAAGCTGTTACATCAGATGATTGGCAACATGGCTATTCTAGACAGATCGCTGCCTATCCTACATCCTGGTTAAAAGAACACAAGTATTGGCCCTCTGTAAGTCGTATAGATAATACTTATGGTGATAGGAATTTAATTTGCACTTGCCCTGCCGTGGAGGATTACAAATATTAAAATATAATCATTACTGAAGAGTTTCCTCCTCTTCCATTAGTTCTAAATATTCCGCTTCTAAAACATTCATCGTTTCCATAGTTTTTTGGAGTAATTCGTAATCGTCTGCATAGGCTGGATTCTGGGAAATGATTCGCTGTTCATCTAATTCTTTTTCAATAGTTTTGAATCTTTTTCCTATCCATGCCAGGCGATTGCGGATTTTCTTTTGTTGTTGATAATCAGACTTGCTTTTAGATTCAGTTTTTACCTTTGACTTTAATCGAAGATCGGTAGCCCCTTCACCTTTTTTCCATATATAATATTCATAGTTACCATCAAAAATATGTATTGTTCCGCCACTTACTTCACAGGTAAGATTTGTAACTTTGTTTAAAAAATGGCGATCGTGTGAAATACACACAATGGAACCTGTAAACTGAACCAACGCTGTTTCCACTACATTCCGGGATACCATATCTAAATGATTTGTAGGCTCATCCAGTAAAAGCAAATGGGATGGTTCCATCAACATCCGCGCCAATGCTAGCCGTGCTTTTTCACCGCCAGAAAGGACCTTTATCAATTTTTCAATCTCATCACCAGTAAATAGGAAACTCCCTAAATATGTCCTTATTTCAGTTTTACTCCAGCTCGTACTGACTTTTTGGATTGAATCAAAAACTGTATCATCTGGCTCTAAAGTTTCCAATTGATGCTGTGCATAATATGCCCGGCTAACATTACTGCCTATCTGAACTTCGCCGGATGTCACCGGCTCCACGCCTGCTAGCATTTTTAATAAGGTGGATTTACCCGCACCATTGTATCCCACGAGCCCAATCTTTTGACCTCGGTTTACCACCATATTCATATCGTTAAATACCTTTATATTATCATAGTATTTTATCACATTCTTGCAGAATGCCAAATTTAATGGTGGGCGACTAGGCTGAGGTAGAATTAGATTCATTACCTGATTATCCTCCGTAGGAACTGTAATTTTTTCCATTTTCTCTAGCATTTTTACCCGACTCTGGACTTGGGTCGCCTTAGTATTTTTATACCTAAACCTCTCAATGAACTTTTCTGTATCCTTGATCTGTTTTTGCTGGTTTTTATAGGCACTGCGGTGTTGTTCCAGTCGTAAAACTTTATTTCTTTTATAGTTGGAATAATTACCATGATATAATGTAACCTTTTTTAAATCTATCTCAATAATATGGTTTACTGATCGGTCTAAAAATTCCCTATCATGACTTATAATAATCATACCGCCTTTCCAATCAGACAAGAAGGATTCTAGCCAGATAGTTGCTTCAAGATCCAAATGATTCGTAGGCTCATCGAGAAATAAAATATGCGGTTCCTGGATCAGTAAAGATGCAAGTGCTACACGCATGCGCCATCCGCCGGAAAAAACATTCATAGGCTCAGTGAAATTATTATCTGTAAATCCGAGCCCGCTTAATATTTTTTTTGATTTTTCTTCCAACATCCAACCGTCTAAAGCTTCGAAACGGTTTTGAATACGGCCCAGATCTTTAATTAGAGTATCATTTCCTGGTTCATTGGCAATGGCTTCAGACAATGTAAACATCTTCCCTTCCAAGTCCCGGACTTCCGGATAGGATGCCAATACCTCTTCTAAAATAGATCGATTGGATCCGGAAATAATATCCTGTTCCAGATAGCCGATGGATGTAGATTTTTCCATTTGAACGCCTCCGGAATCAGGCACAACTTTCCCAAGCATGATACGGAGAAGGGTAGTTTTTCCAGTACCATTTGCCCCTACTAAACCAGCCCGCATACCATACTTAAGTGATAGATTTACATTAGAGAAAAGATTACCGTCTGGGAAAGATTTTGATAAATTTTCAAGACGGATCATTATTTAAACCAAAAGGATAAAACACACCCGAAAAAAATTATAGTAATTCCCCTTCTATAAAATTAATCTTGTTTTTAGAAAGATTAATTTTATGAATTGTATTGATCAGTTCAGTGTGACCATCTATTCGAACTTGGATATAGTTATCCGTGTGTCCCACTAGTTTTCCATTTTTTACATGTTCAAAAAGGACGGGACGAGTTTCCCCAATAAATTGGGAATTAAAATAATGTTGTTTTTTATCCGATAGAATATGGAGCATTTTACTCCGCTTCGCCCGTATTTTATCTGGGACTATTTTTCCTAAATCAATCGCATCAGTATTAGGGCGTTCAGAATAGGTGAATACATGTAAATATGAAATATCCAGATCATTCAAAAAATTATATGTGTCCATAAAATCATCATCACTCTCACCGGGGAAACCAACAATCACATCTGTACCGATGCAAGCATCTGCGTTTAATGATTTAATCCTAAAAACTCGATCAGCATAAAGATTCCGTTTATATCTCCGACGCATAGCCACTAATATTTTATTTGACCCAGATTGAAGCGGAATATGAAAATGAGGCATTAGTATATTTGATGATAAACAGAATTCAATTATTTCATCAGTCAAGAGATTAGGTTCTATAGAAGAAATACGAATGCGATCAATTTGATTTAAGTTTTCTAACTGCTGAATAAGATCAAAGAAGCTTGCTGTACTTCCTTTGCCAAAATCACCTATATTGACCCCTGTAAGAACGATCTCACGGGTATCTGTATCCGCAATTTCCCGCGCAGTCTTCATAGTGTTTTCAATCGTATCACTACGGCTCTCTCCCCGGGCCAAGGGGATTGTACAAAAAGAGCAAGTATAATCACAGCCATCTTGTATTTTAAGGAATGAACGCGTTCGTTCACCTGAAGAATAGGATGGAACAAAAGTCTGATTATGGTTTAATTCAGATTGGATAATTTTTGTATCACTATTCAATTCTAATTGAGCCAAATGCTCAAGAATATTAAATTTTTCTTCAGCCCCTAGAATAAGATTAACTCCATCTATAGCGACAATTTCATCTGGATTTAGCTGGGCATAGCATCCGATTACAACGATAGTTGAATCATAGTTTCTTCGTTTAGCCTGTCTGATGAGTTTTCGTGCTTCTTTATCTGCATTTTCTGTGACAGAGCATGTATTTAATACATATATATCCGCTTCATCCTTGTAATCCACCTTTTTAAATCCATGACGATGAAATTCTCTGGAAATTTCTGCGGTTTCAGAAAAATTCAATTTGCACCCCAAAGTGTGGAAGGCGATACGTTTCATAGGAAAATGCAATAATTAAAAATAGAAAATTCAATAAATAAAAGAAAAAACAGGTGTGGTAGCAAAAATATTTGTTGCATGTATCAACTCTTTAAAATTTGTTGATTAGGATTATGGTGAATAAATAATAACTTTACTGTAAATTAAAAAGGGCAGAAATACTGCCCTTTTTAATTTTAATCTCGGCGTTCTGCCCCATCCCGCCTACTGGATTTTCGCTGGTATTCTTTTCGTTTTTCTGTTCCAGTACGATTATCGTGATCAACAGGAATATTTTTTCTTCTACGATGTACTTTTCGATTATGCTCACTCCTGCGATCACCATTTCGTCTTTCGGAACTACGCGTATTTTCACTCATCAAAATGCCTCAGATAAAACACAGGTAAAACCGCATAACCTAGTAAATATGGGTTTGCGGTTTTACCCTAAAAAGTATTTAGAGCTTAGCCTGTATAATCAACAAATAACGTTGATTCTGTAATGACTAGATTGACTTTTTCTGTCATATCCAGAACACTAACAGATTCTTCGATCATCGCTTTTTCATTTTCGTGGATGAAATCATCGGCACGAGCTATATAAGCCAAGTTTTTAACTAATTTAAAGCGATCTTCGTCAGTTGTGAACATGCCCTTCAAAGCTCCAAGTGAACTTGTATATTGGGCACTGCGCGCACCATCATCACCAAGTTCAATGAATTTATCAATTACTTCGGCTTCGACTGTATTATAATCATCTTCAGACATATCAGGCGCCATTACTTTACAGTTGCCCCGCATCGCTTCCTTTTCAGATTCATCTACTTCACCATCTGCAAGAAATGATACACAGACAAAGGCATAGACTAAATCATGGTTTTGAGTCCAGTTTGCCATAGTTTCCCCTTCTATTTAGATATTATTGTTAATATTTAGTATTTTATTCAATAAATGACTACATATGAATTGTAGTTACTCGTCAAAATACACGAAAAATTAGGATGAAGAGATGCCAAGGTCAAGATTGCCTTATAAATTATTGAATTTTCATAATTCAGATGGAATATTGATTCAAATTCATCAAGTATCGTATCTTTTGTTTTCTAATCAACAAGGACTGTTACGATTCAATGGCTCATTATCTATCTATAATTGACGTAATCATTAATATTTTGAATGTTTACGCAATAACCAAAAAATCCCTATCAGGTTCATGATGGAAAAAATCTACTCCTTTCTTATAAAGTTTAACAGCATGCAGTTTAAATACCGTACGCTAATATCTTTTTTCCTAGTTCTAATTGGGGTTCTCATAACAGATGAATTATTCAATTCCTATTATTCTTCAATAGTTAATTTTCTTGATCACCAATTTAATATTGTTGTTGATGATCACAAGAATGTTGATTTGACCTTCGCTCCGGAAATATGGGGTGGTGTATTGGCCATGGTATTGGGTACCCTGATTATTGTAATCGCAATTGCAGCTGAATCCTCGCCAAAACTAATGGATTTATTTGTAAAGGACTGGTTGAGCCTTTGCTATGTCTGGTTTCTTATTATTGCATCTCTTCACGCAGTTGCTATAATGTATTATGTTGAACCTTTGAATCGAATATCAAGTGTAATACTTAACACATATATTTACCTATTTATTGGGTCTATCTTTGCCCTACCATACATTTTTTATATTTTGCTCTATTCCAAAACCAGCAACGTTGTAGCAACTATCTCCGGAATCATAAAGAATTTTATCCACAAAATGAAAACTCCCAGCATTAATTATGCGATGCGCGATGATATGGTTGTCGTTGAAGAATACCAAAAGGAAATCATGGGTTCCCTTGATCAGTTGGATGACTTGCTATCCTTTATTGAATTCAAGGAGACACAGACAGAGATTATTCGCGAGATCAGTACAATAATACAAACATATATCATTGAAAAACCCGGATTTAATGAGAAGTTCTTCAATTTGACACCTACAATCAGAGCTAATGCTACTTTCAGGACTTATACGGAAATACAATACCAGGATATGGCTGAAGCATGCACTTTTTATGAAACAAAGACATTTCGATTATTAGGAAATGCATACATAAAGATGATCGAAAACGACCGTTTTGATATTGCATCTCTAATTCCTGCAGAGCTGGTTGATATCGGAAATACTTGTATTAAAATGGAAGACGATATGATAATGGGTAATGTAAATATCCGTTTTAATACACTTTTTCGATTTGCCATAAAACATGCTTACAAAAATAATGAACCTCGCAATTTATATAATCTCGCTTTTCATTATTCAAATATGATTCAAGAATATATAAAAGCTGGCCGGGTGGATATGGCCAAGTATTGTTATGACAAATTTAAATTTTATGCGAATGACATATATAAAAATGCAGCAAACAACCCATCACTTTATTTTATTGTTGATACTCTAACTTTTGAGCTGAGAAAATGCCAGGTCCTTATCCATGAATCTGGATGGAGTGAAGAAGATCAAATGGACCTATTAAAACTCATTCTTCAGTTAGATAAACCACCGGGATATTCCAAAGAAGGAGTTGATAAAGGAATCTTAGGAGGAAATAATGGCACGCGGAGAATACAGATAGGACTTGCACTTTTTTACCTATCGGTTGAGAAAAAAGAATTTGCTACTGCGATTGCTGAAGATTACCTGGATGATTTAGCCTATTTTGACGAAAAAACCTTTAAACAAAATGCAAACACACAATGTTTTCTTTTATCCATTTTCGGACCCACATTCTGGGAAGATACGGATAGAGGCAACCTCAATATATACTTCGCACCAGAAAAAGACCAATTAGAGCCTTTTAAGGAACTATTATTCAGTCTTATGGATAAAAGATTAGAGGCCTTGGAACGGGATGCTCAATTCCTTTCTCTTGAAGTGGATAAACTCATGCAGAAGCGACAAAAACAGGATGGCTACTTGAATGAAGCAGACAAGGAAAGATTAGAAGATCTACAACGTAAGATTACTGCCCGCGAAAAACCTGAAGAGGGAGAACTAGCACAATGGACAGTGGATCATGATGTACTTTATGCTCTTCTTAGTATTGCTTTTTTTGCTGATCAGGAGATTGATGAATCAGAAAAAAATGTTATTTATGAATCTTATGGCGAATTAGTACAGGATGTTACTGAAGACAGCTTTAATATTGATTTTGGCACAGCAACAAAAAAGTTTATTGAACTAGAAAAGGAAGATTCAAGACAGAAGCAATATGAAATTTGTTTAGTAAATATTAAAGCTTCTAAAGTAGAACCTAATCAGCTTCAGAAAGTTATCACCGCTTTTATCGATATTGCTAATGCTGATGAATTTATCCATGAAAATGAGGTAATGTTAATCCAGAATGCCATAAATACATGGGACTTGGATGTGAAAATCAATGATCCTAAATCGGGAGAAAAACTGGAAATTATTGATTAAATCAGGTATCCTATCAGGGGGTATTAATATTATTACTTCACTGAAGTGGAAATTATTGTCCAACTAACGGGTGAGGGAGAAAAAGAAAGCTTGGGTCAGATTGGAAATATCCTGACTGGCAGTAGCCAGGTTATTTACCGCTGCTTTGGCCACTTCAAAATAAACCGGACCACCAATGGCTGGATTTTCCTCCACGATTTTTGAAAAATCATCCAGTTTTAAGATGCCATACTGCACAGCAGTGGTAGCCACTACATGTGCTGTTCGAATAGCATCGTCCAGCACCAGAGAAAATTCACCAATGCCAAATGCGGGCAACTGCACAACAGCAACGGTAGCGTCAGATATTGGGTCTTCTTCCGGCGGTGGGTCGGTAGTTTCCAAACGAATGATTGATTTCCGAGAAGTAGTAAAACCACTGGCGGCTTTGACCATCATACTTTTAGACACTTCAACCTGCCCCTGGAATACCAAAACCATGGTATCTCCGGTTTCTCCTTCTGTGAGCAACTGTTCTTTAGCCTGACATTTATCTATGGTTACCACTGATGCAATCTTAGCACACATATCTATTGGCAGTTTACTGAAATGATTGATTTTACTGATTTGCTCTGGAGTTGGATTCATTATTTTACCTCAGCACTAAAGCTCTATGTTTATCATCAATCACATAATCATCAGAGGGATTTATCTCTACCACGACATGTTCATCACTGGAAAGTTTAATTCCAGCTCCCTCAAGTTGTTCTGTGATCATATCCCGTATAAGAGGGCTGCCACTTTCTCCCATTTGGTCCTCCAGACTAAAGCCTGATTTTTTAATCGCATACCCTACTAGCAACCATTGATGTTTAAACTTAAAATAGGCTGAAATCTTATTATGAGTTTGACCCATCAACGGGCGAGGGATATCTACCTGTTGAATACCTTGATCTTCTTCTTCCTGGTTTATAAGCTCATCAAATAACTGGGGTACCCCTGGATCGGTAACATGTTTTGCTAATAAATGAGGTACATGCTCATCAGGCATAACAATTTCATTTACATTGGCCCGTTGTAAATGGGACACATTTTCCGGATTCAAAACGTGTGCTACTACAGTACAGTCTTCTGAAATCGCTTTGGCTGTTAAACAGGTAAGTACTGTCTTATCTTCATCCGGATCTTCGTGAGGCAACAATCCCGAATTATCCGGTAATATCATAAACATTCCTGCGCGATCCAGAAATGCTTTTCTTAGTACGGTTTCATTTGTAAAATTTTCACATAGGTGTGTTATATCAAGATTTTCGAAAGTTGATATGGCTCTATCAATAAGTTCACTATCTGTCTCATTGACTAAAATCACAACAGATGTGGATTCTTTATCGGTTTCTAAAATTTTCAGCACAGATGGTACAAAAGGGTTCCATCCAGCAATAACCAAATGATCATTAAATTTGTTTTCGTCCAATTTATCATCTCCTTTCAATCTTTCAGCAACTAAAACAGATGCTACTGCACCACCAAGCAGGGTGACAATACCAAAGTTAAGAAGCATAATGACAATGGTAAGTAGTTTACCAATATGGGTCACCGGGCTAACATCCCCATAACCGACAGTTGTAAATGTAACTACAGACCACCAGAATGTGTGGAAAAAGGTATCCAGCCAATTAGGTTCCGTATCACCGAACCTAAAACTTTCGCCGATATCACCAGATACGTCTCCTTTAAACATATCATATTCAACAATGGTCAGTATAGTAGTGGAAACCAGCATTAACAGTATAGACCATATCGCATACCTAAATAGATCATTCTCTAAATATATATTTTTTAATTTAAGAAAAGTGGCGGATACAGCTTTTTCTTCTTCTTGAACAGTTAATGATTCTTCCTGATCTGAATCAAAGGGGTCTACAGCCTCAAACTCCGTGAGTTTATTTAACTCATCATATAGATCTTTGTTTATTTTAACTGCCGCTTCCAGTTTATCAATTGAAAGATCCTCTGTTGTTTCTGGCTTTGGCTGAATCAGTTTACTCATAATAATTAATGCAGTTGTCTTTAATAAATCTGAATAGATTTTAACAATTATACTATTGAATTATTTCAGAATAAGCAAATACGAAGTTTAGCGATAATATTCCTAAAATAATTTTACGATGTACCTAATAAGTACCTTTGTATCTATTCCATGTATTCCAACAATTTTATATTCTTTTAAGGAATCTTCAATAGAATGAATTGACCGTCAGTTTGAAAGCAATTCAGTTTTTTACCTAAAGATAAATCCAGCCAACTCAATATGGTTCGTTTCAATGTCATCTTGATCCACAGCATAGTTAACAATGTTGGGAGCAGTCATGGTCACAATTTGTTGGCAATATGAAAGATCAGTGAAAATTTCCTGGTAAACACTCATACCAGTATTAAAAATACTTTTCCAACAGTTTTATCTTCAGCGTTATAATAATATTCTTAAAATAGAATGCCGTTAGCTATGAGTAAAATGGCAGATTGAATATTATATATATATGATTTTGGATATATCTTCTTTTTATAAAAGTAATACAAAAAAAGGGCATTCTAAAAAAGAATGCCCTTTCCAAAAAATCCAATTACTAATCTTACAGAAATTTTTTCACATACAACCTTTAGCGAAATGGTAAAATTAAATTATTGGAGAAGAACAAGAACTTTACAGTCACTTAAAACACCAAATTTTTTATCTGCATCCCGGATACGTTCTGCATCTGTATTGGATACCATCAGATTAATATCATCCGAGCTAGTTTTCACTTCTACCATCATTGGTGTTTTACCTACCCGGCGAATTACATTTCTATCATCCATGGAATGAGCATATCCAATTGGACCGCGGTTTACAGAACGGGAACGGGTATAGTGCCGGGGACCATACACCAAATTATAATCTTCATTAAAGATTTTAGGCACCATTGCTGGAATATGGTATACGTTCCTAGCATCTATTACAATTCCCGATATCCGCTCACTCTTTGGTACAGCAGAACGGGTTTTCAGATAGGCTGGTTGAGACATATTTTCTTTAAGATACCCATCTGCATCAACAAGAATTTCAGCCAGCCCAGACATTTTCACAGCCAGAGCGATGGCAATCTGTTTCTCTTCGAGATATTCTATTTCACCTTGTTGAAACGCACTACTGACTAAAGATTCTATTCTGCTTTCGACCAGACGGTCACTAACCATAAGTTCATTAACAGTCCGACCATCAAAGTTGACTTGTTTAATCAGGTCTACAAGATTTTCACGAGCACGGGCACGGGCCTCCGCTTTGGATAATTTTAGATTGACCCCAATCACATCCAGACTGCCATCTCCAGATTCTTTTTCTTCGATATCAGCAGTGCCGCGGCATACAATCACTCGATTCGCATAATCAATAAAACCATTTTCAGAACGAACGACAGATGTTCTATATCCACCAATTGCTAAAAGATTAGAATACAATAGAAACGAAAGTAGAGTGGATCGGACCATTTTATCTCCAATATGCATTAATAAAAAGTACCATAAAAGAAATGTGTTAAGCAACTCCCTCAATAAGTTAATATACGTAATTTTGATATTATGGCATCCTACAGAAAAATTACATTGTTTTTAGTATTGATAATTGCTTCCTGTGTTGAAAACAAGATTTTTATTCATGTTCACCCTGATGGAAAAAGTTTTTTCAAGTTTGAAAGCCGGGGAGATTCTCTCGATATATATGACAATGATTTTGTTCATCCTTATCATCTGAAAAATTGGGCAACAGAAATATCTACCATTCAAACCGAAAATGAAACAAACTGGATTCGGATTACAAAAGGCATCATAGATGATTCTGTTTTTGTACTACAATCACCAGAAGGGCCTCAAATGGGGTATGATTTTCACCAGTCCAATATCTCCAGCTGGTATAAAGATACCTATAATGTAAAAGTCGTTATTGAAGGTTGCAAAATCAAACAAGATTATCCTGAACTTTATAATGCGGTCTTAACCGATAATATGGATAGCTTGAGCTGGCTTCCTGAAGCATTAACAGTCTTAATGCATAAAGGACTTAAGGATATTAGTCATGATTCACTGTCCCCAGAACAATCACTGTGGAACCGCAGACTGGTAAATCATCTACGAAATTCTTTTGCAAAATTTTCGTCTTTAAATGAATTAGAATTAATTCAAAAAGACCGAGTTGGTTATTTAGAAACATTACTCGCCCCATTTCACGTAGCTCCTTCTTTACCAAAAAATTTGGCCATTAGCATGGAAAAGCATGAAAAAATCCTTCGCACCTCGCTAGATCTGAAAGATGATTTCTTTATCTGGAAAGTCTTAATTCCAGGTCAGCTTTTCGCCACCAATGCCACAAGAGTATCAGGAGATACTCTGATCTGGGAATTTGGTTTAGACTCTTTGCTTTCACATAATTATACAATGTATGGTTCTACAGTTATCTATTCTAAAGATAAAATTCAATTATCCTTAATTTCTAATTTGATCATCGGTTGTATCCTGATAATAATTATTATATGGGTTTTTACAAGAAAGATTTTCTAATTCAGATGCGTTGCTGGACTATCGCCACAATCACAATTGCTTCAATCTATTCCGACATCCCCAAATATGCCGATGAACAAATCATTACACTCCTTAAACAACATTTTAACACAATGGATAAGGGACTGACTTATCTAGGACAAAGTATTTATGAAGATAATAATCAAAGAGTATTACAGCTAGAAATCGGATCTTTAGAAAAAAAAATAAATGAGCATCTAATTTACAGTTTTAATGCACTGGCCAAGATTAGCACTTACGCCAGAAACCCTTATAAGAAATTTGTAGTGATCATTCATCTAGATAAGTTTGAAATACCCATTATAGCCATCAGTAAATTTACATGTTGCAAAGCTTTCTTTGTGGATAATACCATGACAGAAAAACAGTGGCGAGATGAATGTCTGCTCTTGAAAGCTTTATGACTATTTACGGAATCCATGGATAATATTTATCACTTTTTATGCATTAAACTCCATACAAAATTTATTTTGATGGCATCGCATAAAATAAATTGATTATGAAAAACATCATTCCTCAATTTTTGTTCTGCAAAACTTCAGGTCTCAAGCTGAAATTCATTCTGTTTTTGATTTTAATTACAAGTTCACTTTTCAGTCAAACTGGTGGATTACCCTATCCTTTCCAGAACTTTGTAGCCATAAAAAAACAACGTTTATTTCATTATCCTAAAGGACCGCTGTTTCAGAGTCGGAAACACAACATCGATTTTATATCGGACATCCCCTCAGATTCTATTACAGCCGCTCTTTTGTTTTTTAAAACAGATTCCATGAAAAGTTACCGGGAATTTTCACTAACAGGGAACAATGGTCTATTCAGATTCCAGTATGACCCTCAGCTTTTCCCTGCTCTTTCTATTGAGTATTTTTTTATGATCCAAGTTGGCAGTGATGATTTTTATGCAGTTCCATTGAACAGTAAAGGAGAATTGACACCCACAAAGCGCTTTTTTATTGATCCAGTACTTTATTATCAACAAAAAATGTCAGCAGATCAATGAATTCTCCCGCTAATAGGGCGAAGGAACTCCGGGAACTCATAGAACAACACAATTATAATTATTATATACTGGATGCTCCTTCTGTTTCTGATGGAGAGTATGACGAACTATTCAAAGAATTGGAAGCTTTGGAAGTTAAACATCCACAACTGATTACCGCTGAATCACCTACGCAACGAATCGGTGCAAAACCGCTTACTGAGTTTAGTACAATCCAACATCGCTTACCCATGTTATCACTGGCGAACGCAATGAATACAGAGGAGATACTTGCCTTTGATGAACGGATTAAAAAACGACTGGACACCGAAAACAACATTGAGTACATGGCCGAACCAAAACTGGATGGGCTCGGCGTTGAACTTGTTTACGATCAGGGTATAATGATCAGTGGATCAACTCGGGGCGACGGTTTTACCGGAGAGGATATCACGCAAAATTTGAGGACGATTCGTTCCCTGCCATTGAAGCTCCAAGGAAAGAATATTCCTGCCTTATTAGAAGTACGGGGTGAAGTTTTTATAAAAAAAGATGATTTTATATCCCTTAATAAAATACAAGAAAAAGAAGATAAACCAACTTTTGCTAACCCACGAAACGCTGCTGCCGGTAGCCTCCGGCAGTTGAATCCTATGGTTACTGCTAACCGACCCTTGTCTATTTATTTTTACGATGCGGGTGCTCTAGAAGGAATCAGTTTTGATACCCATGAAATATTTCTTTCGACAATAAAAACCATGGGGCTACCAGTAAATCCTTTCATCGAAAAAATTTCTGGTGGAAATAAACTTGTAGTTTACCATGAGAAGTTAGATTCGAAACGAAATGATCTTCCCTATGAGATTGATGGCACGGTGTTTAAGGTTAACCAATATACAAAACGGGAGCAACTAGGTGCCCGTAGCCGATCTCCGAGATGGGCAATCGCCGGAAAATTCAAAGCTCAGCAGGTTACCACAATAATTAAAGATATTGATATACAGGTAGGTCGTACAGGAGCATTAACACCGGTAGCAAAATTAGAACCAGTTTATATTTCTGGTGTAACAATAACCAATGCAACCCTTCATAATCAAGATGAAATTAATCGCAAGGATATTCGCATTGGAGATACGGTTTTAATTGAGCGCTCCGGAGATGTAATCCCCAAGGTTGTACAGGTGATTCTTGAAAAACGCCCTAAACACTTGACACCATTTATAATTGGTCAAAATTGTCCTGTCTGTAATCATAAATCCTTCAAGCCTGATGGTGAAGCAGTAACACGCTGTATAAATATTTCATGCCCTGCTCAAGTGAAAGGACGTATTCAGCATTTTGTATCGAAAATGGCCATGGACATTGACGGCCTAGGTGAAAAAATTGTGGATCAATTGGTAGAAGCAGGTTTCCTAAGAACAATTGATGACATATATACTCTGGAAAACCAACCTTTAGCTGACCTAGAGGGACTGGGTGAAAAATCAGCGGAAAATCTGATTCAGTCCATTAATCATTCAAAAAAGACAAATTTTTCCCGCTTTATATATGCCTTAGGTATCCGTAATGTCGGTGAACATACTGCCAAAATACTAGAGGCTAATTTTGATGGAAATATAAAAAGATTTCAACAAACTACAGCAGAGGAACTAGAGAATATTGATGAAATAGGCCCTATTGTGTCTCAGTCCGTAATCAAATTTTGGGATGATAAAAAAAACAAAACTATGGTTAATAACTGTTTGAAAAAGGGAATAACATTAACAATAGCCAAGAAGAAAAAAACTCAAACTTTTTCCGACCAAGTCTTTGTTTTTACAGGAACGTTAAAAAAACTTCCCCGTCATAGTGCCAAGTTGGCAGTAGAAAATCTTGGGGGCAAGGTAACAAATTCTCTAAGTCAAAAGACAACTTATTTAGTGGCGGGAGGCTCAGCAGGGTCCAAACTTAAAAAAGCGCAAACTCTAGGCATAAAGGTATTATCTGAAGAAGAGTTTCTAACTATGATTAATTGATTAATATATAATAATCATTTTTTTTGTTTTCATTAATTAAAATAATTCATCAGTAATTTCCTGCATGGATATGATGAAAATTGAAGAAGTAGTAGGAGATCTTATTCTGATTGTTCTACATAACCACGAACCACTTCAGAAAATTGGTATAGATCAGGATAAAATCTTTGTTCAAGTTAAGGGCTACGATGAAAACGGAATGTGGATTCATCATCCCGGATTTCAGGTTCCCAATATTACCGGCAAAGGTAGGGCTAAAACCAAAAAACTAGAAGCATCCATTCTAATCCCCTGGGCCTTTATAGTGTCCCTCGTTCATTTTCCCGGGGCAGAAGGCTTTGACCTCCCCAGCCCGTTCGATCTGAACATCGGGTTTAAATAAATACCAATGCCTGAGCCGGCCATTCAGGTTTCAGGGCTAACCAAGTCCTATGGAGACGTCCATGCGCTTTGTGGAGTAGACATAACAATTAACAAGGGGGAATTCTTTGGTTTACTGGGCCCCAATGGCGCAGGGAAAACCACCACCATCAACATTCTTACTGGGCTGGTATTTAATGATAGTGGGTCTACACAGGTTTTCGGTAAAGATACGGTGATAGACTATCGTTTCACCCGATCCAAGATTGGAATTGCCGCGCAAGAGCTTTCCGTAGACTGGTTCTTCTCGATTGAACGTTTACTCTATTTCCAAGCTGGCTACTACGGCATTGCTCCTAGAAAAGCAAAAACCAATATTGATAGCCTGTTAAAACGGTTGGGACTTGATAAAAAACGAAATTCCCAACTACGACAACTTTCCGGAGGCATGAAACGGCGTTTCCAATTAGCCAAAGCCCTTGTTCACGATCCAAGTATTATCATTCTGGACGAGCCCACTGCCGGAGTAGATGTCGAACTCCGTCGAGATCTCTGGCAGTACCTAGAAGATCTGCACAGTGCTGGAAAAACAATCCTACTTACAACCCACTATATTGAAGAAGCAGAGTTGCTATGTGAAAAAGTCGCTATTATTGATCAGGGAAAGATTTTAAAAGAAGGGTCACCCAAAGAATTGACCCAAGAATTAGGACAAGGAGGAATTACAGTCCAGCTGAATAAGGATGCCGTAATCTTAGAAAAACATTTATCTGGTTTTACCTATAATATCGAGGATAACCGCATTCATTTTGTGGTAAAAGATCCAGATTCTTCATTGCCTGAAATCATCCATAAATTATCTCAAATGGAATTACATATTCAAAATATTACCACAAACTCCTCATCACTGGAGGATGTTTTTCTTAGTTTAACCGGCAAAAGTATCAATGAATAATATTTGTAACCATAATTTACCCTATAATTGCAATCAAATTAACCCACAAATAATAATATGAACTGGATCGGGCTATGGACTCTCATCCGGCGGGAAGTGGGACGTTTTTTTTCTGTCTACCGCCAGACCGTACTTCCAGGATTGATTTCCTCCGCGCTCTATATCCTGATCTTTGGTTTTACCCTAGAACAACGTATTTCTGAAATCCAAGGTGTCTCTTATACTTGGTTCATTTTACCCGGTCTTATTATGATGAACACTTTGACAAATGCCACATCAAACACGGCATCATCCATGTTACAGATGAAACTCTTGCAACAGCTTCCCGACCTTCTCACTGCGCCTTTATCCGGTTTTGAAATTGCTCTTTCCTACATTATTGGGGGAACCGTACGTGGATTAGTAAATGGTACCTTAGTTTTACTTTTAGGGGTTTTATTAATCAAGCTACCTGTAAACGATCCTGTAGGAACAATTGCTTTTATCTTCCTAGTATCTTGGGCTTTTTCCAGCATGGGACTAGTGCTTGGTCAACTGGCTGATAGCTGGGACCAATTGGCAATGATGCAGAACTTTTTCCTTACACCACTTAGTTTTCTTGGTGGAATATTTTATTCAATCCAAATGCTCCCTGAATGGGCTCAAAGCCTTAGTTTTTTTAATCCTATTTATTATATGATCAACGGTATTCGTTATACAATATTGGGGATCAGTGATTCATCTATAAGTTTCAGTATCTGGATGGCTGTGGCATTAACAATTATTTTTTCGGCAACTGCTATGTTACTAATGCAGAGCGGAAAAAAAATCAAACAATGAGTCGCAAGGGAGTTTTATTAATCTTACTGACATTTCTATGGGGCCACGATCCCCAAGCAGATGCTCCCCAGTGGACAGCCTATAATCGCGGCGGCCTGGTCAATGTAAGTGATAACAATTCCGGTGTCGCTACCTATTTCCGTCTGAAGAGAACTACCAGTTATACATTCCGGGATGTTCGCTTTTATGCCCATATATTTGGTTCAGATCAGGATATTCGATTCCGTCAGAAATCCAGCCGAATCTTCGTCAGTCTACCCTGGCTTTACAATTTTACTGCTGTATCCTACCAAAGAAATACCTTGGTGGACGTAGCCCTTCGTTACCACTACAACCAGGGATTGGGCATGCTGATCAGCAATACGGACAGCGGAAATATGACCACAGAAATGGGAAT
>CEUS01265692.1_pt1 | contig 28029 bp, 25 predicted proteins | sample 427031 | NCBI WGS metagenome assembly CEUS01 (sample SAMEA2622837, study PRJEB7988) | marine metagenome | biome: marine biome (ENVO:00000447); feature: marine epipelagic mixed layer (ENVO:xxxxxxxxx); material: "saline water (ENVO:00002010), including plankton (ENVO:xxxxxxxx)" | depth 140 m | reverse complement strand
TGTAGTTGTTTTTTATATCTGTCATACCCTCCAAACAGTTCGTCTGATCCTTCTCCATTTAAAGTAAACTTAAATTTTTTTAATTTTATCTCGTTGTACAATTGAAATAAAGATAATGAACTTGAATGAGCTAACGGAAAAGGATTGTAACTGCTCTTTGTAAATTCATTTAACAAAAAAATTATTTTTTTCAAATCTGGTTGAACTTTTACTGCTTGATCAAATTGAAAAAATTTTCTTTCACTTTCTTTTAAGGTAAATCTGGTCAAATCGATTTTATTTTTGTAAAAAAAATGGTTTAATATTTGAGAATCGACACCCGAACTTAGGCATAAAGAAATTTTAGTTTCAGCAACTTTCCACAAATTTGTAATTTCATCTATTTTATTATTAATTAAATTTTTTGTATTCTTGTAATTATCTATATTTAATATTCTTTTAAAAGGTTGCCAATATTTAAATGTTTTTATTTGATCATTTTTCAATGTGAAAATTGTAGAGGCTTTCAATTTTTTTACATCTTTAAAAATGGTAGAATCGTCAAAGTCTCTAGCTAAAGAAAAATAATCTAAAAGTTTACTTAAATTTAGTTCTTTTTTTACTAAGTTATTTTTAATTAAAACTGAAAAGTCTGAGGTAATAATAGTCAAATTCTTTGTTTTATTTTGAAAGTAATATAAAGGTTTTATCGAAAATCTATCTACCGCAGCAAAAATATTACCTGATTTTATTTCAATGATTACAAAGGCGAAAAACCCTCTTAAAAAATTTAGACATTTACTCCCATGTAAAATAAATAAATTAATTATTACCTCAGCTTCGTGTCCATATCTCATTTTAATTTTTTTTTCACTAAGTTGGGAAGCTAAATCTTTATAATTTACTATCTCTCCATTAAAAACGATTAAATATTTTCCACATAAACTTTTGAAAGGTTGAGAAGCATTGTCTATATCATTTATACTCAGACGTGTAAAACCTACTAAAATATTTTTGCTTTGAACTATTTTTAACTCATCAGGTCCTCTATTTTTCAGTCCATCTAATGTGGAATTGAAAATTTTTTTTGTTTTATTAGTTAAATTTTTTTCTTTAAAAATTAATATACCGCACATTGTTATTTTTTTAAGCAATCAACTAAAAATGAACTGCTTGGAATATTTATTATCCTTTTATAAATATTTTTTGCTATTGAAATATCCATTCTTGGACAATCTTTAAAATAATTTAAATTTGTCATTAATTCCCAGCCTGGTCTTATATAAATTTTATATTTTTGCAAATCCTTGATAATTTTTTGAACTAGATGGGAATATTTTTTATTTATTAAAACTACCTGAAGCCAAAAGTTACTTTTTGATCTTGTTGGTTCTTCCACTAATTTAAAATAAGGATTTTTATTAAAAACTTTTTTATAAAATAAGAACAGTTTTCTTTTTTTCTTTAAAATTGTTTTAATTCGCTTTATTTGAGAATAACCAATAGCAGCATTTAAATTTGGCATTCTGTAATTAAATCCAACTTGATCGTGAATATAATTAAACGGATGTGATATTTTTGCCGTAGAGACTAAATGTCTTGCTAGTTTAGCTATTTTCTTATTATTCGTTAAAATCGCTCCTCCAGAACCGCAGGTAATTGTCTTATTTCCATTAAAACTCAAAACACCAACGTCTCCGAATGTGCCTAGATGTCTCTTCTTATAATAGCTTCCTATGGCTTCTGCTGCATCTTCAATAATTTTTAATTTAAACTCTTTTGCCAGCTTTACTAACTTGTCCATTTTTAATGAGTGCCCATAAACATGAACAGGGATTATTGCTTTAATTTTTCGACCAGTTAGTTTGTTAACTGAAAAATATTTTTTCTTAATAGCAATTTTTTTTAAATAATTAGACAGTTTTTCAATATTTATGCCAAAATTTTCTTGTTCTATGTCAACAAAATGTGGAACAGCGTTACAATATTTTACGGCATTTGCTACTGCAATAAAAGAAAATGAAGGCACTAAAACTTCATCATGTTCATTAATATCCATTAAAAGACAAGAAATATGAAGTGCCGAAGTTCCGGAATTAGTTGTAATTACGTATCGCGCCCCGGTTAATTTTGAAATTTTTCTTTCAAATTTTTCTACAAACTTTCCTTGTGAAACCGTATTTGAAATAACGCAATCTCTTAGGCAATTAATTTCACTCTTACTCAAATCAGGTTCGTGTAGATATAAAGAATTAAATTTAATTTTTGTTTTAAAAATTTTAACTAAATTTTTTGAAATTATTTTTCTCATTTTTTCAGTTAGCTAGTGTTAAAAGGATATATTTTTATTAATTATAAACTTAAAATATAGTTACCTAATTTATTAGCATCAGTCTTTTGATTTTTAAAAAAATCCGATTTCATCATTTCGGATATTTCCTGTATACCATGTTGAATTGTGTATTTAGTATCAAAGTCTAATATTTTTTTTACTTTACTAAAGTTTACTTTATAATTTCTTTTATCAGTACTATTTTTTTCAAAAACAAAGTTGCCGCCAGGAATTATTTTAATAATCTCATCTATAATTGTTTTTTTTGTAAAATTATTATTATTTCCTCCTCCATTAAAAATTTGAAAATAAATTTTTTCTTTTTCAATTAGTAAAATTTTTTCAATTAATCTTGCAAAGTCATAAACGTGGCAATAAGGTCTCCATGTATGAGGATCGTAGATACTTAACAACTTTTTTTCAAAAACTGATTTGGTAAACTGGTTAATAGTTAAATCAAACCTCATGCGAGGTGATACTCCAAAAGCTGTGGCAAATCTTAAAATTGTTGCACTAAAATCAACTTCATTTTTTAGAGACATTAAATAATTTTCAATTTCAACTTTGTGTTTAGCATAACTGGATAGCGGATTTAATTTGTAATCTTCGTCAGCTAATTCATTATCTTTAAGCAGTCCATAATTTGAACACGTAGATATAAAAACAAGTCTATCAATGTTTACTTTTTTACATAAATTAATAAGATTTTTAATTGCTTTACTATTTATATCTTCAGCTTGTTTTGGATATTTTTTTGTTATTGGGTCCCCTACTAAACCCGCAAGTATTATTACCACAGAAATATCTCTTAGTGATTTTTTTACTTCATCTTCATTTCTTATATCACCTAAAATAAACTCATAGTTTTTTCTTTCTAAAAAATTATTTATACAATTTTTTTGTGAATAAATTAATGAATCAAAACATTTAACTTCAAACCCCGCAGATAAAAGATGTTCTGTCAAAACAGAACCTATATATCCTGCGCCACCTACTAATAATATTTTTTTCATGCTTGGGTAATTTTTAAAAATTCGCTATTTTTTTCTTGTCTTAATTTTTCAAGTGAACCACTTTCAATCATTTTTCCATCCTTTAATACATAAATTTGGTTTGCTATGTTTATTGTTGAAGATCTGTGAGCTATAATTAAAACTGTTGAAAATTCTGTGATTTTTTTAATTGATTGATTGATAAGCAATTCAGAGTTTTGATCAAGAGAACTCGTAGCCTCATCTAGTATCAAAAGCTGAGGTTTTCTTAAAATACCCCTAGCTAGGATTATTCTCTGTCTTTCACCGCCTGATAACTCTAATCCTCTCTCACCAACATATGTATCGAGCTTCGAAGGTAAATTCATAACTGTTTCATAGACGTTAGCAATTTTTAAACTTTCTATAATATCCTTTTCTGTAACTTCGCTGTTAGACCACATAAGATTTTCTCTTATTGTTGCATAAAATAAAAATGGGTCTTGTGAAACAAAACTGATTTTTTTTCTATAAGAATCTAAATTGAAACTATTTAAATCAGTGTTATCAAAATAAATTTGTCCACCATTTGGTTTTTGTAAACCTAACAGTAAATCAATAATTGTAGATTTGCCGCTTCCCGATTTACCTACAATTGCAGTGATTATATTTTTTTTAATTTCAAAAGAGCAATTATGAATCACGCTTTTTTTATTTAGGTAATTAAAGGATATTTTGTTAAAAATTATTTTTTCTTTAAAATTATCAAATACTTTACCGGTCAATATTTCTTTATTATTAAAAGCTTTGTTTCTTATTTCTTCAAGTTGTTCATAGCTTGGTATAAAATTATTTATAACAACACTTGTATTAAAAAGGTTTGCTAAAACAGGTATCACTGCATACAAACTCCAAAAAATTGCTACATATTCTGAAATATTTTTATCTACCTGAACTGATATTCCAATAGAAATTATTATTGCCAAAATTGCCAATGGTTTGAAAAAAAGATTTGTTAATGAACTTATAACTTGTGATTTTATTGTTGCATCTATGTGTTGATCCATTGCGTCTGCATGATCCAAAATAGCTTTTTTTCTATTACCAAAACCTAAAATTATCTTAGCTGCCTGAAGTGTTTCGTTCATAATACCAATCAAACGATTCGCTGTAGATGTATTTAATTTTCCTAATTTATGGCTTATCTTATTTAAAAGTAAAAATGGTAAACCCAAAATTATTGATATTGTCAAAGTGTAAACGGTTAATTTAAAATCTAATGTTAAAGGTATAACTAAATAAGTTACTAGTTGAATAAACATAGAAACCATGGTTGCAAGATGACCGGTTGCATCACCAACTCGTGGTAATTCTTTATTTAGAGTATTTAAAAGCTTTCCCGGACCTAAGTTGCTAAAAAAAGCCCATTTTGATGAAAATATGTCACGTAATAAATTTGTTGTAAGATTTTTTACTATTGAATATTTAATTTTTAAAGAAAAATACTTTATTAATAAAGCAAAAAAAGATCTAACAAAATTAGTAAAGATAAAGATTGCGCCAAAGATTAAATAATTTGGCTCAAGGTTAAATATGGACAATATTTTTATTGTTATTTCTGTAATTTTGCTCGGATTACTTAAACTAGGATCTAAAAGATAATCCGCCAAAGGTACTATCGTCAAAACAGAAGAAGCTAAAACTAAACTTTCAATTAATAGAAAGATTAAAAGAAATATAAATTGTCTAGGAAATTTTTTAAATATTTCTATAAAAAAATATTTTATTGATCTACTCATAAACTGTGATTTAAGGAATTACTAATTAATATTTTAGAAGTTAATTTAGCCAGTTAATATTTTCTCTTAAAAATTTGGCTCCATATCTTGCTCTTATTTCTCCATGGAGCGCTGTACCATAAGCGGAAAATTGGGTTTTTGATTCTGAAGTAAATATTTTCCAAAATTTATCTTGTAATTTTTCATCGTTTTCATCAGGTATCCAGGTTCCTTCTAATCTATCAGCCATCTCCAAGGCTACATCTCTGATTTCTTCGGGGGAATTTTCAACTAATTTAATTCCTTTTGATTTGAAAGATTCAGTTGTAAGGCCCCTTACTATCTCTGACGATACTATTTCTGAAAGTCTAAGCTTTTGATTATTGTTAGCCAATACGTGGTGTTTGGTTAATAGCAAAAAATTTTTACAGTAAGTTCTCAAAAAAGCAACTGGAGCCTCAATTTCCACGAGCGGTTTTCTAAATATTATAGGTATTATATCAATACCTACGCCGGTGGAGATACAAAAAGTACATTTTGCACCTAAATATATATCCATAAAGTCACTTCTCATTTCTGAATTGGCATAGTCAATTATTTTAGGATTTGAAGATTTTAAGGGTTTTATAACTTTTTTACCCATTCGAAAAACAAAATAACCTTTTTTAGTAAGTTCTTCAGCGGCAAGTAAATAATTTTCTATATTTCCATCTCTATAATCATGATATGAGAAATCTAAATCATTAAATTCTTGTTTAAGATATGCCGAATCTCTAACACACAAACAAACAAATTTAGAATCATCAGCTAAACCAAATTTTTTCATACATTCCTTGCCGTATATTTCTTCTTCGGAAGTAAATTTTAAATGTGGTTTTGTCTTATCGAACAAGTTAAAAATATCTCTATCGTCTTTCTTTTCAGAGATTAAGTGCAAATCAAAACTTGAAAAAAAAATTTTTAGAAAAATGGCCATCTGATGTAACGGTAATAAAATCCAGGAAGGCAGAATTTTTAGTTCACGTTTCCACATTTTAAATAACTGTTTGTTACAAACATCTCGCGCATAAAACAAATCTATATATTTAATTTTTTTTTCATTGATACTAATATCACGTTCACATAAATATAATTCCGTATTACCTCCAAAATGACCTATTCTGGAAGATTGTAATTTTTTAAAACGAATCAAATACTTAAAGCTTATTAATTTTAGTAATATTAAAATTGGAATAGATAATAAATACATGGGTAAATATGAAAAAATTCTTAGCAGTGTAATTATTTTTTTAATAATTACTGGAATTCCCCCTTTTTTAATTTGATAAATATTTTTTTTTAAAAGAGACTTAGGAAACGGATTGGTCCGATATGTAGACATTTGTATTTTTTTTTAAAACAAAAATTATGAAAAACTTCTTATTAGTAAAAAGTTTTTAATTAGTAGATAACACTTACATATATATATTAATAAATGTTCAACAAAAAAATATGGATATAAAATTATTTTGAAAATAAAGTATAAAATCAAAAATGGATATTGAACAAAAAATTGTGTAAGTATATTTCTCTTTTTAAATTTACTGCACAAATTAAAGTAATATTTTCTTATAAAATTATATTGAAGAATAAACATATTTTTATTCGGCTTCTTATGTTTATAAAATGCACTAAAATAGTAATTTTTTGGATTTGAATCTAATAAAATTTCCTCAAATGATACAATAAAATACTTAAAAAAATTCACAGGATTAATTCTATTAAAAAAAGTACTTAATCCATGCTTGGTAGGTAAAAAAACAAAAACTACAAATAATAAATTATTTAATAAGGATCTGTTATAATATCTATTTTTGTATTTAAATTTTTTTCTAAGATTTCTTAAAACTCCTTCCAAAACAAATATTTCGTAAGGAAAAATATTTTTTTTGCTATCTCTAATCTCATCTTTAGTATTCATAAATCTTATCTTATTAGTAAATTTTCTGTCATAAATTTTATCAGAAGACCATTCCTTAGAGTTAAATGTCATACGAGACATTATATTCTTTCTATATTTTATTTTTAAAAAGCTACAAACTTTTCTAATATATTTTTCTTTATTTTTGATAACTTGTTCATATTTAATAAATAAATTATTTTTATCTAAAAAAAATTTTTATTAATGTTTTTTAAATCTGCCAACCACATTTGAATCATATTAAAATAATGATAATTTTTTGTAAATTCACGATCAGATTTGTCAAACCTATCCTCGTCCATTTTTTCTAAAATATTAAGTCTTCTGTGCAAATTCAATATTGTATCTCTAACGCAATAAATTGTTTTAAAATTTTTAAAAAATTTCTTTAAAAGTGTATGGGTATATACATCGTGAGTATGTATAAAAATAATTTGATTTTTATTAATTTTAATTTTTCCACAACAAGCATAGGCTAAATGAATTGAAATCAAAGTGTTGATTAATGAAATTTCGTTTTGTGCTAAATAATAGTTAAATTTTTTCTTAAATTTTTTTTCTGAAATAATTATACTTTCGTTTCTATTTCTTCCCAAGTTTGCCAATCCACTATGTCCTGTCATTCTCTTCGTGTCTATAATTGACGGATGGTGCTTAAGTAATAGTTTTGTAATAAGCTTATTATCCAATTTCGGATATTTTTTTGACCATTCAGCCCAGTGTTGTGGAAAATAAAGCAGAGGGTAAGCTGGTAACATTATAATTTCTTCGCTCCCATCAAGCAAAGACTGTAGCATTTTGGTAAAAGCTCCTCCAGAAAGCTGCGTTAGGGTATAAATTCTATTTTTAAAAAAATTTACCTCATTGCCATGTCTCAAAATATTTGAATTCAGTTTTTGATTCATAATATAACGAAAATATTTAATATATGTGATTTTTTTTATTCTATTTTAAGAAAGTTTTTTTTATAAGTTTTGAATTTTTAAAATATCTTCTTACTATAGAATTTATATTCTTTTTTTCTTTATTTTTAATTAGTAAATTCATGTATTGTATTGATAATTTATTTTTTTGAGCTTGGTCGTCCGTTCGTATTTTAGAATACAATTTATTATTTGGTAGTTTTAAAAATACTTTAAAATTTCCAATATAAAGCAAATCAATCATGCCTTCTAAAAGATAAATAATTGCATCTCTTGGAGTAGAAACAATTGGCAAACCATGTTTATTGAAACTTGTATTTAAAATACACGAAATACCAGTAATCTTTTTAAAATGATTTATTAATAAATAAAAATCTTTATTTAAAATTTTTTTAACTATATGCGCTCTTGAAGTGCCATCCACATGTATGGCTGAGGGAATTTTTGATTTGATATCTTCTTTCACATCAAAAGCAATATTCATGTATGGTGAGAAACAATAATTTTTCAAGTAGTATTGGGCATCATCTTCTAAAATAGACGGTGCATAAGGCATAAACCAATCCCTTTTTTTTAAAAGTAAATTTACTTTATCTTTGCTTTTTTTATTTCTTGGATCCGCCAAAACACTTCTTGCTCCTAAGGCTCTTGGGCCTATTTCAGCTCTTCCTTGAAACCATCCGATAACTTTTCCTTTAGCTATGTCTTTAGCCGCGTTTTTGTATAAATTATTTTTTTCTAGAAATTTAAAATTTAAATTAAATTGCATAAGTTCTTTTTTTATTTCATTATTTTTAAAAAAAGGTCCCTGATAAGGGCTAAAAAAATAATTTTTAGAAAAAAATTCTTTTTTCTTTTTATTAAGTCTATAATTTGTCCATAATGCTCCACCGATAGCCAAACACATATCGTTCACTCCTGGAGGTACATTAATGTTAAAATTTAATTCTTCTCTGATTTTTTTGTTTACCAAAATATTTAAAAAAAGGCCTCCCCCTAGGGCAATATTTTTTGTTTGAATATTGTATTTTTTAATCATTTTTTTTAACGATAAAATTGCATAATTTTCACAAAGAATTTGTGCCGTTTTAGCTATATCTTGAGGCAGATATCCTGCAGTAATTGATTTAAGTTCTTTAGACGTGTTTCTGTTTAAATATTTGATTGCTTTAAATGGTCTGTAAAAATTTGGGTCATATTTAGAAAGATCTATCTCTGACGCTTGATAAGTATTATCTTCATGATAATGGACATTTCCAAAATTATCGAAACTAAATAATTTTTCAAACTTTTTATATAAATCGATTCTGAATTTTCCATACCCAGACAAACCCATAATTTTTCCTTCTTCAAAATCGGAAAATCCACAAGCTCCTGTTATATGAAAGTAGAATTTAGGTAAGGAAGGATTCAAAATTTTATGCAAAAATCTGAATTTTCCATTTTCAAAAATTCCAAATTCCCCATAATTATTATCTTCTCCCCCAGCATCAAGTGTCCAGAATATACATTGATTAAAATTTGATGTTAAAACGCTGTAGGCTGTGTGAGCTCTATGATGAGGACAAACAGAATTTACTTTGGCCAATAAGTATTTTTTACTACTCCACAAAAGATTCTTTATTAAATTATCTAACTTGTTTGGGCCAACAAGACAAAATTTATCAATTTTTTTTGGATCAAATTTAGTTAAATTTAAACAATCAATAAAACTTCTTTCTGGAAAATACTTTGCTTCTTTAGATTGGGTTTTTGACAATTTTTGCTCTTCGTAAGAATACAATACTTTGTTGTTTTTTACTAAAGCTAGGTTAAGGTCATGACTCGATAGTTCTAAACTGGGGTAAAAAGCTAAAGTTAACATACTACTAACATGTTTGTTTCGTTAAGAAAAAAATTTCCTAAAATTTTTTTGGAATTCTAATATTTTTTTTTTGTTATTATATTTAGATATCCACGGAGCATACTTTACATCCCCTTTTTTTGGCATTTTTCCAAGAGTACTTTCATGATAAATAACGTGTTTTGAAATTGGGATTAATGTGTGATAAATATTTTTCGAAATTTTAAAGATAGAATTTTTTTTTAATAGACAAACAAATTTTATTTCACCTTTGTTATTAAAAATTACACAAGCCATTTTTCCTTTGATCAGATGAAAAGTTTCTTCCTTTTTTATATGCTTGTGTGGATAATTTCCCATTTTATTATTATTTATCCATGGCGAATAAAAGTCTTTTCGCTGTTGTAATAGTACCATGTCATGGTGATTATCTTTAATATTAGTGTGTAAACATATTCTTATATTTTTTTTTGATTGATGGTATTTCTTTTCAAGAAAATTGATAAACTTATCATCAAATGCTAATAATTTTTTTTTAAAAAAATATGTTTTTGATTTTGCTTTTTTGTCTTCTCTTAAATTATATCTCATAAATTTTTTTATACCTCGCATATTTTTCATAAACCTACAAATATCAATTATTGCAAAAAGTTTTTGTTTTGTTTTAAAAATTCTGTACCAACACGTGATTTAATTTTTCCATGTAATTCTTTGCCACTTACCTTGTTTTTAGCATCGATAGGAAACAGAGTCCAAAATTTTTTTTGCAACTCTTCATCTTCGATTTTAATTTTCCAATTATTATTTAATCTATCTATCTTCTCTTTGGTAGCATCAAGTATTTCTTGGGGAGAATTGTTGTTAAGAACAACTCCCTTTTTTTCAAAAATTTCAGTACTTACATTTAAATCTAAATTTTTATTTTTTATTTGAGAAAGGGTTAACTTTTTCTTTGTCTTTTTATCAACATGATGCTTGTATATATATAAATTCCTATTAGTGGATGTGCCAGTTATTGCTACAGGTACAAAGTTAGTTTTCACACAATCTTTTCTAAATATATTAGCAACCATGTCTAAACCTGTTGAAGATGAAATAACAAAGCTGCATTTGGCGCACAAGAAAATATCCATAAAATCACTTCTCTTACCGTTTGTTGCATAATCAATTACTTTGTCGTTAATTTTCATCATTTTTTTTTCAACTTTAGCGCCCATCCTTAAAACAAAATAATTAAGTTTGCTTAAGTACTCACAAACTGGATAATAATCTTCAATATTTACATCTCTATAATTGTGATGGTGAAAATATGAATCCCTAAATTTAGAAAATTGATTTTTAAGATACGTAGCATCTCTAAGAATTAAACAAACGAATGGATCTTCTTTTTTTATTCCCATTGATTGAAGTTGTTTGTAACCATATTCTTCTTCGGAAGGAGTAAATTTGAGATGTGGTGGAAATTTATCAATTAAATTTAATGAATCTACTCCTCTCGCACCAAGCAAATAATTTTCTATTTCATGTTTTTCTCTACCTTTAAAACACTTATTCGCTAAGCTTAGTGGCTCAACTATCCATGCTGGCCATATTCGAATTAGCCTGGACCACATTTTGCATAGTTGAGTATTACTTACTGGTTTCATTAAATAAAAAATATCAAAAAACTTTTTTTCTTTATTAACTGCGTTTAATCTTTGCGTACAAAGATAGAGCTCCGTATTGATAGCAAAATGTCCAACTCTTTCACTAGGTAGTCGCATCCAGCGTATCAAAATTATCGGACGAACAATTCTTACAAAAAAAAGAATGAATAAAATTATCGGACTTAGTATTAAATATAAAAAAAATTTTAGTATTTTTTTCGATAAAATATCAACTTTGAGAAAAAAAATTGCTAGACCCTCTTTTTGAATATCTACAATTTGTTTTTTGATAAAAAGAAATATTTTCATTGATGAATTTTAAAATTACTTATTTAAACTCAAATCTATTTTTTTTCTGAACAAAGAACTATAATGTAATGAGCCATTTTGAAAAACCCAGTATGGATGACTTCATCATTCATAGAAAATAAGAAAACATTGTAAAAATATTTTTCAAACAATTGTCTAAGTTTGTCTCCAGATTTAAGGTTTACATGACCCAATTTTGATATTTTTGACGCATATTTTTTGGATTCTAAACTAGGCATACCCGCAATATAAACTCCATCGTTTTTTAAGTTATAAATTGAATTTTTTATAAATAAATTTTCTGATCTTTTTTTAATATTGTTTAGCACATCTAATGAATAAACTGCGTCAAAATTTTTACCTTGGGCACGAAATGGTTTTTCTAAAATATTATGTACATAGTGATTTACCTTATAGGTTTTAGAATTATTTTTTCTTGCATCTACAACTATTTCTCTTTCGGGATGAATAACGGTAAGATTGTTAACAACCTGTTTTACCAATCTATTCCGAAATGAATCTCCTCCTATTTCAAGCACATTTTTCTTACCCTCAAGCATTTTTGAAACAAACTTGTATCTAGAAAGACTGATAAATAATCTTCTTGGATCATTTTGCCAAACATAACTTGAGGCAAGGCCAAGTTTAGTTTCTCCAAAATTTTTTTTATTATCAAAAAGATGTTTTAAAATAATTTTTTTTTTCTTCATGCTCATTTATTAAATCTTGCATGTCCTCTTCTGTACATTGGAACTAACTCTTGTGGGATGCCCCAATCGTAGGCGCCGATTCTGTCGTGAAGTTCCTCGATTTCCTTTCGATGAGTTTCTATTACCTGTGCATTCATTTTAACGTTCGGTGGATTGTAATCATGTTGATAATGTTCGCTCATTAACCCGGAAACAATCATTTCGACAGCATCTTTACGATTAATTTCACGAATAATTTCACGTTCGGGCTTATAACAATCAAATTTGGCGTCAACTTCATTTCCGAGCATAATGGAAGCAATCATTTCTGATATAACTGGAGATAACTGAAAGCCATCACGCTTTGTTCCTGTTGCTATTACAAAATTATTTATAGAAGTTTTTCCTAACAATGGATAAGTATCTTGCGTGGTTGGGCGCCAACCTACGTTTATATTAACAAGTGTTGCTGCATAAAAATTGTTATTGATTTCTTCTATAGCATTTTTCATTAGACCTTCTACTCCAGAAAGTCGTGGGTTATATCTAGGATTTGGAGATATATAATTAGTAGCTCCTATCATAATATGTTCATTTGATTTATTTGGTCCCAGATAATGTGGTAAAGAATATATTCCACAACCTCCTCCCCTGTTTGGAGTTCTAATACATTTTTTATGAGAAAATCCCTCTGAGTGTATTTCTAAAGATACGCCTACCCCATAAAATAAAGTTTGAATTTTTAATTTCAATTCACTACTTTTCAAAACATCTCCAGCAGAAGCACCATTGGCTAACAAAAACATATCTCCTTCCACGCGTTTTCCTTTAGCAATATCAATAGCTTCAATTGCTGAACCATTCTTAATAAGCCGTAAAACTGTATCGTCTATATAATTAACTTGCGGATGATTTTTTAAAATATGATCTAATCTACTTAAAACAATTTTTGGATTTAACCAACCTTCACCGGGAATATAAATAGCGCGTGTCGCTCTTTTTCTTTGTGAGGGATGATAATTGGGAATATCCCTAGGAGTTACATAATCAAACTGCTCATTACAATCTTTAAGAACGTTAACAATGGCTTCAAAATTTCTATCATCAAAATCGTCTGATGAAGTATTGTTTATAATGTATGTTCCTAAACCATAGCTATCGTTTTTAGTTGATTTATTACCTGCGGCACTATTAAGTTGATTTTCAAATTCAGGCCACTTTTTAGTTGCCAAACGACTTAATTCAAAATGATAACGACCTGTTTTAGTTCTTAAAGAGTAGGGATTTATCTCAGCAAATGAATTTAACATTGCTCCAGCTGCCATTGTAGCAGAGCCAATACGAGCAGAAGGACCAACTATTGCAATCGAATCTTTAGCTTTAATTTGTTGAGTCAACCTAAAAGCAGTACTCAATGCAATAATTCCATTACCAATAATCACATATTTCATTATAAAATCCTAAATTAATTACAACTATATTTTAATATAATTTCCATTATATGTTGTTTTAAATTTTTTTAACATTAAATTTTTTGATTTTACAAAAGGCAAAATTACGCTATGGAAATTTTGTAATTTTTTTGGATGCTGAATTATTTTTTTTCTGAAAAAATTATTTTGTGATTGAAAATTTTCATCAACAAAAAAATTAACATTTTTATTAATAATCTCATCAACAAAAGCTGCATTAACAGTAGTTCCTAGGACCAAATATTTATTACTTTTGAATTTTTCTATTAGCTTAAGTTTTAATTTATTTAGAAAAGCTAAATTTTTTTCAAAAATCATATCTTTAGTAGTTGGTTTTTTTGGTTTTGAATTTTTATGCTTTGTCAAAATTAAAATTATTTCTCTTGAAAAATGTTTTCTATCTATTTTATTAATCTTAAAGCCCGATAATTTGCAAATGTTGATTAGTGAGTTTTCTGTGAAGACATAATATTGATCGCCCATTAACGAATAAAAAATATTTTCTCTAATGTTGGGAATTTGTATAAAAATTTTTCCGTTTTCTTTTAATAATTTTCTACATAATGACAATGTTCGTTTTAAGTTTTTTATGTACATTAGAGAATGAGATAAAATAATACAATCAAACTTTTTATTTAAGTTTTTAATTGTTTTAATAAAAAAAAAATTTTTTTTTGATGGAAAATTGTTTTTTAAATAAGGATTTATATCATGACCATAAAAAAATGATTTCCTACAAATTAAATTTAAATAATTCAGCAACTTTCCATCGAAGCATCCTATGTCTAGAATATTTACATTTTTTTTCTTAATATATTTAGAAATATAATTAGCCTGATGTTTTGATCGATATAAAAAATTACTTTTTCCCTTTATAGTTTTTTTTTGATTAGTTTGTTTCGAATTTGCGTATTGCGGAGAAATAAAAGATCTGATTGACTTATGTATTTTCATATTTGGATTTATAGAAATCAATTTGCAATAACTACATTTATGGTATGTGCAGGTATCCGAAATTTTTTCAAAGTTCATATGGTTAAATATAGGTAAATAACTCTTTATGATTTTATCCTTATTATTTGATTTAATTCTTCCGCTACAAATTTTACAAAAATTCATTTTTTACTAATTTTTTTTCTTAGAAAAACTGAAGTTCCGGTTTTTTTGTAATATTTGTAAATTGTATCAGCTACATACTCAACTTGCTGATTGGTCATTTTGTCGTGATTAGGAAGACTTAATATTTTTTTTACGAGCCTGTTAGCAGTTGGTAAATGATATTTTTTATTCTTTTTATATGCCGTTAGGTTCATCATCAAAATAGGATGTTGTATTTTTGTTTCAATATTTTTTTGATTAAGATAATCAATAAGTGATTTTCGATCATTTACTTTAATTGTGTATGAATAATATGAATGAAAAGTATCGTCCTCGAGCGGACAGTCTATAATATTTTTCAGTTTGTCATTATAGTATTTTGATATTGCTCTTATCCTATTAATTTTTTTATCTGAATATTTAGATGTTACTTTCATCATCGCTGCTTGTATCGTATCAATTCTATAATTTAGACTTGGTATAAGACAATCCTGTTTTTGATCTGTTCCGCAATGTCTGAGTTTAGTAAGAATGTTTTTAAACTTTTCTTTGTTTGCTGTAATTGCTCCACTATCTCCATATGATTCAAAATTTTTCATTGGATTCATGCTAAAACAACCGAGGTCACCGAAAGAACCTGACATTTTCCCTTTTAAGTGTGAGCCATAAGCTTGCGCTGCATCCTCAATCACAAACAGATTGTTTTTTTTTGCAATAGCAACAATTTCTTTCATTTTGCATAAACGACCAGTAAAATGGACTGGTAATATTGCTTTTGTTTTATTAGTCAGAGAGTTTTTAATTAGATCTACATTAATATTAAGATCTTGTCCTATATCTACAAAAACTGGTTTTGCTCCATTTTCTGTAATTGCATTTGTTGTCGCGGCCCAGGTAAGGGGTGTAGTTATGACTTCATCTCCCGGTCCAATTCCAAGGGCTTTTAAAGCTAAGTACAATGCGGTCGATCCACTACTGACACCCACGGCATATTTTGTGCCACATTTTCTGGAAATATATTTCTCAAATTCTGACACCTCTGGACCATTAATTATTCTTCCATGCGTTAAAACCTTATCGACAGTATTTAGCAATTCTTTTTTTATTTTGGAATCTGTGACTGACAAATCGCGAAAAGGTATTTTATTTTTAGTTAGTTTTATTTTTTGATTATTTCTTTCTTTAATAATTTCTGAGATTGCATCCTCGGGATTCTTGAATTTTATATCTACTTTACTTATGGTTTTATCCATATTCATCGTTGTATTTAAAGGCCATTTTTCTAAATTATTGCCCGCTTCGTAAAATTTGCATTTTATTAATTTCGTATTTTTTTTATTAAATTTTGAATTTTTTTGTAACGTTTTTTTAATTAGCTCATACCTGGAATAAGATTTTAAACCAGCCGCATTGAAGATTCCGTTTAGATTTTTTTCTGATATTTGAAAAATTATTTCCGCAACATCTTCAGCATGAATAGGGTTATATATCTGATCATAAGCAGCATAAAATTCATCATTTTGTTCAATATTTTTCAAAAAACCACTAAAATGTGAAACATTATCTTCATTTGTTGAAGAAAACACTTTTGATATTCTAAATATTAAATATTTTTTAAAATTAGATTGAATATAATTTTCTATTTCAAGTTTTTGAGAACCATACAATATGACAGGCTGTGCTTTATCTTTTTCGTTATAGTTACCTTTTTTACCATCAAAAACAAATTCGCTTGATAAAAAAATTGGCTTAATATCATATTTTTTTAAATAATTCAGAATTTTTTTTATTGAGATTATATTTAACAAATTTGAGTATTCTATATTTTTAGCACAATGATTTGGATTTTGCATCGCAAACACCAAAATTGCTTTGCTGTATCTGCTCAAATCCCCAATTGTTTCTTCAAAATCCATATTAGTTGCATTAAATTTAATTCCATTCTCAATATAATTTTCATTGTAAGTGCATAAAATTTTTTCGGAATCGTATTTTTTCATAATTCTTTTGCCCAAAAAGCCAGAAGCTCCAATGATTATTGTTTGATTTTTTTTCATTTAACTTTATTTTTTGCCGCAGCAAAGTCCTATAAGATAATGAGCCATAGGGTAAAAGCCGGTATGAACAACTTCGTCATTCATCGAGAAAACAAAAACATTACAGAAATGTTTACTAAGCAATTCTTTTAATTTATTACCTGTCTTACAATTAACATGCCCTCTCTTAGATCCCTCGGACGCGTATTTTTGAGATTCGATTGATGGCATACCAACTATAAAAACACCATGCTTGTCTAATGAGCTTAAAATATTTTTTATAAATAAATTTTCTGATTTTTTTTCAATGTGTTCAAGCACATCTAATGAATAAGCTGCGTCAAAATTTTTACCTTGGACGCGAAATGGTTTTTCTAAAATATTATGTACATAGTGATTAACATTATAAGTTTTAGGATTATTTTTTCTTGCATCCTTAATGAAATCTTTATTAATATCGATTGCGGTAAGTCTACTAACAACTTGCCCAACTATTCTGTTCTGAAATGAATCTCCGCATCCAACTTCAAGTACATTTTTTTTACCCTCAAGCATTTTTGAAACAAACTTGTATCTAGAAAGAGTAATGGGCATTCTTTTTGGGTCATCTTGCCAAATTTTATTTGTCATCAAACCTAGTTTGCTAATGCCAAATTTTTTTTTCACCTCAAAAACATCTTGGTATTTAAATACCTTACTTTTTTTTTTCATTTTTTAATGTTAAGTAAAATAGATAAATTCATAATCACCGGTGTAACCAAAATGATTATAAACCCATATCCATTCTTTGTGATTAAAGAACGATTCGCAAGTTAATGCCCAACATTGTAAATTAAATAACTCTCTATCGTTTCTGTAGCTTTCTAGCATTATATAACTTTTTTTACCAACACGTTCAATTTCTTTTAAGGCTACCGCAAGTTCAGAGATTTTTAAATTGTGAAGACATCCTAAAGATATAACTAGATCAAACAGATTATCCTTAAAAGGATATGGTTTTTCAGCACGGTGGAGGAATAGATTTTTTCTTATGCTTTTTTTGGCGCAGGACAAACCATATCTAGATACATCAAAACCAACTATCGAAATATCAGGAATTAATAATTTAATTTCATGTAGTAAGTATGCTTTACCGCACCCAACATCTAATATTTTTGACTTTGAATTTAATTTATAAGTTTTTATAATTTTTTTAGCAATTGGTTTCCATTTGCCTGGTATATATTTATATCCTCCATAACCATATTTTCGTTTTCCATCCCAATAATCTTTTCCATATTTTTTTGCAATTTTCATGCAATGTGTTTTGTTATTGATCATTCTTTCTAGATAATTACGTTTGGTAGAAAGGTGTAGTTTAGAAACGAAATTTCTTAATTTTCCCATAATCCCCAGTTTTTAAGCAGTTTTTCAAAACTTTTTGAACTAACCATATTGATTCTACTCTGTCAGCCTCAACCTTATTGGACACTTTTAGGCCTTCATTGGCAAAATAAATAGTTTTTTTTAATTTGATAATTTTTTGAAAAATTTTGTTCCTTTCTAAATTATCGTAAGGCATCTGAAAAATACTATAAGCGACAATTCCATCTATAGATTGTAAATCTGATAAAATATGATTAAGAATAAAATGTGATTTTTGCATAGAATATTCTGTTGAACTTAATAGTAAAAATAAATTTTCTTTCTTGCAAAAATCTTTTATAACTATATTTTGAATATGTTGAGGAGCTCTCTCATTAACGAAAGAGCGGCTGAAAATATATCCCTTTACTTTTTTCACTCTATTTCTGGTAAGTTATATTTTACTGCTAATTGTGATATTTTTCTTAAGGTAATGGGTTCAAAAAACTCTCCGAGTTTCTTATCACGGTAGGGTGTGAAGACTGATTTAAATCTGCAGTTTAAAGACCATCTAGTTTCTTTCTCTTTGTTAGTAATATTACCGTGAGGTAAAGTTTGATTGAATAATAAAACTTGACCATATTTTACATTTAGCCAATTAACATCTCGTTTAATTAGCTCAAATATTTTTTTGCTTGATTTGTTTTTTCTTTTTGAAAAAATTTTTTTCACCTTGTGGTATTTATTAGGGGGCAAAATATACATAGTTTTAGTTCGATAACAATTTACTAGAGGTATCCACACTACTATTTCAAATGGAGAATCTCCTGACCATACATCCGAATGAACAGGTAACAAGGAACTTGTATCATTTGGCATTTGTATACTTAGATTTAATCTCATTTGCATAGCTAATTCATTACCAAGTAGTATATCTAAATATTTTCTAGCAACATTGTAATATAATTTTCTTATGTTTGTGTTTTTGTTGATTGTATTTATAATTTTTAATCTAATATTATTTATTTGATTCTGATTTATTTTTCTATGTATGTTATTTAAAATATCTTCATCGCTAAGCTTTGATTCGATTTTAACATTTTGTTTAATTGCATTTAGTAAAACTTTTCTTATTTTTTGCAATGAACTGAAATCGGCAACATCTCGAATAATGTAGCCTTTTTTTTCAAATTCTGATGAAATTTTTTTTTCGTTTTGATTTAAAAAGTCAGACACAAAGTTACCAATTTTTACCAATTGTACTATCAGCTTTAAGGCTTATAAAAGTAGGACCGTTTTCTTTATAGCTTTGATGAATAGCCGATTCAGTTTCATCGCCGCTTTTAGGGAAAAAAGATTTTATATTTTTAAATAGGTCCATAATTTTTTTACCATCAATTTCTTTATGGCTCGGACCAAGTTCTGGATAGTCTGCGTAACCCACTAGTTTTACATTCACATTTTGTTGATCAATATCCAGTTTGATTTGCTCAAAGGGTCTTTCAATAAGAAAAGGTGTAATCGTATAAACCCAAGGTTTCAAACCTTCTAAAGCTAATCCTGAAGAAAAACTTATCATGCTCTGTTCGCAAATTCCTAAATTAAAAAATTTTTTAGGAAAATTTTTTCTAAAATCATCAAAAACACCATAACCAATATCTCCAACTATCAATACGATTTTATCGTCCTTTTTTGCTAATTCGTTAATAATTTTTCCAAAACGTCTTCTCATAAAATACCTAGTTTCTTTTTTCCTATTTCTATTTCTTTTCCTTGAAGTTTTCGCGCGTGCCAAATTGGATCGTTCTCGAACTCCTTAATACCTTTGCCTTTAATTGTGTTTACAATAATTGCTAACGGCTTTCCTTTATTATTTTTTCTTTTAAAAGAAGAGATCAGTAATTTAAATGAGTGTCCATTCTTCACATTTATACAGTCCCAGTTGAATGATTTAAATTTAGCAGATAAATCTGAAAGTGGTAAAGCATCCTTTAATCTGCTTAATGCTTGAATTTTGTTGTAATCAACTATAACCACCAAATTGTCTAATTTGTGCTTAGAACCAATTAACAGTGACTCCCAAGTGGTTCCCTCTTGGCATTCCCCATCACTAATCATCACATAAATTTTACCAGATATTTTTTGTTGCTTTCTGGCAAAAGCCATCCCTGTTGCAATAGGAAGTCCATGTCCCAAACTACCAGTCGTACAATGTATTCCATTTTTTGTGTCTAATTCCAAATGCGTAGTTATTTTAGGATTTAATCCTTTCTCTTTAAGCAGCAAACACAATGGGAAAGAAGCATGGGCTTTGCTGAGAATAAATTTATCATTTTTTTTCATAATAACTTCATAAAGAGTTAAAAGTGATTCAATCATTGAAAAAGCACCCCCTAGATGAGCTTCTCCTTTTTCAATAAATGTTAGAAAAGTATCCTGCCTAAGCTTTATAGCTTTGCCTTCGAGCTTTTTATAATTCATATTTTTAATTTTATTTTTTGATTTTAGGAATTTTTTTTATAAAAATCTTTTATTGTATTAGCAACGTAATTTATTTGTTGATTCTTCATATATTGGTTACAAGGAAGAGAAATAATTTTTTTGACATGACTATCTGTCACTGGAAAATCTCCTCTTTTATGCTTTAAACCTTTTAATGCTTTCTGAAGATACAATGGCTTAGGATAATGAATTTTAGCTTCTATACCTTTTTTTAAACAATGTTTAATTAATTTATCTCTTTCCTCAGCAAAAATAATATACAAATGGTAAACGATTTTATGATTTTTTATACGTGGAGGAATTGTTATCTTTGGTATCTTTGATAAAGCTTTGTCATAATATTTTGCAATTTGAATTTTTCGTTTTGTTATGCTTCTAGCTTTAGGAAGAATATAGTTTCCTACAGCTGCTTGTAAATTGTGTAATCTAGAATTGTGTCCAGTAACATTTGCTTCGTCTCTGTTAATAAGCCCATGATTTCTAATCATCTTAAGTTTTTTATAATGACTATAATTATTAGTTGTAATAATACCTCCATCGCCCCAAACGTTGATTGTTTTTAAGGGGTGTAAAGAAAAGGCACCAAAATCACCCCAAGTTCCTGCTTTTTTTTTGTTTATCTCTGCAAGTATTCCCTGGCACGAATCTTCTACGATTGGTATTTTATATTTTTTTGATAACTTTATTAATTTCGGCATATTTGCCATGTAGCCAGTATAGTGAACTGGTAAAATCGCTTTTGTTTTATGTGTAATTTTTTTTTCGACTAAATTAACATCCATACAAAATGTATCGTCACAATCTACAAAAACTGGTTTTGCCCCAACTTCAATAATTGCTCCTGCTGTTGCTATAAAAGTATTGGCTGCAGTTATCACTTCATCACCTCGACCAATATTTAATATACGTAATGAAAGCTTAATCGCGTCAGTTCCACTAGCAACACCCAAGGCATACTTCGAACCAATTAGTTTTGAAAAATTTTTTTCAAAATTTTCTAATTCTTTACCCAAAGTAAAATCACCATTAGATACAATGTTTTTCAAACCAGCCCATAAACCATTACAGTTTGAAAATTGCTTTTCTAAATATGAAAATTTAACCTTCATTTTAAATTAAGTGACTGCATTCTTTTTATGTTAAAATATTTTTCGTCTGTTAATGAATTGGGCAACCTGCCTGTTGCGAAAGCAGATTTCAATTCATTTACCGCATCTTTTATCGTAAAATCGAATCTAAAATCAAGAATTTTTTTAATTTTTTCTGAAGAAATATGATACGAGCGATTATCATCTGTAGAGGTCGATTGAAGCTGAACATCTTCTCCAATAACTGCTTTAACAGTTTTTGCTAAATCTAAAACCGTTTTGTTTTCGTAACCAACATTAAATATTTCTCCTGAAACTTTAGATTTTTCAGCACTAATTAAACTTTCATAAGCTTTTGCCATGTCTTTTATATGAATATTTGGTCTAAGCTGTTCTCCTCCAAATACACTAATTTTTCTTTTATGATAAGCAAGGTTAGTTAAAATATTCACAACTACGTCTAATCTTTGTCGTGGTGAATAACCACATACAGTAGCAGGTCTAATAATTACTGGTGCAAAATTCTCAGATCTGTACTTTTTAAGTATTGTTTCACATTCCACTTTATATTTAGAATAATCAGTTAATGGTTCTGTTGAAATATTTTCGTGAACATCTTTTTCACTTTTAATCCCGTACACAGAAGAGGAAGATGCATAAATAAATTTTTTTATTAATTTTTTTTTTGATATTTCGACTAATGGAGTAAAAGCATCTAAATTTATTGATTTACCCAACTTAGGATTTAACTCAAAACTCGGATCATTAGATATACAAGCTAAATGTACTACAATTTCATGATTAGCTATTTCTTTTTCAAGTAAATTCCTGTCTCTGATATCGCCTTTAATTACTCTTAAATTTGGATTATTTTTTAAAACATTTTTCCCATAAATCATAAGATCAATAACCGTTATCTTGTGACCTTTATTAATAAGATGGGGTGTTAAAATTGAGCCAACATAGCCAGCCCCTCCAGTAATTAATATTTTGCTCACAATAATTTTTACTTAAGTATATTCTCGATGCTTTTCAAAATTTTAACTTTATTTATTGCTTCACTATTACCGATGGTTTCCACAGATTGAGCCGCGGCTAACGAACTAGTTAATAATGATAACTCTTTATCAAAACCAGATTTTAAGCATAAAGAAAGTATTGAAAGCATTGTGTCACCTGCTCCAATTTTATCCACCGTAGTTTTAGCATATGCGCCACAAAAACTAAGTTTTTTTGTTTTTCTATCATAAAGCAACGAGCCTTCTGTCCCACGAGTAACGATTAAATTTTCAATATTTTGATCAATAGAAAGTTTTTGCATTAATAATTCAATTTTACTATTTTTATCTCTCATCTCGTGTCTTATTTCTCTTTCGTTAACAATTACACAGTTAGCTTTTTTGTATTTTTTCATACTATGATGACCAACATTTGCCGCATTAATTTGTGCATTTAAAGCTAGATATTTTGAGAGCTGACAAATTATATTTGCACTTTTATTGGAAATTAATCCATGACCATAGTCCGATACAATAATCAAATCATAATTGGGTATAGTTTTCTTCAGCATTTTGTTAAATAACTTTTCATCACTACCTCTTAAAACTTCGTCATTTATTGTATAAACACCTAGAACTTTATTGCTGTTCGATACATTATCTAAAAATCTCTTTTTTATAATTGTGGGTGAATTTTTTTTTCTTATATAACGAAATTTAATGTTTTTTGGCAATTTTTTTAAGATATATGAAAGGAACTCCCCTTTTTCTCCAATCATGCTCAGTAAAGAAAGTTTATTGCAAAAATCAGACAAATGTCGCGATATAGCTGCCGCTCCACCTAAATATTCATCCATTTTTATGTCTCTTAAAACAAGCATAGGATCTTTTCCTGATTTTCCTAATGCTTCACAAAAAACATACTGATCAATAATAGTTTCGCCAATTACAAGAACCTTTATTTTTTTTAGACCTTCAATCAATTTTCTAATTTGTGAAAATTGATATTTTTTTTTAACTCTTCTAATTAAGGATTTTTGTTGCTCAGTATAGGTATTTCCATATTTATTTAGAATCTGACTTGAACTAAAAGTTATGTCGCTAGTATAAATTATTTTTCCCTTAATTTTTTTTATCGCTGCTGCTTCTTTCCTTATTTGGCCAGAAACATCATAACTATGAATTTTATAATCAGGTCCTTTACAGTAAATATTGGGTTTTAATTTTCCAATTGGCCCAACTGCTGTAGGCTCCGTGTTTAAAATTACAAAATTAACATCTTCTAATGCAGCGATTGCTTCTAACCTTAACCTTTCATTAAAAACAGGTTTGCCCGGACCTTTATTAACAAATTTGTCAGGAGTTAATGAAACAATAAGGACATCGCCTAAATTTTTTGCTTCTTTAAAGTGCTTAATATGACCTACATGCAATAAATCAAAAACTCCGTGACAGAGAACTACTTTCCTTCCTTTGGCTTTTAGTTTTGAAATAGTTTTTGCCAAAACATCAAACGAAACAATTTTTTTCATAAGTATTATAAAACGACTATTTTTTTCTTAAAAATTTAAACCAAGTTTTTGTCGCAGATCTAATAGATTTTGGTGTCCATAATGGTGCATCTTTCCATTTTTCAATTTCTTTCAACATTTGAGCAATGCCATTTTTAAATTGCATTTTTGGATACCACTTTAATTCTCGTTTTATTTTACCAATATCAGCAGATGAATATTTTGGTTCACCTGGTCTGTTTGGAATAAAAACCTTTTTGCCCCCTATCAAACTATAAAGATAGTTAACCGTTTTTGGTTTACCCGTACCAACATTGTAAACCCTACCCGAATAAGAAGTTTTAGCTGCAGCCAAAAAAGCTCTAGCAACATCACTGACATGAACAAAATCTCGAGATTGTTTACCATTGCCAATAATAGTCATTGGTTTATTTTCGATTTTTTGTTTAAAAAAAACACCAATTACAGCTCCGTAAGCTCCTGTAGTTCTTACTCTGGGTCCGTAGGCATTAAATATTCTTATAGAATTAACCGGCAAACCATAAACTTTATGCCAGTGAAAAACAGCTTTTTCACCAAGATATTTGCTTAAAGCATATGGATGTTCAGGTTTTATATTAAAATTTTCTTTAGTTCGTTTTTTAGTTAAGCCATAACACGAGGCTGATGCGGCATATACAAATTTTTTCACTTTTGCAAAACGAGAAGCCTCTAAAACCCTAATTGTTCCTTGAACATTAGTCATCATATAATCTGTAGGGTTTTCAATTGAAGGCACAATATCTCCTATGCCCGCGAAATGAAAAACGTAGTCGGCATTCTTAAATAATTTATTATTTGGTTTTAATTGACAAATATTTGTTTTTTCAAGCTTTAGAAAAGGATTTTTATTGTGCTGTGCTAAATTTTTTTTATATCCACCACAAAGGTTATCAATAACATGTACCCTATATTTTTTTGATAGCAGCAAATCAACCATGTGACTACCTATAAAACCTGCACCACCAGTTACTACAGCAATTTTTTTTTTAGTCATAAGGTTTGAATTTATTTATCATAATCAAAACTATTTTTTATAAGGCTTTTTAGTCTCAATTGTATATCCAGCAATTGCGGCATCTTTATAAAAAGTAGAAACTGTTTCAAGCGATAATTGCTCAAGATCTACCCCAATACCAGAAAGTTTTTTTAGAATTTCGTTAGGTACGGTAATAATTTGACAGCCAGTATTTTCAGCTTGAAATATATTTAGAACTTCTCTTGTGCTGGCCCAAAGTATGTTCGATTTTGGTTTAGATTTTGCTAATTCGACAGCATTTTTCATAATTGGCAAAGGATCAATTCCACTATCGGCTATCCTGCCAGCAAATATAGAAAGTATAGCTGGAGTTTCTGGATTTAAAACTTTTAACACGCCATTTAACTGTTTGAGAGTAAAAATGGCCGTAACGTTACAAGTGATTTTTTTATTTGATAATTTTTTTATTAGTTCGGTTGTGCTCTCACCCTTGGTATTTGTAATGGGAATCTTTACGTTTGCATTTTTTCCCCAAGTTGAAATCTCCATAGCCTGTTCTTCCATTTGATTTATATCATCAGCAAAGACCTCAAATGATACAGGTTTACCTTCAACACTGTCCAAAACTTCCATAGCAAAATTCTTATAATCAGAAACTGAATTTTTTTTCATTAAAGTAGGGTTTGTTGTAAAACCTTTTACTAATGAATTTTTACAAAGATTTTTTATGCTATTAATTTCTGCGCCATCTGCAAAAATTTTTACCTTAAGTCTGCTAAGTATAGTATTTTTCGTCATTTAGTTTCTTTCAATAATTTCATTTTGCTATTTAGTCAACGCTCCGCACTTTGACTTTTCAATTTTTTATAAGTCTTCGAAACAAATTTATTTTTATTTATTAAACAGAACGATAACAATAATTTTTATTATCTGATATCGTCATCACAATATTTCCAATTAAAATTTTTAACTTGTTTTTTTGCTTTTCAAGAATTTCAAAAATCATGTTTGTAAAAGGACCAGAGACAAACTGTGCGCGCTTAGAAATCATTGTTTTAAAAAAAGATGCATCAATATAGCCATTGTCGTTTTCGAAAGATTTACAAAATTCTATAAATTTAATAATTTCTTTTTGATTTAAATCGTGCCCTTTTAAAAAGTATTGTAATCCTTTTATATTTTGAATTTCATTTATTTTGTTAGTATCATTAAATTTTTCGTGATAGCAAAAAATATAATTTTCTAAAATTAGTTTGTCGTATTTTTTTAATTTATTTTTTATGTATTTGTGATACATAATCTTTGGAAAATATAGCTTGATATTTCCTCCCAATTTTTTACTTAAGTCACTTTTAAAAATATTCAATTCTTGTAACTTAATTTTTGCAACTAACCACATAAAAAATTAACCTTTTTCTATTTCTTTTTTAAGCTCATCGTATTCCTTCATTTTCCTCTTCATAAAGCTAAGAGTAAGTTGTGTTTTTTTGGAAATACCTCGAGGAGTAAGAATATAAATGTAATTTATTTTATTTGGATTTTTTTTAAAATTTGCGATTTTAATTAGTCCCTTCGCCTTTAAAGCTTTTAAGCAATAATTAAGTTTTCCTAAACTAAAACCAAGTTCTCCAGCAAGTTCTCTCTGTGTAGACTTGGGGTTATTTTGTATTTTTCTTAGTACATTAAAATGATCTGGGTTTTCTCTATTGCTGTTCATATTTTGAACATTGTATTGTTCATTTATTGAACAGTAAAGCTTTTTTTTCAAATAAAGATATTTTTTGCTTAGTTTTGGCTCAAAAAAACGACCAAAAACCCATTTTGAGAATTTATCTATTATTATAGCTAAGCAATTATACCGTTCAGAATTACAGTGCCCGTTTATTTTCCCAATGAAAGATTTTAAAAATAGGTGAAATTATTTTTTCAAATTATTTTTGGCGTAGGAACGTGCGTAATAAACTTTCCACCTTTTTTTATATATTTTTTTTCTTTTTTAAATATTTCTTTTTTAAAATTCCAAGCACCTAAAAAGACATAATCAGCTTGATTAGTTAATATTCTATTATACTTTTGTACATATAAGTGAGATCCAGGCATAAATTTACCTACTTTACCCGGAGTAGTATCAAGAAAATAGTCCAAAGTTTCACTTTTAATTTTACAAAAATTTAGAACAGTATTCACTTTAGCAGTCGCTCCGTAACCAATAATTGTTTTGTTTTTATTTTTTAATTTTGAAAATATTTCCATTAATTTTTTTCTAGATTTTTCTACATTTTTTTTAAATTTTATATATGTAGAATATTTATCAAGCCCAAAATTTAATTCTTGATCTAATTGCATTTTTACCTTCTTATTTATTTTAAATTTATTGTTAGAAATTTTCTTTATAAAATATCTTAGTGAGCCACCATGGGTGCTTAATTTTTCAATATTAAAAACTTCTAAATTATATCTTTTTAATAAATATTTAATTGATAACAAAGAAAAAATATAAATATGTTCATTATAAAATTGATCATAAGAAAC
>CEUS01284576.1_pt1 | contig 28047 bp, 22 predicted proteins | sample 427031 | NCBI WGS metagenome assembly CEUS01 (sample SAMEA2622837, study PRJEB7988) | marine metagenome | biome: marine biome (ENVO:00000447); feature: marine epipelagic mixed layer (ENVO:xxxxxxxxx); material: "saline water (ENVO:00002010), including plankton (ENVO:xxxxxxxx)" | depth 140 m | reverse complement strand
GGATATTATGGCGATCGGAAATCTGAATTGCTTGATGAGCAGAGTTCTCGCGGTACCGGCTATCTATCGAAATTGTGCAAAGACTGGGAGCATTCTGCGCTCAGAGCTGAAAATTTAGGTGTCCGTGTTTGCATATTGAGATTAGGTGTAGTACTTGGCCGGGAAGGGGGGATAATCAAACAAATCGCTCTGCCACTACAAGCTGGCATAAGTTCATATTTAGGTAGCGGAAAACAATATCTACCATGGGTACATCTCATGGATGTCATCAAAGCTATTGACCTATGCATTGAAGACCCAAGGCTCACTAGGTCGATAAATTGTGTTGCTCCATTTCCCGTAACTGCGAAACAGTTTGGCCAAAAGCTACAAGAAACAACTGGAGCCAAAATCACGCTCGGAATACCTAGTTTTGCACTTAAAGTATTGATGGGGGAAGGTAAAACCGTTTTAGTCAATAGTCAAAATGCAACGCCTCAAAAGTTGCTAGAGCTTGGATACCAGTTCGATTTCCCTAAGGTCGAAGATGCGTTGAATCACGAGTTCATTAATCAAGAAGTTACGATCAGATATTCCCGTGGAAAAGACCCTCGAATATCCTCCCAACAACCTTCCAGTAAAAACAACAAAACTGGCCAATACACGCTAAAAACACAAGCTTACCTGAAAGGAAGTCCTAAAGAGATATTCTCCTTTTTCATTTCACCATTGAACCTCGGACTTACAACACCATCTTGGCTAGACTTCAAAATACTTTCGATGCCCCAGGAACTTAAAGCGGGGGCGTTAATAGTTTATACAATAAAACTTTGGATTTTCCGTCTCAAATGGACCACGCAAATTATCGAATGGAGTCCAGAAAACTATTTTGTCGACTTTCAAGAAAAAGGTCCTTACACACTATGGTTTCATCGACACGAAATCTCCTCTGTGGGACCAAATTTATCATTGATGGAAGATACTGTTACTTACAAAGTCCCGTTCGGTATTATTGGACGCATCATTCACAAAATCTTGATCAAGTCTACTTTGATCAGAATATTTAGATTCAGACAAAGTGTGATTAGGGAGCTTTTTCAATAAAACCTAAAAAGTGATAATTACTATGAGACAAGTAGTAAATTGGCAAGAAACAATCTAAGGAGGTCCTAACGTGTACTGGAAACAATCAGAAAAAACTGACCCATCAAACTCCCAGCAAATTCATCAAGGAGATGGTTTTATAAAGCGGCGTAGTCTTTTTAGTAAAGTAAGCCAGTTGCCCATCAAGATAGAAGTTTGGGAGTTGGAAGAAGGGGTTAGTGAAGGGGATCACACACATGAAGATGATGGTTCTCTAGAAGAAATGTACTATTTTTTGGAGGGGGAAGGTGAAATGACCGTCAATGGTAAAAGCATCGGGGTCTCAGCCAACGACTCGGTGATGGTTCCTCCAGGAGTTGACCACGGAATTCGAAACATTGGTGACAAACCACTAAAAATGATCATCATCTGGGGTGTTCCTAATGGACAGTACACCAAAAATTGATCCCAATACAATCCGACTTAATCAAATGGGTATTTGAGTAAATTCACTATACTCAGTTTTCAGATTAAAGTATTTGATGAATAAAGAAACAAGAAGCTCTAAACTCCGACATAGAATACTTTCTGGCAGAGTTTTGATTCTCTAGCACTTTGTTGCCTCGAAAGAGTATGGATGGCCATTTGATCCAAACGGGACCATTTGTTGGAAAAGAGTGAGAGACCCATCTGAAATGCTCAATTTCCATCTATGTCAGATGAAACAGTCAAACCTTGAATCGGTCAGTAGTCCATGAGTTGTTTATCAAAGAGACAATCAAACTGTCATTTGGCAGTCTAATTAAACGCTCTAACAAGCATTATTCCAGCCAGCGCAGATAACAGACACACAGCAACATTACCAATTACATAAATCACCGCCTGAGTAAATTCTCCACTCTGCACTAATTGCACACTTGCGACGCTGAAAGTTGAAAATGTTGTGTAAGAACCAAGGAAGCCTACTACTAGAAACATTCTTATTTCTACGGGCCATCCAGGATACAGCGAAAATATCCCGGTCAATATACCAATTAAAAAAGATCCCGTCACGTTAACCACGAAAGTACCAAGAAGAGTTGAACCCGCATGATCAACTCCGATCCTATATATTCCATATCTAGCTAGGGCACCAAGAGCACCACCAGATGCAATCATAATCAAGTACATCAACCAACACTCCGAAGTACCGTCTGGTAAATTTTATATTTTTAGAAAATCCTACTAAATCACCGCGGATCAGGCTGGGAATTCAGCTACAAATCCTGCTTCAACTAACATCCCATTCTGCAGATCAACTCCGTATGCCCGCCTGTTCACAGGATGATCTCCTAAATACTCAGCCCATACTTTATTAACCTCAGCGATATCCCGATTGACATGCTGTAGATACAGTCTTGCGGAGCATAAATGATTTTTGTTTAATCCTGCTTCCTCAAGGATTTCATCTAATTGTCTAAATATTTCTGTGATCTCCGCTGCAGCCCCTCCTGGAACAGGATTATTTTCGCTGTCCGTACCTGTGATGACGGTCTCCAAAACCTTGCCGCTATGCACCACTGCTGAACTAAACGGAAATCCTTCTCTGCTTCTTATAAATTTCATCTATTTCGCTCCTTTTTAAAAACCTTCACAATATAAACTCAACATATTACACAAGTTAATTTAATCAATCAGAATATTCAAGCTCCTCTGCGCAATACATGTCCTGGACGTGCACCCGTATGCTCGCCGTCATCAATGACGAACTTTCCATTCACTAAAACATACGGTATACCTGTAGGATACCTCTGAGGATTTTCAAAAGTTGCATTATCAATAACTGTATCAGGGTCAAACATTACAAGATCAGCTTTCATAAATTTGTTCAATATCCCTCTGTCTTTAAAACCCATTCTCGAAGCAGGAGCTCCAGTCATTTTATGTATTGCTGTTTCTATTGAAAATAGTTGCGGTTTCTCTCTTACGTACTTGCCTAAAATCCTAGGATATGTCCCGTAAAATCTGGGGTGAGGTCTTCCTGTACCATAAAACCCGTCGGGAGATATGGCACGGCCATCTGAGCCTATCATAGATAGAGGGTGCTGAAGAAATTTACGAACATCTTCTTCCGAACGATTATGCACCAAGGTCATTACGTTGCCACCCTCTGCTTCAACCATCTGAATAACGGCTTCTGCTGGATCTATTCCACGTTCTGCTGCAATTTTTTCCACTGATTTACCGACCGTGCCTGCATTCGGGCCTGATTGAGTGAACGCTATGAACCATGCATCCCACCTTGGTGGTTTCTCACGGATTCCAGTTGCTACTTCGGCTTTAATAATCTCCCTAGTCCTAGGGTCACTCAATCGACTCATATACTCTTCTATTGTACCTGCCTGTGCCCACGCAGGCATCACTTGTTTAAGACCAGCACCAGCAGCCGTGTATGGATAGACGTCGTAAGATATGTCGACCCCTGAACCGTGAGCATCTTCGAAAATCTTTAATGATTCGAAACTCTTTCCATGAAGTGAGACATCGGTTATGGATAAATGCGAGAACTGTACAGGGATCCCCGATTTTTCACCGATATGAACTGCTTCTTCAATTGCTGATTTATGCCTTCCTGGTCCCACTCGGGCATGGGTTGTGTAAAAAGTCCCATCAAAGCAGGAAATAGCTTTACATAAATCAATTACCTCATTGGTATCAGCATAACCAGAAGGAGGACCTGACAAACCCGTGGTAAGAGCAAAAGCGCCTTGCTCAATCGTTTGGCAAGCCAATTTTTTCATTTCCTCTAGTTCGTCTTTGCTAGCAGGATTAGGGTGGAGAGCTCCTGCAGCGACTCTCAGCGCAGCATGTCCCAACTGCGGAGCTATATTAATGCTGATACCATTTTTTTCTACCACAAGAGCCCATTCATCCAAGTTGTTCCATGTCCATGAGAAATTTGATATCAGTGTACTTTTGAGTTGATTCTGTAGGACATCTGGGCCAACTTTACCCGCAGGAAACGGGGAGAAACTGCAATTACCTGTAACTTCCGTAGTGACTCCTTGGTAAATCTTGCTCTCCCCACATGGGTCCGACAGAAGAGTAATATCTGAGTGACCATGAACATCGATGAATCCAGGAGCAATCACGAATCCGGCTGCATCTATACGACGTCTAGCTTCAAGATTTTTGAGGTCACCTATCATCGCTATTTCGTCTGCTCTTATCCCTATGTCAGACTCGTATGCAGGTTTACCAGAACCATCAACTACCGTTCCATTCAAAATCACCGTATCTAAAGTCATGTTTCCCAACTCAGTATTTGATGCCAATACCTTTCAACCACCAAAATCAAATTGTACGTTGTAATCAATTAGTTAAAAATTTGAATTTGAAGGCTGCGGATTCCGAGATTCTGTCTACGTCTTCTTCAATCAGGTAACGCTTATCCACAAGTAACCGTGCCGCATCTTCAACCAATGAGACATACTCTTCTCTGGATTGATAGCGCTCTTCTATAGATAATCTGGGATCCTTTTTAGACTGCCTCAGCATTTTGGTAGCAGAAAATGGCATAGTCCAACCAGCCAGTCCACCTGTAATACCGATGTACAACCCAGGGTTTCCTATAGAATAATGTCTAAGATTCCAACCAGTTGAAGTAGCTAAGGGAACATCTATATCTGGAAGCCGTATACCAGCTATTTCATTAAAATTATCATCAATATCTGAAACCAATGCAGGATAGACTTCTCCTTCAATCGCCGGTAGCTGTGTAGTACGACCGAGGTGAGTATCGGGTCCATAATCCAAACGCATCGCCATGGTAGTCTTGGTTGGTACATTGACCCCTGGTAACAACTTAAATTTCTCTAATATTGACTTTGATTCAATAGCGGTCCCATAAGCAAACGAAGGGTGGCAACTAGGTGGAGGATCAGCTTCGCCCAATACCCACCTGTCCAAATTCACTAAGGCCGCCCTGTGAAGAGGCGCATAGTCAATCATATTGAATGCAATTTGGCCTTTTACCCCGTCACCTTCCCTAAAATCAATTTGCGGGAAAACTCCTGAACCATGCTGTGTGCCTGAGAACAAATAGCGGCGTACTGACGGATGCTCTGGGGCATCTGTTAGATCCTCAAGGTTTGTATGAATTAATGCAGCATCTCCTCTCCAGTATTCGGCTGAAGTATTTGTGAACATGATTTTGGGTACCATACGACGTTTCTCTAACCTACTCAGCAATGCATCAGTTTTTCCGGTTCGTGGGTCCGACTGTTGAAGTTCAGTAAACGGGAATAACTCAGGGATGATAAAACAAACATCCTTGGATGGTTGTCCAAAACGCAAATTAAATTCTCCACGCATTCCTCCAGCAACATGAGCAATTATCCCGTCTAGTGCAATCAAACCGGCTTCATCTTCATTAAATCCCAAATAAATCATCTCTCTCAAGAATCTACCACTTTGTGAACTTCCAAATGCCAATGCATAATCCAATCCATCAGCACACGGGTTACCATCCTCCTCCAATCCATGTTTTAGGAATGAGACAATATCCCTGACTGCTAGGAAGCCCAACCCGACGATAGGACTGCCCTCAGTCTCATACACCAGTTGATAAATCAGCCCCGGTTCAAATCCTGATTCTTTATAAACATGTGTTGCCCCCGAGTCATACCAGTAATCATCAATCCTTACAAATGAAAAGTCAGCGCGATCAATCTCTTCTGCTGGAGAATTGGGATGATTTCTCACAGTTAATTTCGCTTTTGGATCCTCCATATCCACTGGGGGATGGGGAGTATGTACTCGATCAGCTAAGAGAAAATGATTAGTGGGTTCATTGGTTTGGAATTGACAAAGTATGTCCCCTACTAATCTCTGATTCTTGTCAATTGCCTCTGGTGCCTTCATTCCCATCAACCCTTGTTGGATAGGAACGTCATACTGCCACCCACACCATACTATGGTGTATCCGTTGCGCATCAGAAAACCATTACCGGGATCAATGGACCCACCAGGATCAGTGGTGGCCTCCGCACTGTTGAAGCTTCCCAAAACAGTCTTCCGGCCTCTATTTACGACATCAAAAACAATACCTCTGCAACCCCTATCTAATTCCAAGGGCTTCAATATTGCAAAATCTGAGGAAAACGAAACCTTTCCATCTTTGGACCCTACCCCTAAATGGATGTCAGTCACTAGAGCATTCACAGGATCTGATGGATCAACATCAAAATCTACAGTACCTTCAATGAGTTGATATTGCCCTACTTCACCAAAGCTCTTACCTCCAGCAAAAATGCTTGTGCGTTCAATATTTAGATTTACTACTGACAACTAAAACCCCTCGTATACAAGTTTGAATATTATGTTTAGCCAACAATTGAGAACATTTTTAAAACTAGACTTCAATGGAATTTGCGACTAGAATCCTAACAGGTTACATGATTACATACTACCTACAATTCTCCAGCCAAACCACTTGATCCAGAGTGGAATATGCTAAGTGGGTTTCCTATCATTGGTAGAACTTTAAAATTGATAACAGATATTGATGATTGATACGAACAATATGGAATTTTACACAGATAATTTCCCTAAAGATGTAATTGATAGGAGCTACGCAATTCCAGTGGTTGTAGACTTCTGGGCAGAATGGTGCAACCCTTGCAAAATAATTGGTCCAATACTGGAAGATTTAGCTAATAAAAACAAAAGTGTCTGGGAATTAGTCAAGGTAGACACCGAGTCGAATCCACAAATAGCTGCTCAGTACAATATCCGTAGCATCCCCTCTGTAAAACTATTTATTGATGGAGAAGTAACAAACGAATTTTCTGGTGCCATTCCAGAGGCGAAAATTATCGAATGGTTATCGGATTCTATACCAAGCCGATATGCATCTGAATTAAAAGGTGCACGGGAACTTCTGGTAAATAATAATCCTGATGAAGCTTCAGGCATTCTCAACCCCATAATCGCACTTGAGCCAGAAAACCACGAAGCTATAATACTTCTCGCATGGGCGTATCTGATTTCAGATTTCGAACAAACGGGCAAAATCATCGAACCCATAAAGCTCGGATCTAAGTATTTCGATACTGCTCAATCCATCAAACATCTTTCAGAACTTTTCAAACTTTTACAGAATCCAGATAGTCTTGGAGAAGATCCGGCCCGAAATCTTTACTTAGATGCAGTAAATTCAGCACATGCCGGGAATTTCGAAAAATCTCTTGATATATTCATAGAGGTAGTAAAAATAAATCGCAAATTCGATAACGACGGGGCCAGAAAAGCGTGCATATCAATATTTCAACTGTTGGGTAACGAAGATTCCTTAACAAAAAAATATCGTCCCATACTAAGTAGTTCTTTGTATTAATATGCCAATTGAAACCTTATTTACTTCTAGGCAAATAAATGAATCAACCCTCTAAGTATACTGAACTACAGTCCAAAGTCATGGTTCTGGTCGATTCAAGATCTAATACATGGAGTTACTCTGCATGCGGAGTAACTCGATCCGAATTACCGATACCCGCAATTGTGCATAAGGATGCCTACAAGCGAACCTCCGAGCAAATCAAGGTACTATTAATCGGAGGTCTTTCAGGATTCCCTCAAGATGTTGAAATTGCAATCAAATCTTTGGAAATATTCTCAAAATCAGATGCTGATTTGTCAGAGAGAATAGCTCTTAGTGCAATCCCTTGCGCTAATCCCGCCGGTCTTGCCATAGATAGTGGCCCTTCCAATGGTGCTGGTGGTACGGTTATTAAAGGTTATCCCCCTATTGATGGATTTTATTTCGACCGCGAAAACCCAGAAGTCCGTTATATATGGAGGTGGGTTTGCTACCAAGCACCTGACCTCATCGTCGAAATTCAACATGGTCCTGAAACAGAATGGCATACCAGCGATCCTAATGTTCAGATCGACACCAAACCAAAAACATCCCTGATTCCAACTGATGACTCCCTTTTAGCCGCTCTTGCTACAGGGAATCCGAGCGACCTAGGCACTATACCAGGGGTAAGGTTGATTTCTTCAAAAGAAAATTTGGAGAACAATTTAAACGAATTATGGAAACAAGTAATCGCAATTAACCCAGGTCCGTCACAAGCCCGGAATACTTTGGTCGAACGTGACATACGAACCACTTACGAGGTAGGAGAAGACTTATCTAAGTCAAACGGCCGAATTTTAGAAACAATGATATACACCCAAAGTGTTGCAATCAGCGGCAGGCTAAGGTTAGAGGCGTTGCATCCAGTTAATGAGGGCTTAACAGATGAAGTAGAAAAATTGGTTTCGCGATTTATGGACAAAAGCACAGAGAAATTGTACGGAACTGAACCTAATTCCGCCGATATAGCAGGTGTAGTATGGGCCGAAGAACTTTTCCTGATCACATCTGATGTGCGATATAAAAACTTGTTAATAGATACCGCTAACCTTATTAAACGTAGAGGTCCCGATAAACCACATTGGCCACTAAATCTAAATTTCGCGGCAGAGGATTTTTTCATGTCAGCTGCTGTCTTAGGTAGAGCTTTCAAAGTTACAGGTTCAGAGCATTACCTTGACCTTTTACTTGAATTCATTACAACTGCAGGAACACAAGAAGAAAGTGGCCTATTTCCTCATAATCGTTTTGGTCCTTTCCACTGGGGCAGAGGAAATGGGTTTGCTGCATTAGGTTTAACAGAATCACTGACATACCTACCGAAAAATCACCCCGGACGCGATATAGTATTGAATATGTACAAAAAGCTTATGGAAGCTTTGAAACCTCTGCAAGAACCGTCAGGAATGTATGGACAACTTATTGATTTCTCAGGGTCATATCACGAATTCACTTCCACAAGCATGATCGGATATTCAATGGCCCGAGGTATAAGACTTGGATGGATAGACAACTCGTATATTGAGACTGTTCTCGCAGCATGGATCGGGATTAAAGAAAGAATAGACAAAGAAGGTAACATTGTTGACGGATGTACTGGATCCGGAGTAATGGATAATCAACGAAGCTATTTAGACAGGCCCGCCAATTCAGGGTACGACGACCGAAGTGGAAGTATGGCACTGTGGTTCACGGCGGAAATAGCTGATCTCAATAGAAAAATACAGTTACAACCAAAAGACTAACTTCAGTCAGAGACTCCCAAGCGAATACACATTTCCACTACACAAGTACAGGAAATTCAGCCGATTTGGGACATTAGCATCCCTTTGCCTTTAATATTAGGCTCTATACCTGCGAGCCTCAAACACTCCCATATAGTCGCTGTCAAAGCGGGTATAACTGGTTTGCCAATTTTATTCTCAAGTTGATCAATAATCTCAGCTGTTTTCATTCCTGTACAACTTACAACTATGCTGTCTGCATCTTGGCTATCTACAAGATGTTCAACAAGTTCACTGATATCTGTTGAAGATATCTCCTCTATCCCTCTGAGTTTATTCAAACCTCTCATATGAACTACTTCAAACCCATATTCCTCCAGAAATATTCTTAATCTATTGTTCAATTCATCAACATGAGGAGATAAGACAGAAATACGTCTAGACCCTAAGTGATTCAATGCGTTAACTATTGATGTCGACGTTGTTGTTGAAGGCAATCCAGTAGTAGAGGTAATATTCATGGAGATTTCAACGTCACCTCCCTTTCCTCTGACATAACTGGCAGAAGTACAAGCGTAGCCAATCGCTGAAATTTCAGGACCCGAAAACATTCTTGCGGCTTCAACAATATCAGGACTGATAGCCATTTCTAGTAGTCTATCCCGGGTAATAGGCGCTGGTACTGCAACATCTGAATCAGTCTGAGAATATTTAATCGTAATTCCCTCAGGCAAGAACTTATTGGATTCAATAATTTCGGCATTTCCAACAGATCCAGACCATACCAAACCAATAGCAGTCATTAATTCACCAACAAGCTAGAAAATCTAAGTATTAAATAGCTGAATCTCCGCTCTCACCAGTTCTCACCCTTATGACATCAGCAACTTCAGATACTATTATTTTACCGTCCCCAATCTGGCCTCCGTCTGGACTTCTTGCTGATCCAAGAATTGCTTCTATTATTGTTTCCTTCATATCCTCGGGAACTACTGTAACCAATATCGTTTTAGACAAAGCGGCTCTATTCACTGTCTGGCCACCTCTACCAGTGAAAACTTCTACTCCTCTTTGTTGACCTTGGCCAGTCACGTTTTGATAATGAAACCCTCTGCATCCTACTTCTTCCAAAGCAGCGGTCACACCATTTATTCGTTCCGGCCTTATTATTGCTTCAATCTTAATCATGATCTATCCTCCAAAGCATAATTTCAGTAACGCTTCCGAGCCTAAGCCATTATAGTCTGTTAGTCGGCACCATCTCTAACGAAAGCCCTCTCTCCATGTTGAGACAGATCGAGCCCGGCGTCTTCTTCCTCTACTGATACCCTTAAACCAAGACCAGGCACCATATCCAAAATTTTCAATATTATTACCGTCGCAACAAATGAATAGACAATAGTAGCCAGCACAGCTATCACTTGAGATAACAACTGCCTGATTTCTCCACCGTCATAAATAACACCTGCTGTTCCACCTACAGCTGCCACAGCAAATATTCCTGTAGCAATTGCTCCCCAAATACCCCCTACTCCGTGTACTGCAAAAACCTCAAGTGCATCATCAATACCTGTTTTATGCCTGAAATAGACCGCTACATAGCACAGTCCTCCAGCCCCAATTCCAATAGCCAATGCTCCTTTAACATCGACAAATCCTGAAGCGGGAGTTATCGCTACCAACCCAGCAACCGCGCCCGACGCTACTCCAACTGCACCCATACGGCCAGTCTGAAATTGTGCTATCAAACCCCATGTCAAGGCAGCAGCAGCTGCTGCTATATTGGTAACTAAGAAAGCGTTAACTGCAAGGGCATTTGCTGCTAATCCTGAACCCGCATTAAATCCAAACCATCCAAACCACAGCAAAGCCGCACCTAACACAACGTACGGGACATTGTGAGGTACTTCACCAGCATCCTTCCGCTTTCCGACAAAGATGGCTGCTGCGACCGCGGCTATACCGGCGTTGATGTGCACAACCGTACCACCCGCAAAATCTAGAGCTCCCTTCCCGTCTGGAATCAATGCATTCGGGCCTGCTAACCAGCCACCTCCCCAAACCCAATGAGCCACAGGAGCATATACAATGGTTATCCAAATCACCAAGAATACAATATAGGTAGTAAATCGAAATCGCTCAACAAAAGCTCCGGTTATCAATGCGGGAGTTATTATGGCGAACATCATCTGGAACACAACAAATAACAACATTGGTATGCCAGTATCTGGATATAGGTCATCGATAGCTATTCCTGCAAGAGCAAAATGCTCCAGATCCCCGATAAATGCATTACCTGTTCCAAACGCAAGGCTATAACCCCAGAGAACCCAGACAATACTCACAACAGCCATGGAGATGAAACTGTACATAATGGTGCTAACGGAGTTTCTAGCTCTTACCAGTCCTCCGTAGAAAAAAGCAAGTCCTGGTGTCATAAGCAATACCAGAGCCGATGCAGTAAGAATCCATGCTACATGTCCTGAATCCATTCTTATACTCCCATTTTTATGGTTATGGTACAAATCCGTTTATATGATCCCCCGAGGTTAAGACGACCATGTTACAAAAATGTTGCATGTCTGTTAAATTGGTGTTGCTATAATCATTCGACTGGGAGGGATTAATGCTGTCATATCAAGAAATCGCTTTCTTTGAAACTTTTGGTTTTCTGGTTGCTAAAGGACTATTTTTACAAAATGAAGTGAAAATCATACAGGAAGAATCCGATAGTATTCTTGATGAAGATCGTGGAGGGGAAAAATTCAGCGGTGAAGGTCGCCAGGCTGTTCTAGGATTTGTTGAGCGACGACCTTTTTTATCCACATTACCCTCTGACGAACGGATTTTTGACAGGATAGAAGATCTCCTTGGACATGAATTTATGTGGATGGGTGGTGACGGTAATCTATATGTGGGAGACACCCACTGGCACTCAGACAGCACCGGTAATGATTATGAATTCGGATTCGACAGAATCAAAGTTGCTTTATACCTAGACCCTGTTAAAAAAGAGACCGGATGCCTCAGGGTTATACCAGGTTCTCACAAGATTCAACTACACCAGCAACTCGAACCTCTACGCCACTTAAGGCTTACTCAAAAGGATGCCGGGGGCGGAGGTAATATGGTAACTACCAAACAATTAGTCGAACAGGGTATAACTAGTATAGATCCAAGGCCTTTTGGTGTCAGCAGTGATGAACTACCCTGCACTTCAATCGAATCAGAACCTGGGGACGTTGTATTCTTCAATCAAAGGCTTTGGCATTCTTCATTCGGAGGAAAAACTGGCCGACGAATGTTTACACTCAATTTTTGTGTGAGACCCAACATTGAAGAGGACTTTCAAACTTTGAATGAAAATTATAAAGCAGTTCAAGGAATGATTAAGAGCGCCAAAAACCCAACCGGACAAGTTTACTCAGATGCTTTTCATAATAGTGAGGATCCTAAGATCCAACGTATGATGGCAATACCTAAGGAATTGAATTTCAAATAATCCCTACAGCCTCAAAATACTCCAGATGATCTGCTCACTGCATGGTAACTAGTTGTACTCTAACTTAGGTACCATGATCCTCGATGGGTTTAAATAGTTTTGGGATTCTCTTAGCTTTTTTAAAAAACTAGCACTACTCATTCTGATTGATTAACAAATTTGGTATTCTCTGCTGGAAACTATCAACTTCAAAGTACTGATAATCGTGTTCTCATCAATATCTATCAGTCCATCCCGATCAATTTCAACGCTTTCGCTTTCTAGTAATTCAGTGATCCCTGCTGATGTTTCATTCGATAATTCCAATATTCCCAATGCGTAAGAACAGGAATTTGCAAGTTGCTCAATAGTACAGCGCTCACCAACCTCTGTTATAGTCTTGTCAATGATTTCCTTAACTCCTTCGTTTTTAGCATCACTTAAGTGACTAGACGCGAAATTCACCCTGTCCACCAAGGCTCCGCTCGTAATCCATTCTTCTCCCGTATGCCAGCCTTCAACAGAGGGGGGATTGGTCAATTCTTGGCCCATAAAACCAGCCTCTGCAAGTGCACCATATATGCCTGATCCTATTTTAGATTGGTCATTATATTCTCCTGACAGTCGTAGTGTTCCAAAGACTAATTCTGTAGGACTTTTCACTTTTTCCCCTATAGACTTTTTGAAGAAATCAGAGTTAAACAACACCTTGATCATGGATCCTATATTATGGTCATATGTGAAATACGCTTTTGCTAATTCATCTATGGCTTCAGGATCCTTGGGCGGAGTGACTCCCCATTGAGGCACAGGCACCTCATCAGCGACGAAGAAATTATATAGGTGCCTGGCAACAAAATTAGCGGTTGCCTGTTGGTTGCATATTATTTTCACAACATCTTCACCATTAAAGTTTCCACTTTCACCAAGAAACACCTTTTCTCCTGAATCATGGTCTACATCATCAAAATTATAGTGCCATACAATTCTGCCGTAAGGCCATATTGAGTCTTTCTGTGACATTAGAGACATGTATTCTGGATTGGTAATAGTCCATCCTGTAAAGGCTCTGGAACACTCTTTTATATCGTCCTCAGAGTAATTACCTACTCCCATGGAAAATAATTCCAAAATTTCCCTACCATAGTTTTCGTTTATAGCATCTTTATGATTGTCTTGATTATCCAACCAAATCAGCATCGCTGGATCTTTAGAAAGTTCTAGAAGAATATCGTCAAATTTACTGAGAGAGTATTCACGAAACATATCAATTTGATTCAACAATGATCTTAGATTATTAAGCTTCGAGTTACCCGTAGCAAAAACTCCGTGCCAGAACAAAGCCATTTTTTCCTCTAACGGGTTGTTAGTTGAAAGAATCCTGTAACCCCAATAAGCCGGTAATCCTGACCTCGAAGAATGCAAATCAACATGATCTCTGTAAATCACGTCGTCGGCTATATAACTTGAGTCTCGGAAATCAAGTAATCTATCCACAATTTCTTTATATTCCAGACGAGAATATTGTTCCATTTCACTAATGGTTGCGCCAAAACCTGCTCTTCTTAAAAGATGAGTTATCAAATCATTACATTTTTTTGGTATCACCATATCTCCTAAAAGATCTCCTGCAATTCAATCTCCTTGATCACCCTAAATCATTCTATCTCAAATACTTGTAATCTATGCCTGCTATGTTCAGTAACGTATAGTCGATCAGAAAGATCAAATTTGACGGAAACAGGCCCCCAAAATTTGTGCTCGATCTGTGAAGCTCTGTGATATGCACTATTCAAATGTTTTGGCAAATTAAAATCTTTCAAATTAGCCCGTGACCTAGCATTTTTCTCATCCAAATTCGCATCTAACCACTCTTTTGACCACAATGATAATTCTGATGAACCTTCCAACACCTGTAGACAGTATCCATCGGCATCAAGTATTTGTACTCTCTCATTACCCCAATCGGCAACCGCAATTTGTCCCAAGGCATTTGCTGAAACTGATGATGGACGGTTAAATTCACCAGGTTTAGAACCAGTTTTTCCAAGAATCTTAATGAAATTACCTTTAGAGTCAAATTTTTGTATCCTGTCGTTTCTCCAATCCGCTACATATACATTGCCCTGACTATCTACGTCGAGTCCCCAAGGCATATTGAATTCTGATATGCCCGTACCTTTACTACCCCATTGATCTACAGGATTACCTCCCTCATCAAGTTTCTGAACAAAGTTACCATATCGGGATACCACGAAAATATTGTTATGTGAATCTATTGTTATGCCAGCCGGACCCACCGGTTCCAATGAGTCAGGATCATTCATATCTTTAACATTGATAGCTCTAGTAAAATTGCCTTCACTATCAAATAACTTGATCTCATCGCTAGCTTCATCAGTGACAAAAAGAATTTGATTACCGTTGAAAGCCATAGCAACTGGTCTAGAAAGCCTTTCTAATCCAACTTCGTTGTGCCCAAACTCGCCGAGCCATTTCTCATTTAGTGTGAAATATTGAATTCTTGTGGCACCATTAGAATTAGATGGTCCTCGATTCAACATATACAGTATTAATTCCGATTCTCCATGATGATTAATAGCCAGGTCATATGGAAAATTGAACCCACGGCCAACAGGCTGGTTGCTAGTGATACCGATGGTTTTCAAGAATTTCATACAAACCGCCTTCAACAAATATTTATTGTTATTTCAAAAACATTTCCCTGCCAACACTACCAAAAACCTTTACTCCAGTGTCGGTCACTACTGAGGTTTCACTTACACAAACACCAAATTCACCCAATTTCCTCAATGCAATAGGATGATGGAAAACCATCCCCGGCTGCAAAACTGTATCAACTCCCAATTCAATTTTGCCTGTCCAATCAGCCCACGACGGAGGATAACCTAAACCTACCCCATATCCAAAATTCCCATGAGAAACTAAGCCACTCCCCGCCTCATTCAGAGCTTCCCAACCAGCTCTTGCTACTTCATCAGCTGTCAGACCTGGCCTAATAGTAGACAGTACATTATCAAGGGCCTTAAGACATGCTTCCATCACATCATAAACAGCCTTGCTGGGCTCACCAATTGAAACAGACCTCATCAATGGTGATGTATATCTTTGGTAGCACCCACCCATCTCCAACAAAACAGGATCTCCATTTTTGATTTGATTTCTTTTGTACGTACTGTGCAAAATACCTGATCTTCTCCCTGCAGTAACTATCACACAGTTAGACAAATAGTCACTACCTGATTTTGCCATAGCATGGTAAGCGGACGCGGCTATTTCATTATCAGTGGCACCAACTGAAGTTGCGTTGATCGCAGCAAGCATACCCTGGTCAGTAAATGTCGCGGCTTTTTGTAAAAACTCCAGTTCAAGGTCAGATTTCAATAATCTCACGCCGTCCAAAACACTAGAAGCATCTATTATCAGAGCGTCAGGCAATTTTTCCTTAAGTTGTTTGTACGATCCTGCACTTACAGCCGGACTACGCATCTCAAGTCCAACTGTCGCGTTTCCATAACCTGATTCTCGAATCAGGTTAGAAATATAAGACTCGAAACTTACATTTGGAGGAAAAGAATGAACATTCCCAAACCATGTGTGCAAGAGAGCTCCGCCAACCTCCGGAGCATGGACTACCAGACATGGCTCGTCATCTTTCGGGAGAATAACAGTTTCGCCGTTATTCATACTAAAGGTCTGAAAACCTGAGACGTACATTACACTAGATGGATGCTGTACTAAAAGTATATCTACGTTTCGTTCGTCCATTTCTTGCCGAATTCTGTTTATTCTGGCCAAGTATTCTTTCGAAGGAAATGATAATTCTTGTGCAAGGCCTCCAAGCATTTCTATGCTTACAGGTCCACCACTCAGGCTCGGATGAAGATCTACGTGCATTAATTCCTCCATAATTACCGAAATAGTGCTTGGTGCGGCATTTTACCATGAGTTCCCTTGAGTGTCTTATCTAGATGTTGTATGTTGCAATTTCGACGGCCGATTGCACTCGTAGTAATACTAAATTGGAGACATTTTATGGACGCCAATATCCAGTGGAGTCGAGTGATTTGCAGACAAGATGGGAATTATCTCGGTTGGCCAACAATAGCTTCACGTAGTAATGGTGAACTGCTAGTAGTTTTCTCTGGGGACAGAGAAGAACATGCATGCCCCTATGGGAAAACACAGATGATTCGTAGTTCAGACCAAGGGATATCATGGTCTAAACCTGAGACAATTAACAATTCACCTCTTGATGACAGAGATGCGGGATTATCAGTACTGGAATCAGGAACAATGATAGTTAGCTGGTTCACAGCTCCTTGGGGGGCTGCTATTAAGGGCGCTTCGGAACAAAAACTTTACCCTGAAAAACAAATTGATGCGTGGATAAGGCATTACCAAAAAGTTTCAAAATCTGAGGCTGAAAATTGGCTTGGAAACTGGACTCGTAGATCTACTGACGGTGGTCAAACATGGGGAACACCAGTCAATAGCATCACATCCACACCACATGGACCAAAACAACTTGCAGATGGAAGAATGTTGTATGTGGGCATCGATGATGTATACTCCGCCGAGCCAGAACTCACCTCAGTCGAGTCGGTTGATGAAGGTAAGTCATGGAAACAAATAGGTACCATACCTATTCCGGAATTCCACCAGGCGATCCAATACTGTGAACCCAATGCGGTTCAATTAACAGACGGAAAGATCATTTGTTTATGGAGACATCAACCTGACGAAACTGCGGACTATATTATTTTTGGTCCAGTAGATGAGAACAGATTCATGTGGCAAACCGAGAGCGCTGACGGGGGACATACCTGGACCCTGACACATCCGACCAAACTTTTGGGATATCCACCACACTTACTGCGTTTATCTGGTGGTGAAATACTGGCCACTTACGGGCGAAGACTTACGCCCATGGGAATAAGGGCATGCTTAAGTTTAGATGACGGTGAGTCCTGGGATGTGGAGAATGAATTAATATTACGTGACGACGCTCCGGAACTCGATCTTGGTTGGCCACCTGGCTGGGACTTGGGATATCCCGCAACGATTGAACTTGAACCGGGAGAGTTAATGACTGTCTATTACCAAATAGAGCCGCCTGATCACAAACCGAGTATACAAGCCACCAGATGGTCTGTTCATTGACTACGCTCAATAATTCGAACTCTTGAGGACAGTAAGTATGCACTACACAGCTTTTATACTGACCACAGCAATTACATTATTGCTTACAGCCTGCGGATCTAATGAGATTTCTGAGGAGGTCTCAAGTTATTCGATTAAGGCCGAAGTCTGCATCATGGGTGAAGCACGGAAAACAGTTCTATATATCCGCAACCTAGATGATTTCGAGTGGGCCGACGTTACTGTCGACCTTATTAAATCTAACATGGCATACCAAGGGAAATTTGACAGTATCCTACCAAACAAAGAAACGCCAACCGAAGCGATTACAAACCCCAGACTGTTCTCCCTAGACAACAGCCCTGGAGTTACCGGCGTAAACCCAATGGGAGACAAGGTAGCGTGGAGAGCCGTTCTCGGCAATTTCGCTAACCTACAAAGCGCCACCATATCAATCAAAACCCCATTCTCTTCTGAATGGGCCGGTCAAGTAGCTTCCTGTTAACAGAGTTGAAGATATTCTATGCAAATTATCATCAAATGGAGTAGGATGACTTACCAACAATACAGGTTAATCAATAACTGCAAACAGTATTTCCAATGAATCCTGTAACCACTTTCGACACTGTCGTAGTTGGAGCAGGCAGCTCAGGCGCAGTGATGGCATCTCGGTTATCTGAAGACCCGCACCATTCAGTTCTTTTGATAGAATCTGGTCCAGATTATGGATTGATCGAAGATACACCTACCGAAATCATCAAAGCCTTACCCAGAAACGTGGATATCGCCTCAAAGCTCCTTGGAAAAGACAGTATCCACGACTGGTCTTACACTGCTACAGCTACCGATCTCTTAAATACCATCTCTGTACCTAGAGGTCGCTTGGTAGGAGGGTCGAGTGCCGTAAATTCCAGCATATTTTTACGCGGGATCCCAGAAGATTATGATCTCTGGGCCACTCATGGAAATAACGAGTGGAGTTACGAGCATTTGCTGGCATACATGAGGTTAATAGAAGACGATCCAGATTTTAGCGAATATTACCATGGGAAGCTTGGGCCGACGCCAGTGCTAAGATTCAAGGAAAATACGTGGGCCAAAGAACAAGAGATATTTTATACAGCCTCTGTTGGTGCAGGTTACCAGGATTGCCCTGACCACAATGCACCGAATTCCTCTGGAGTAGGTCCCCTGCCATTAAACATTTCCCAAGGAGTTCGTTGGAATTCTGCTATGGCATATTTGATGGAAGCTCGATCGCGCGAAAACTTGACTATTCAAGCAGATACCCATGTACGTAAAATCCTCCTCCAAAATGGTACAGCTAATGGATTAGAGATAGAACATAAAAATAGTATTTCGAAAGTATTATCACATGAGATAATATTATGCTCAGGGACTATCTCGACCCCTCAAATACTCATGCTGTCAGGTATTGGACAGACGTCTGTGCTTGAAAGTGCCGATATAAAGGTGATGCACGATCTTCCCGGGGTCGGTAAAAACCTTTGGGATCACCCTCAAGTACATCTGAAATTCAAAACTTCCAATTCAATCGAGCATCAATATGATTCCCCTAGGCTCCAAGTTGGTCTTAAGTACACTGCTACAAATTCACCATATCGAAATGATATGTTCGTATTACCAACTCTGTTCACAAGTCATACAGCTCCCGATCCGTCAACAAATGTAGACTCTGTTTTCAGATTAGTATTTTGTTTATATTTCGCTCAATCACTCGGCCAGATAAGAATACGCTCAGCTGACCCTCATGAACATCCTGAAATTAACTTCCATTATCTGTCAGATCCATTCGACCGGATCAGGCTGAGAGAGGCTGTAAATATCGGTATCGACATGGCAGATCGAAAAGAATTTACCGAATTGATTGATCACCGTATCTCACCTGAAAACCATAACCTGAAATCTGATTTTGAGCTTGATAATTGGATTATGAGAAATTTGGAAACTAGTCACCATGCAGCCGGTACGGCGAAAATGGGGCCGACTTCAGATAGATACTCCGTTGTCGATCAGTTTGGCAAATTGCACGGTATCGATGGTATTCGAATAGCAGACGCATCCGTAATGCCTTCTTCCGTCAGGGCTAACACTCATCTGACATCTTTGTTAGTAGGGGAACGAATAGCGGACTTTATTAAAAAAGGGTTGTGACCAGAAATCACTCTCCCCTACGAAGAACACGCCCAGGCTTGGCATTAGTATGTTTCCCTTTACTTACAACTATTTCCCCCCCCACAATTACATATGAGATCCCTTCAGCTAGATTATGTGGGTCGTCGAAGGTGGCTGTGTCAACAATTTTATCCGGGTCGAATACAACCAGATCTGCCATATAATTTCTTTCTATTGTTCCACGGTTCTTCAAGCCCAATCTAGTGGCTGGCATATTTGTCATTTTTTGTATGGCGCATTCCAAGGATAAATACGATTTTTCTCGCACATATCTGCCCAATATTCGAGGGTGAGTACCATAAAACCTTGGATGTGGTTTATCTCTAGAATATGCCCCTACCGGAGAAATTGCATTACCATCAGATCCTATCATTGCTAGTTCATGTGTAAGGAAATATACAACGTCACTTTCGACTCTGTTATGAAAAACAGCTCCAATCTTGTTATCCTCCTCATCAACCAAATCTAAATATGTTTCTATAGGATCTGCTTTGCGGTCTTTAGCAATTTCCTCAACACTTTTACCTATCAGATTTTCACTAGTTTTTGATCCCACCTGTGCTATGACCACCGAATCAAAATCCCAGGGAAGGCCTCTGAAATGACCTTTTGTCATATCTAGTAGCGCCCGTTTACGCCCTTCTTTGGTACGCATGATACGGAGCATTTCCTGGTCCCCTCCGACTTGAAGCCAAGATGGAAGAGATTGAGCCAATCCAGACCCTGCGGCGGTATATGGATAAACGTCATACGTTGCATCCAACCCATCTGAGCGAGCCTTCTCGATCACATCAATCATCTGTTCACCGTCCCCATAAGCTCTAGGATCAATTATTGCCATGTGTGAAAATTGAACAGGTACCTGGGCTCTAAAACCAATATCCATAGCCTCTTGTATAGCACCAATATGGTTACCTCCCCAAACACGCGCATGGGTTACATAAAATGCATTATCGTATCCTGACATTACTTCAGCCAAAGCTACTATTTCGTCAGTATCCGCATACATGCCTGGAGCTCCAGTAAGACCTGTTGACATACTAAAAGCACCCTGCTCTATGGACTCTTCAACTAAAGAGCGCATGGTTTTTAATTCATCACGGGAGGGACATCTATCTTCGGTCAATCTAGCTGCCTTCCTGATGCTTCCATGTCCCAGTTGTGGTGCCACATTCATACTGACTCCCTGCGATTCCAATTGACTGGCCCAACCATCCAAATCCCGCCAGTTCCAATCAAAATTTTCGTTAGGAGATCTGTTAAGGATTCCGTGACCGTCTGGTCCCACAGGGAAAGGAGAATAGCCGCAGTTACCGACAACTTCTGTTGTTACTCCTTGATGAATTTTGCTGTCGCCTCCAGGATCATCCAACAGAGTCAAATCGGAGTGGGTGTGCATGTCAATAAATCCGGGAGAGATTATCAAGCCACTAGCATCTATGACTTTGGTCGAGTTTAGATTTTCAGCTTTGCCAACAAGCTCTATTCTCCCCTCCACAATCCCAACATCGGCTTGATATCTAAGCTTTCCAGTACCATCGATAACAGAGCCATTGATGATCAGAATATCTAATAGCATTTCCCACCCCCTTATCCACAGGTTTTAGTTGACTTCATCAATGAATTGGTACGATATGAATCCTATTTTTCGAATTCAATCCTAGGATCTATCAAGCGCAAAAGTATGTCTGATAGAAATGTGCCTATCACTGTCATCACTCCCAGCATGAAAATTATCATGGAAGCCAAAGACAGACTGTTGTTTTGTATTGAATCTATTAATACAGTTCCTAAGGTAGGCAAGCTCAGCACCCATGAAACTATTACACTTCCCGATATCAGGAATGGCAGCAGATATCCGATAGTACTTATGAAAGGATTCAATGCTATCCTTACCGGGTATTTAACTATGATCTTCCACTCAGACATACCTCTAGCTCTGGCTGCAGTCACATAGGGCTTTCTGAGCTCATCCAAAAGATTATTTCTTATTATTCTAATTAACGAAGCTGTTCCTGCTGTTCCGAGAACCAAAGCTGGTATCCATATGTGCTTCATAAAATCTAAGACGCGACCTAAACTCCAAGCGGTCTCTAAATATTCAGGTGAAAAGAGTCCACCAACACTTATACCTAACCAAGCCCATCCAACCCATAACAAACATAATGCCAGCAAAAAATCAGGCACAGCTAGTCCTAAGAAGCCAACGAATGTAATTGCGTAATCCATCTTAGAGTGGTGATAAACCGCGGAGTAAATACCTATAGGAAAAGCGATCGCCCAGGTAAAAATTATAGTCAGGAATGCAAGTAGTAATGTATTTAATAAACGATCTCGGATCAGATCGGACACCCTTGCTCGCCAATAACTACCTGAATCCGAGGGGAATGGAAGCAATATAGCGCTTTTCACCCATCTATAATATCTAACGGTGAGAGGACTTCTTGGGGCATATTCACGCGTTAAAACATCTTCCAAGACCTGATTTTGGGGACTTTGTTCGACCGATTCATCGAGACTGGCCCTTTTACCGGCAAGCATATCCAAATAATTGTTAACAGAGTCAGTCCGAGGATGGTACAAGAGCATGAACGCAAACAGAGAAATCAGCAAGCACGTGAAAACCCCTAGGATAGCACGTCGCACAATAAATAATATCATCTGATTAATGGCACTCGATATCTGACATAAAGTAACTTTCGACTAAACACAGCAGGTCTTAAAGAGATTAAGTAACATACCACCAAACTTGATTAACAACTTCTATGAATTGTGTTACATTTACCCCCAATACACAACCCTCGTATGGCTTACAACTAGGCGATGACACCCCAATGGACACACCTAATATAATTCGGGAACGGTTAAGCTTCACGGCAGCATTCATGGTTATTGGCGGAACCATCGGGGGATTGACCGTAATGATCAATCACCTTAGTCGTATTCCATTCTTCCTAGAATATAAACTTGCTGGTTTTCCTGAGGCTTATTTTGTATATGGCTCAGGAATAGCTACAGGATTAGTTATTGCTTTGCCTCTAGCCTACTTAAGTCATGGTGGCCCAAGATACCCTGGCACAACAAGGCAACATTCTAGTATTTGGTACTGGGTATTTGCCGCAGTAACTTTTTGGATTGGTTTTACACTACTACTTGGTGCTTTCTTTCTGCCATTATCGTTATTGTTACTATCATTACAACTTGGAATAGTCGGGATGGGAGATATATTCTTTGCAACAACAGATATTATTATTCTTGCCCCATGGAATGGAGTGGCTTCAGGTTCACCTTTCTTATTTAGCGCTTTATTCTCTGGCTTGTTTTTTGGAGTGGCTGCTATAACAATGGACCGAATTTCTGTTAGGTTCGTCTCCAAGTCCAATAACGTTCTGTGGATTACATCAATCATATTTAGTATTGGGATAACGATAGCAACCTTCTCCATACCCTACGAAGCTCTGGCAAAATTAGGGTGACATATTTACAATTAATGAGCACTCTTATTGCATCTGCTTTAACAATACTAATATTCCAGTGACAACTGCCGAATTTTTTCCAAGGAGAAAACTAAGTGACTTCTAATCGTGTGATTAATATCAGTACTCCGATGGCCCCACCAGACTGGGCTTTATTGCAACGCGAATTGATTCGCGCTAAGACTGATGCGTGCAGAGAATTTTTCGACAGGTATTTTGATCAAAACGGTTATTTGGAGATGATTCCTAGATGGGGTGGTAATGATGGCCCTGATGATGCAATCGAAAATCTCACGGACTGGCCAGTATTACACGCCTTAGGCGGTTCAGACGACATTTTACATATGTATAAAGCAGCATGGGAAGGACATCTCAAACAATATACAGAAGCCAAAACACAGGAAGTTCCTTTTGCCCGGGATGGAATGTACTACAGAGAATTCCCTGTGTCTTTCGATTGGCTTCACAACGGTGAAAGTATGTCCGTGTACGGACTCCAGGGACTGGGTGATCCATATGACCCAGAGTTCCGCAGAAGAGCCCGTAGGTATGCAGGGCTGTACATGGATGAAGATCCTATAGCAAAAAATTATGATCCTAAACACAAAGTTATTCGAAGTATGTTCAACGGAAGCAGGGGCCCTCTAATGCGGAAAGCTACCGCATTAGATTGGGCAGGCGACTATATTGAAGTTGAGGGACGGTTTAAACCTGGACATGGTGAACGCTCTTACGAGGAGATGCTGAAGCATTTTGAAGAATATAATGACATTGTAGGAGACCATCCTATGAACATGGGTGCTACTAGCTTGGTTCTGAACGCATTCATGTCAACAGGTGAAGAAAAATACAGCAACTGGTTAGTTGACTATATCGGTGCCTGGAGAGATCGCACATTTGCTAACAACGGCATTATTCCAAGTAACGTAGGACTAGATGGCGAAATAGGAGGAGCATGTGATGGTAAATGGTACGGAGGCACATACGGTTGGGGGTTTACAGTAACGGTCCCGCAAACCGGAGAATTATCACATCGCCCGTTTTTCATAGATAGATATCACTTAGGATTTGGTAATGCCCTGATACTTAGCGGTGACCAGTCTTACGTAGACGCCGTGCGAAAAACTATTGATGGTGTTAATTCCAATTCCAAAGTAATCAATGGCAAAACAGTGTATCCCAGAATGTATGGAGATGACGGATGGTATGACTTCAGGTCAGAACCATTCACCTCAGGGGCACTCGATGTGTATTATTGGTCCATGGATCCAAATGATCGCACGAGAGTTCCAGATAATGAATGGTTGAATTTCTTGGAAGGTAGAGATGATGGGTACCCAGTGCGTAAAATGCAGCATGAAATGAGCGAAGTACGTGCAAAAGCCGAAGGTATCAGAAATGATATGACCACACCCGACACAAGAATGTCAGATGATCCAATGGCATTCAATCCAGGTTGGGTAGGCACATTGGTACAAACAATGCTTGGAGGGCTTCCAACTACTAACGCCGCTTATCCTATGCATAGTAGAATTAGGTACTTTAACCCTGAACAAAGAAGAGCAGGTCTCCCTGAAGATGTCTGTTCACTTGTTAATGCCTTATCTGCAGACGACATTAAGCTAACTCTAGTCAATACTAACCAGGTGAAACCACGCACGGTGATTATTCAAGGCGGAGCCTACGGAGAGCACCAAATAGAGGACATTCAGGTTTCTGGTCACAAAAATCAGGTAGACGAGAATCACTTAGCTATAGAGCTCGCTCCTGGATGCGGAGCTGACCTGTTAATGAAAACCCAAAGATACACCAATAGTCCAACTCTGGAATTTCCATGGGTTTAGCAAACCCATGGCAGATCATCTATCCTATAGATATCGATTGAACCAATCCAACATTCGACTAAAATATTCTCGTCTCATATCGACAGGTCCCGACCTTAAGAATCCATGGGAACACTCAGGAAATCTAACGAATTCTGCATGCACTCTTGCCCGTCTCAGCGCTACAAAATACTGTTCACTTTGACTTATCGGACATCTTAAATCTTGTTCACCATGAAGTAATAGTACTGGAGTATTTACTCGATCTGCATAGGTGATAGGAGAGTGCTTCAAGTATCCATCCAATCCCTGTTGCCGAGTTCCTCCCCACTCTATTTCGCCGAATGACACACCTATGTCTGAAGTCCCGTACATACTGGTTAAATCTATACAAGGTGCACCTACCACCGCTGCATTAAATCTATGATCCTGCCCTACAGCCCAGGCGGTCATGTAACCGCCATAGCTATAACCTGTAATACCTAACCTTTGTTCGTCCACATACGATCTAGATGACACAAGTTCTACTGCAGCCATTATATCTCTAAAGTCTTCTCCTCCCCAATCTTCTTGCACGGATTTCATAAAATCTAATCCGTATGTTGAAGACCCCCTAGGATTAACGGCCAGTACTAAGTATCCATTGGTTGCCAAAACTTGCTGAGTCGGGCTGAAATCATCATAGTAGGCACTATGTGGCCCACCGTGTATAGTCAACACCAAGGGATAGCTGGCTGATGAATCGAAATCTGGGGGAATATATAATCTACAGTCTATATTTAGGCCATTTCCTTTTGAGATAAAACGTTCCACCGAAGCAGGTTTGTGTTTCTCAAGATAAACACGATTGTAATTAGTCAGGATTTCCACCTCTCCCGACATCAAATCCACGACTGCGATATCTGATGGGGAGGAATCAGTAGATACGACGCTACACGCCTTATCCGCATCAGGTGTAAAAGAAATGGCTGACCATTCTTCACGTCCTCCCACAACTCTCTCGGCTGATCCATTTCTCAATGACAATTTGTACACGTATGATTTCGACTGTGCATCAGCTACCATAAACAAGTTATCGTCCTTGTTCCAAATAATTCTCGTCGCAGACGATGCTGCACCGCTGTAACCGGCCTGAGGTTTAATGCTATCGTCAGTTACGCGGCTCGGAAGATGATCAACCTGCAATACATATATCCATCCCTGTGACCAAACATCAGCTTTAGGATCTTGGGATCCGAAAACTGCTATCTTATTCCCACAGGGAGACCATACCGGACGTTCCACTGTAATTAAGCCATGAGACCACTTCTCGGGTTCACTTCCTTCAGACGAAATAACATACGCAGCATTACTATCTTCTATATCTCTGTCATTCTCCATATCAGAAACGAAAGCTATCCTAGTACCATCGGGAGACCACGATGGTGACCAATGATCACCTTTAGCAAAAGTGACCTGATTGGTGCCTCCACTAGAAACATCCAATACAAAAATCTGTCTATAAAGAGATCCTCTCCAGCCTAATCCATCTTCCCGATACCTTATATTTTTCACCACCCGTACTTTGGACGCATCTTTAGTGAATTCTTGGCCATCACTTTCGTCCTCGGCCACATCTGAAACTACTACGATCTGAGTCGCGTCAGGACTCCATATCATCTCCTGCACACCATAGCTAAACGAAGATAAGCGCTGTGCTTCCCCTCCCATAGTAGAAATTAACCAAATTTGTCGTATCTCATTTTCATCTGGGCGTATGAAAGCAATAAATTTCCCATCAGGTGAATAGGTAGGATTACTGTCTTTCGGTCCACTGGTAAAAGGTGAAGGTATTTCAGAGAAACCGGTCGCAGTTATCATTAGTTGAGAATGAGATTTTAATGAATCTTTTTCCACCCAGCCTCGTGTGAACACAACCGAACTTCCATCTGGAGAAATCGTAGGTTCCTTAACCGTGACTAGTTCATATACATGATCAGGACCAATAGAGTTTTCCAATTAACACCATCCTATGAAAACTACATATGCTATAACTCTGCATACCATCATCACCAGGAGCAATATGTGATTACCCTAGTTTTCAATATATCTATCGTGGTTGGGAGGTGGCTATTTAGAACTGCCCATATACTCCCCTTCCTGATCCACTTCTTCTCTAAGTAGGCAAAGCTCCTCCGCCGTGGGTGGTTGTATACTCGACAAATCTGCGGAGCTCATCAGTTCAAATCCCGTATTATCCTGTACCTGATCAATGGAAATGCCAGGCATAAGTCCAGATACTTGGAGACACCCAGTAGTTTTATCAATTCCCAGGACGGCCAGATTTGTTATTACCAAGATATCTGGATTTTGAGAGGTCAAACCTGCTTTTTCTCTTCCGTGGGGACCATCAATATATCCTGGACTAGTGATAAAATCACATTTTTCGGGGAACCTTCTCTTTTCATGCCTCGTTATTATTAGAATTTTTTTAGCGTGGGATGCTAAATCATTAGCCCCTCCGCTGCCAGGAAACCTTACCTTTGGCGACTTATGATTCCCTATAACAGTGGAATTGACATTAGCATATCTATCTATCTGTGCTCCTCCCAAAAACGCCACATCGGCCAATCCTCGTTGAAGAATACCTCCCAAAGCATCTATCAGGGATCCGTGACGAACTGCCCTATGCATCACTCTTGCATCGGTGACTGAATTAGGAGTTCCAACAATTTGAGGCGCT
>CEUS01038007.1_pt1 | contig 28052 bp, 21 predicted proteins | sample 427031 | NCBI WGS metagenome assembly CEUS01 (sample SAMEA2622837, study PRJEB7988) | marine metagenome | biome: marine biome (ENVO:00000447); feature: marine epipelagic mixed layer (ENVO:xxxxxxxxx); material: "saline water (ENVO:00002010), including plankton (ENVO:xxxxxxxx)" | depth 140 m | reverse complement strand
GATCTCCCGTCGCTTGGCGCCAGCGTTCAGCAGCCAGTGATACTGATCAGCTCGATTTCTGGTCTCCACTTCCTCTTTACGAGCCTTGTCATCCTCAGCATTTGTTTCCGCTTCTTGCATCATCCGATTAACTTCATCTTCGCTGAGACCACTAGACGAAGTAATAGTAATTTTTTGTTCCTTGCCAGTTCCCAAATCCTTCGCAGAAACGTTAACGATGCCGTTCGCGTCTATGTCAAAGGTGACTTCAATTTGCGGAACTCCACGTGGCGCAGCCGGAATACCGACAAGGTGAAACTTCCCAAGCGTCCGATTGTCTCTTGCCATCGGGCGCTCCCCCTGTAACACGTGTACTTCAACGCTAGTTTGACTATCGGCCGCCGTAGAAAAGACCTCACTCTTCTTAGTTGGAATAGTCGTATTACGTGTCAAGAGTGTCGTCATGACCCCACCAAGGGTTTCAATACCCAGCGATAACGGCGTCACATCTAAAAGAAGGAGATCTTTAACCTCGCCAGACAGTACTCCTGCCTGCACTGCTGCCCCAACTGACACAACCTCATCAGGATTAACCCCCTTATGAGGCTCCCTACCAAAAAGTTCCTGAACAATCTCCTGAACTTTTGGAACTCGTGTAGAACCACCCACAAGCACCACTTCATCAATCTTGGAAGCATCAAGGCCAGCGTCAGACAATGCCTGCTTCACCGGTCCGACAGTCCTTTGCAACAAATCTTCGACGAGCTGTTCAAATTTTGCTCTAGTAAGGGTCTTTTGTAGATGCTTTGGTCCACTTGCATCCGCAGTAATAAATGGAAGATTTATCTCCGTCTCCATAACCGTTGACAATTCCATCTTAGCTTTTTCAGAAGCCTCTTTTAGACGCTGCAATGCCATACGATCTTTGCCAAGATCTATACCTTCATCGTTCTTAAACTCCCCAACAATCCAGTCGATAATTCTTTGATCTAAATTATCTCCACCAAGATGGGTGTCACCGTTCGTTGCTTTAACCTCCACAACGCCTTCACCGACCTCGAGAATGGAAATATCGAATGTTCCGCCACCAAAATCGAACACTGCAATGGTTTCATCTTTTTTCTTATCAAGACCATAGGCTAATGCCGCTGCGGTAGGCTCGTTTACTATCCTCATGACCTCAAGTCCGGCAATCTGACCTGCATCCTTCGTCGCTTGCCGCTGCGCATCATTAAAATATGCCGGGACCGTTATCACTGCTTTTTCAACAGATTGCCCCAAATATTCTTCTGCTGATTGTTTAAGTTTCTGTAAAACCATGGCAGAAATTTGCGGGGGTGAATAATCTTTGCCAATAGCTTCAACTTGGGCTGCGCCATTAGCCGCCTTACTTACAACGTAAGGCACCATTTTCATCTCTTCACTAACTTCATCATATCTACGACCAGTAAACCTCTTAATTGAAAAAACAGTGTTTTCAGGATTTGTCACTGCCTGTCTCTTTGCAACCTGCCCAACGAGTCTCTCGTCATTCTTAGTGAATGCAACCACTGAAGGAGTCAACCTCCCTCCTTCAGGATTTGTAATAACAGCAGGTTCATTGCCTTCCATAACCGCCACAACAGAATTTGTAGTTCCTAAATCAATACCAATAATCTTGCTCATCTTTTTTCCCCAATACACCAAAACCTAAGTTTAGACCCCACTATGGGGACCAACGCACTGTAAAATTTAAATATCTACATAAATAAAATTATAAAATCTTAGCATGGCATTGTAAAGTATTATTTACTGTTTTTACTGATCATTCTTACTATTAAGCAAACTTGATATTTTTATTCCGGTAAAATCTGAATCTACTAGGAGATATTTAAACTGACTGAAAAGAGTAAACCTTACTCAAAAGCCATAATAAGTGGCCTGTTTCTCATAGCGTGCACCCTCGGCTTAATCAGCGGTGCGCTATTTGCATATTCTCCAGATTTAGAAATCATTTCTGAACTCGACAGCTACACCCCAGGCACAATTACAAGAATCCACGCTAAAGGCGGTGAGTTAATTGGGGAATTCGCGACAGAAAGACGGGTAATTATTGAATACGATGAGATTCCAGAAGTTCTTAGACATGCAATCATTGCAGCAGAGGACGGCAACTTCTTCGACCATGTCGGTTTTAATATCCCTCGAATTCTAGCGACCGTTGTGGATAATATTCTGTCTGGTGATTTGACCGCGGCAGGTGCGAGCACCCTCACCATGCAATTAGCCAGAAACGTTACATTGGGTGGAGAGCAATTAGGTCTCGAAAAAACGTGGCAACGAAAACTGCGCGAGGCTTACTATACATTCCACATTGAAAAACGCTATACCAAACGAGAAATCTTTACACTTTATTGCAACCAAATGTGGCTAGGAACTGCCACTCATGCCGCAAACGGAGTCGAAGCTGCCTCCCGTCTTTATTTTGGAAAATCCGCTAAACAACTAACACTTGAGGAAGCTGCCCTAATAGCAGGAATCATCCAATCCCCAGCAAGGCAAAGCCCTCTTGTGAATATCGACCTTGCTCGTTCTCGTCGAAACTATGCTCTACAAAGAATGGCAACCGAAGGATTCATCACGGAAAAAGAAGCCAACGTTGCAAAGGAGCTTCCAATTCGACTCGCTCAGCGTGAACAACGTAGCAATTCGGTAGCACCATACTTTATTGAAGAAATCCGCCAACACTTAGAGAAAGAATACGGCGCAAAGCGTTTATACGAAGACGGGTTAGTCGTGCACACGACCCTAGATGCAGCACTCCAAAAAGCCGCAAATAAAGCTGTTTCCGAAGGCCTTCGTCGAGTTGACAAACGGCATGGTTTCCGCCCTATATCGAATAACGTTCTAGCAGATACTGAAAACCTCGACGCGTTCACACACAGTCGGTGGAATCTTCCAATGAAAATTGACGACGTCGTCCCTGCTGTTGTGACCGATGTGTCGGACAATACAATCTCGGTAAGATTCGGAAATCACCAAACTGTAATTGAGCCTGAAGGGTTCAAGTGGACTCGGCGCCCTGCAGAACAGCTTGTTTCCATTGGCGATTTAATCGAGGCGCGCATTACTTACCTCAACCCAGAATCCAAGCAGATCCAAGTCACACTCGATCAAGAACCCACTATAGAAGGCGCACTAATTGCTTTAGACAACCAGACAGGCCAAATAATATCTATGGTCGGAGGTTACAGCTACGAAAGAAGTAAATTTAATCGGGCTACCCAAGCGAAGCGACAGCTCGGCTCTCTGTTCAAAGGCGTACTCTATGCTGCCGCAATCGACCAAGGATATACGACAACCTCCTTATTGGAAGATAATCCAATCAGTTACGAAGTAGGAGTTGAACAGGATCTATATGAACCCGAGAACTACGACAAAAAATATGAAGGGGCAGTTACTCTTCGACGGGCACTCGAAAAATCTCGCAACGTTCCATCTGTGTGGCTCATGAATGAAATCGGACCACAAATCGTTGTAGATTTTGCGAGAAATCTTGGATTCACCTCTCCGATACCACCGTTCCTCTCGGTTGCACTGGGGTCAAATGAAGCGTCATTAACTGAAGTTACCAGCGCATACTCGGTTTTCCCAAATCGAGGAATCAGGATGCTGCCCTATCAAATTGAACAAATTAGAGACCGCGAAGGAAAATTACTTGAAGAAGGTAGACCCACTCCTCAAGATGCAATACGGCCAGATACTGCGTACATTATGGTCTCACTAATGCGAGGTGTCGTTCAACGGGGAACAGGGCGAGGAGCACTGCGCTTAGAGTGGCCGGTAGGCGGAAAAACCGGAACAATGGACGATTATACCGATGCTTGGTTCGTAGGCTTCGATCCAGAAATAACGGTTGGAGTTTGGGTTGGCAATGACGAAAAAATCTCTCTCGGCGAAAACGAGGAAGGCGCAGCCGTCGCACTTCCTATTTGGCGGGAATTTATGCAAGCATACATCGCCAAGCGTGAAGGACGAGCCCCTGAAGGCTTCTTGCCTCCACCTAACATTATTTTAAAAGCCGTTGATGAAATAACTGGAGAGCTAGCGGAACCTTGGGCAGATGGTGCAATTCAAGAAACATTTATTGCAGGAACGGCACCGGGAACAACATTTCGTCAATAAAATCGAAAAACATGAAGTTCTAGATCTTTTTATCAGTAAAAACAAGATCGCTGGTTTTCTGCATCAGAAAACCTTTAATAAAGTTATCGATATCACCGTCTAGCACTCTCGCCACATTACCAACCTCGATCTTTGTTCTGTGATCTTTGACCATCTGGTAAGGATGCATGACATAGCTTCGAATTTGGTTGCCAAAAGCAATATCTTTCTTTTCACCGCCAATCTGCTCAAGACGATTCTGTTGCTCTTGACGTTTAAGATCAAAAAGACGAGAACGGAGAACTTTCATCGCGGCATCACGATTACGATGTTGCGATCTCTCATTCTGACAGGACACCACTATGCCGGTTGGAAAATGGGTGATCCGAACCGCCGAATCAGTAACATTAACGTGCTGTCCCCCAGCCCCACTTGATCGATATGTATCGATCCGAAGATCTTTATCCTCAATCTCAACGTCAACATCATCAGGAAGCTCAGGCCACACAAACACTGAGGCAAACGACGTATGTCGGCGTGAGGCCTGATCATATGGCGAAATCCTAACCAGCCTGTGAACCCCGGCCTCAGCAAGCAACAGCCCATAAGCATAATCACCTGTAACAGTAATAGTTGCGCTCTTAATCCCAGCTTCTTCTCCGGGTTGAAAATCAATAACCTCGCTTGAAAAGCGACGACGCTCAGCCCATCGTAAATAGGTGCGGATAAGCATTTCTGCCCAGTCCTGAGATTCTGTTCCTCCTGCCCCTGGGTGAACTGTAAGAATACCGTTGCAGTAGTCATGTTCCCCACCCAGCATTTTCTTGATTTCAGCCGCTTCAATTTCAGTCTCTAGATCACTTAGTGCAACAGTCAAATCTCCAATAACACTCTCGCCTTGATCAACCCATTCCATTAAAACATCAAGATCTTCACTTTTGTGCTTGAGGGATTCAGATAAGTCGTGATCTTCCTGTAACCGTCTACGGCGACGGAGAACCTCCTGTGCGGCATCTGTATCCTTCCAGAAATCAGGTTGAGATGCCCGCTGTTCTAAACGTGCTATCTCATCAACAAGACTGACCGAGTCAAAGATAACTCCGCAAATCTGAGGCTCTCTTAATAAGTTTTTGATAACGCTTTACTAATTCTTCACGTTCAATATCCACAAACCCTCTCCGTTCCGTACTTCAGGATTTTAATTTCCTAAAAAAACTTGTCTTGAACCCGCAGATTGCTAACAGACAACCACTAATAATGACACACATATATTCGAATAAATTCCCGATACGACTGTATATTGTACGTGCTTCGAGTAGTCTCACATCAGTCGTGAGAACCTGCCTCTCAAATAGTGCCGTCTGTTCCAGCACTCGCCCGTAAGGATCGATAACGCCACTAATACCAGTATTCGCTGAACGCACAAGAAAACGACCGAGTTCAATTGATCTCATGGTCGCTTGCTGAAAGTGTTGAAAAGGAGCTGCACTATTCCCATACCATGCGTCATTAGTTATCGTTGTTAGCAACTGACTGCCACCTTCAACCGATCCCCTCAATAAATCAGGATAAATAACCTCGTAACATATCGCTGTGCTAACAGCCCGCTTGCCCATCATTAAAACTTGTGCCCCAGGACCGGCGGAAAAATCAGAAACTGTTTCAACCAATGGCGACACAAAAAACAGTGCACTTCGAAACGGAACATACTCACCAAAAGGTACGAGATGGTGTTTGCGATATATCCCTTCTGTGTCACCTCTAGAACCCACCATTACCGCAGAATTGTAGTAGTGCACCCGATCCTGCTGAGAAGCGACTTCGGTTGTTCCCAGTAGTATATGGACATCGTGCTCTTGAGTCAGTTCTCTTACTGGTGCAGCTAGGCTTGGATTTTGTTCAAAGGAAAATGGAGTCGCAGCCTCTGGCCAAATTATTAATTCCGCTCCATCAGCAATTGATTGACGCGTTAAATCAAGATAAGCCTTATAGATATCATCACTTAGCGCTGGATTCCATTTATCATGTTGATCTATGTTGGCTTGAACTGCAGCAACACGCAATGGAGTACCTGCCTTTAGAAGACCTCCGTCACTTAACCGTGACATGCCATAAGCAACTGTGGCCAAAAGGATACCTACTGTGGCAACAATACCAAGCACTCTACGAGCATCTTTAACAAAAATTGAGAAAGCAATCGTCGAATTAACGAGAACTATTAATCCCGAAAGTCCCATTACCCCGAAAATACTCGCAAGTTGAGCCACGGGAAGTACTCCCGTTTGGCTGTACCCGAGTAGCTCCCAAGGAAAGCCACCAAAAATGTACAACCTCCCAACCTCACTGCTGACCCAAAGAGCAGGAGCAAAGAAAAGTCCGACAATACCAATACGACTGTGTAACATAAATATACCAGCAGCAAAAAACGCAGGAAAAAAACTGAGATAAATAACAAGCAAAATATAAACGGACGCTGAAATACCATCTGACAGCCCGCCATATTCATTAGTTACTTGGGGAATCCAATTAATGACAATACCAAAGTAGAAAATCCCGCTAACCAAACCGAGCCAAAACGCATCTAACACGTTCCGCGTCCGAATCAGTGCAACCAACAGTGGAACAAGTGAAATCCACGCTAGAAGAGAATGACCATGTCGAGGGAAACTAAGTGCGAGAACGCAACCTGATACAAAAGCTAGAATTATATTAGACGAACGTGAAGTCAACACTATTGAGTGATCCAAGGCTTGAAATCTTCTTCGCGTTCCAAACGCTGCCGAATATGCTCAGCCTCTTGGTGCGCAACGTATTGACCTACACGAACTCGATAAACTGACACGGGCGCACCAGGCGAAGGCTCAAGAACATACGCGGGAAAGCCTTTAGCAATCAAATGACCAGCAACTTGTTCTGCTGCCTTTGGAGAACGTAAGGCCGCAACTTGAACAGTATAAGCAGCGCCTGAAACCGTAGTGATTCCTGCCGCATCACCTATGTCTCCATCCTCTGCAGCAGTACGACCCTCAACAATATTATCAACCGACTCTTTTTGAGAAAAATTTCTCAAAGAATCTCTAGCAAAAGATTGAGCGCCGTCGACATCGCTGCCCACTGGCGACTCAATGTCAGACGTCTGCAGCTCACCGGGAAGAGCTTCCTCAACTGGAGCACTACTCTGAAGTCTTTGTGGATACGTCAACTGATCTTCCGCTACAGCTATTGCAGAAGGTGCGCCATTTCTGGTTTCTATAACAGGAGGAAGTAATTCTCCCTGAAACCCTGGATAAGAATCGGGCTGACCGGCACCGGCAGTTTCGGGACCCCCACGTCCGACAACAACTCCAAATAAAAACACGACAACTGCTACGGCCGTCGCGGCCATGAACAAAAAAACGACCTGCTTCGCAGTAGGTGTAATAGTCTTCGAGGTTTCAGAAGATTCCGTCATTCTTTGATCTCAACCTATTCTGAACACTTACACCTCAACCTAACATTTACGGTGTAGAGTCTTTCTTTGTAAAAAACTGAGTCAATAGGTCCATCGGTAAAGGAAAGACTAAGGTTGAATTCTTTTCACCAGCTATCTCAGTTGCAGTTTGAAGATATCTAAGTGTTACAGCTAATGGTTCTTGACTCATCGCATTCGCCGCTTTAGCCAACTTCTCAGATGCAATAAATTCACCCTCGGCGTGAATGATTTTAGCACGCTTCTCTCTCTCCGCTTCCGCTTGTCGAGCCATCGCTCGCTGCATATCCGGAGGAAGATCGACATGCTTCACTTCAACAGAAGAAACTTTGACACCCCATGGATCCGTCTGCGTATCTAGGATTTCTTGGAGTTCTTTATTTAAGGACTCCCGTTCGGACAATAAACCATCCATTTCGACTTGACCAAGCACGCTACGTAAGGTGGTCTGCGCCAATTGAGACGTGGCATAATGAAAATTCTCAACCTCTACAATCGCTCTAAGAGGATCCATTACACGAAAATAGACGACCGCGTTAACCTTGACCGAAACATTATCTTTAGTAATGACATCTTGCGGAGGAACATCCATAACGATCGTTCGAAGACTCACACGAACCATCCTGTCAAGAGGAGCAAAAACTAAAATAACACCAGGTCCTTTGGGCTGTGGTAATAATTTGCCTAGTCTAAAAATTACAGCTCTTTCATACTCGTTTAAAATCTTGATAGAACTTACAAGATAGAGCGCTACGACCAGAAAAAACAAAAACGTCGGCTCCATAGAATCACCCTCCGAATTAAAATATTTATTTTCGCTTTACTATAAGCTTCAATCCAGTAACTGACACAACACGGATTTCCTCACCCACATTAATGTCTACATCAGCCATGGCCGACCATAATTCCCCATGAGTAGAAACTAACCCCGAAGATCCTGCAGAGATCGATTTCGTCACGAGTCCTGTTTGACCAACCATACCACTACGACCTGTTACAGGCGTTGCAAGTTGAGCACGAAGGCCCAAGCGTGTCAAACCTAAGACAATAAGTCCAAGGGGCAACATTAATGAGATGACAAAAAACCAACCAAGCTGTAACTCGGGTAAAGGAGAATCAACTAACATCAATGAACCAAGTACCATGCTTACAATTCCGCCAGTCGCCAGCAAGCCGTACGTAGCGGTCATCATTTCTGCAACAAGAAGACCGATACCAAGTAAAATCAACAATAAACCCACGTAATTAATTGGCAATACTTGAAATGCAAAGAACGCCAAAAGCAAGCACACAGCGCCAGCGATGCCAGGAATTATGCCCCCTGGGTTCCAAAGCTCAATGGTTAACCCTAACGTACCAAGACTCAATAGAAGCACTGCTATTTGGGGGTGGGCAATAGCACTCAACAATCGTTGCCGCCAAGTCATCTCTATTTGTTCAACCTCTAGACGCCCAATATCCAACACGACCGTCTCTCCATCCCATCGTGTCACCTCGTATCCATCAAGAAGTTGAAGAAGATGATCCACATCTTCGGCCACAAAATCAATAAGTGGAGGTTCGGCTTGCAGTGCTTCTTGCTCTGTAAACGATTGACTCTCTACAACTGCCTTTTCCGCCAATTGAACGTTTCGATTTCTTTGGCTTGCCAAAGACCTAGCATAGGCCGCCACATCAGACGCAGCCTTTTCTGCCATCGTTTCATCCATACTTTCGCCAGTACCAGAAACAGGGTGGGCCGCACCAATATGTGTACCTGGAGCCATTGCCGCCACATCAGCCGCGATAGTAATAAGAAAGCCTGCAGAAGCCGCTCGCGCTCCACTTGGGCCCACATAAACGACAACAGGGGTATCTGACTCAATAATGCTAGTGTTAATAGCTCTCGTAGCGTCAACTAAACCACCTGGAGTCCGAAGCACAAAAACAATCAAATCGACGTCATTGGCATCAGCTTTTTTGACAGTCTGGTTAATAAATTCAGCCGAAACAGGGTGAATCAGAGAATCAACTTCGGCAACATACACCTTAGTTTCATTTACACCGGGAACTCTTTCTTGCGCATTTACCCACAATTTATCTAGCGAGCAAACAGCTATCAAACACAATACTGCGCAGGCCAAGCTAAGATTGTTAAACACTTTCATAAATCTCTGCACGCTATGACTCTATATGGTTATAGTCACAAGGTATCTAAGTCCCCTTGACCTGTCAACAACCAAAGGCGCACTCCATGCAACGTAAAAACGAATCAGTAAACATTCGAATCTGGTAAGGTTAGTCGATTCAATGCAAACAGCAGTGATTCTTGCAGGTGGGCGGGCGCGGCGTTTTAATGGACAAAATAAACCACTTCTTCCTATTGGAGGAACAAGCATCATATGCCGTCAGCTCAAACTTTTAACTTCCATAACCGACTCCGTTGCGATCGTAACGAACGATGTACACAGTTACTCTCACCTTGAAGTTGCCATCTGGAAAGATTTGATTCCAAACGTCGGGCCACTCGGTGGAATCTATACTGCGTTGAGCAATTCTCGAACCGACCGCACTTTAATTATTGCAGGAGACATGCCTTTCTTGACAAAGGAATTCCTTCAATATGTCGTCCATGTTCAAGAAGATGCGGACATCGTCATCCCACACAATACAGATGGCTATCAACCGCTATGCGCTTCATATGGAAACGGCTGTCAAGACTTACTTAAACAGCGTATCGAAAAAGGACACCTGAAACTTATCGACCTCTTGTCAGACTGTCGTGTTTACGAAATTAAGTCAGAAGAAATAAAATCACTTAACCCAAACGGTAATTTATTCTTTAATATCAATACACCGGAAGACTATCGAGAGGCTAATATTCTCGCGTCCCAATAAAATCTAATGATTCTTTCAGTCCATAACATTTTGCGCACACGGCTGGCCAAAGCCTTGAGAACTCTTTATAAACTAGACGCTGATGCCGTGCCGGCTATCGGTATTAAATACCCACCAGACCGGATGCTTGGTGATTTAGCAGTCACTGTAGCGTTTGAATTGGCACGCACTCTTCGTAAACCCCCAAAACTCATCGCCCAAGAATTGATAGCCGCCATCGGTGATATTGAGGGAATCACGAAAAGTGAAGCCACACCAAACGGGTACATCAATTTACACCTTGATCGTCGGAGTCATCTTCAGGCTGCTTTTGGTCAACCAGACAGCACACCATCTGGAACAGCAGACATGAAAACAGTGGTTGAACACACCGCAATTAATCCAAATAAAGCCGCACATGTAGGCCACCTGAGAAACTCGGCTTTGGGAGACACCCTCGTTAGACTGCTACGTTTCCAGGGACATCATGTTGAGACTCAAAATTATATCGACGACACCGGCGTGCAGGTTGCAGATGTTGTAGTTGGTTTTATAGAAATAGAACAGATGAACTTGGAAGCAGTAAAACATCTCGCAGACACGACGCAATTTGACTACTACTGTTGGGACTTATATGCCCGTGTCACAAGTTGGTATGAAGAAGATCCTACGCGACTAGAAAAGCGAACACAAACATTACACGCTTTGGAACGCGGCAAGAACGACACTGCGACGCTTGCCCATTTTATAGCCGAGCGTATCGTGCGTCTCCATCTCAAAACGATGGATCGTCTCAATATTGAGTACGATCTGCTAAGTTGGGAAGGAGACATCCTGCAACGTGATTTTTGGGCAACAACCTTTGAAATCCTCAAAACTTCTGGAGCAATCTCGTATGAAACGAGTGGGAAACAGACCGGTTGCTGGATTATGCCGATTACCGATGGAACAGATAATGAAGCATCTGAAGCAGAAGAGGAAGTAGATAGCGAAAAGGAGGCTCGAGCAAAAGTAATTGTTCGATCTAACGGAATCGTAACTTACGTCGGAAAAGATATTGCGTATCAATTTTGGAAATTTGGCTTACTAACAAACAACTTTAATTACAAAATCTTTAGCGAGCAACGCTCAGGAAAAACTCTTTGGACGACCATTTCCGGTGATTCTTCTGTATTTAGGAACAACGCCGTACAACCTGATTTTGGAAATGCTACCGCTGTTTATAATGTCATCGATACACGACAGTCATACCTGCAACGTCTACTGCAACAAGCTTTACACGCTACTGGCCATAAAGAAGAGTCTAGCCGTTCAATTCATTTTTCCTATGAAATGGTGGCGCTATCAAATCAGACAGCAAAAAGCCTTGGTTACGAAACCGATGATGAGCGTCCCTTTGTTGAAGTCTCTGGACGAAAAGGACTCGGCGTCAAAGCGGATGACCTTCTTGATCTAGTAACGAAAGCGGCCAAAGAACAGGTCGTTACACGGAACACAGAACTGACGAAAACAGAGGCACATTCAATTGCCACAGCAATTGGAGTAGCAGCCATTCGATATTTCATGATCAAGTATTCTCGAGTGAAAGTAATCGCATTTGACCTGAACGAAGCCCTCAGCTTTGAAGGCGAAAGCGGACCCTATCTCCAGTACGCAGCACTTAGGTCCATGAACATCCTCGACAAACTTCATTCTCAGTACGGAACAACCGAAGACATAATCATTGGAAAACTTTCCGACATTCCAAATACTGTGTTTTATGACCAAAACAATAATGATCTCTGGAACTTAGTATTAGAATCTTCTCGACTCGACGAAATTGTCGATCAAGCGATCCGCACCTTAGAACTATCGGTTCTGGCGAAATATAGTTTCACTCTTGCTCAACACTTTAACGCCTTTTATCATAAATATCCTGTGATAAAAGAAGAGGAAGAAACTGTTCGTCTCTACCGTGCGGCAGCAGTTCTTTACTTCAAGCAACAGATAACGCAAGCATTACACCTAATAGGCTGCACTGTGCCTCATCGAATGTAAGGTGGCGACGATCCAGTTACGACTCAAATTTAATGCGCGGGAAATTCAGGCGCTCACGTAACAGCCGACCTGCTTCTGACCTTACGGCCCCTTTAAATACTTGGTCGGTCATTCTATATCGATAAGCAGACAAGGCTTCTTCCGCCTCTATCTGTAAGGCCTTACTTATTAATGGATTCAGGTGCTCCCACGCGGCAAGAAGCAGAGAGCGATCGATTTCTGCTAGCTCTTCAATGAGGAGATTACGTTCCGGCCCAGTCGCGCGTTTGGCACCTGAACGCAACCCATCCAACGTCTGTATAACCTTCCTGACCGCATCAACTGTCTTCGCAGGCTGTTTGTTCTGGCTGTGCCACTTAGTTAATTCGAGGATAACGCGATCAAGATGATCGATGAGCGACAAGCGTCGCGACATATTTTGATCGTCGGCTTTAGGATTGATGTCACTTATAGCTCCGACAGCCCGTCTCCATTCCCTAAATAAGTCCATCACATCATCTTCGCAATACTCGATACGAACTGGCCTACGTACTTTTCCGCTGGACTCACGGCGACCAACCACGCGATCAATCGCCTTAAATACAATACTCAAGGGGATTTTTTCCTGAGCCCATGTACAGACAAGTTCAAACGCTGGTCCGACAATTCTTATTAGATGACCATCATTACGCCGACAGAGATAAGATTCGACATCACGACAGTAGAAGCCTTGATCCATTCCATTCCCACACTATCTGCGAACCCAATAGGGTTAATCTGATCTTTCTGATATCAATCGCGAATAACATCGCAACCATTACGAGAATCTCATTGAGCAGCGCTATCTCTCCACTCGACGTCTCCCGCCCGCAAGCGTTCAATCTTTCCGTTAGATAAAACAAGAAGCGCGCCTTCTATATCTATGCCTTTTGTAATTCCGTGTCGGCTTTCATTACCCTCAACCCACTGAATTTCTGTCTCCTTGCTCATAGGCGCCAACTCTGACCATCGGCCTAACATCACATGACTGTATCCCTGAAGCATTTTAAGACGCCATTCTGACATTGCGGCCAATACCTCAATAAAAACTAATGCCCGTTCAACCTTCTTTCCAACTTCTCTTTCAAGCGAACTTGCCTGCACTGGAAATCCGGTCGGATATTCAGTCGTAGTTACATTGATACCAATACCAATAACAACTGCGTCGACTGCTCCCTTGACTTGGCAAGTTTCCGCCAGAATACCTCCAATTTTTGAAATCTTACCTTTCTTACCGCTAATACCAGCTCCTTCCACGACAAGATCGTTGGGCCACTTAATAAGAATAGGAGCGCCTGTTGCGGCACGAATACCCTCCGTCGTCGCCACCCCAGCCATCAACGTAATAGACGGAGAATAGACACCTCTTAAGATAATAGAAAAATAAAGGCCGACCACTGCAGGAGAAAACCATTCCCTCCCACGTCGACCCCTTCCACTTGTTTGACTCTCCGCAAGTACAATCGTTCCGTCTTCTGCCCCTTCCGCAGCTAAACCCAGTGCCACATCATTAGTAGAAGACACTTCTGAAAAAAATCTAAGACGATCACCAAAAACTCCAATTCGGTTCGCGCCGGAAACTAAAGCCTGATCGATATCGGCAGGAAGCATTAGTCCATCCACTTCTCGCAATTTGCTATTAGTAGGTGAAAATTAGCTCGCGTTTTTGATCGTAAAACTACAATTTACTGCTGGAGCAGAATGCGTCAGAGCTCCAACAGAAATAAAATCAACTCCGGTTAAAGCTATCTCACGAGTTCGATCGATACTGATGCCCCCAGATACTTCAATAGCTGCACGTTTATCAATCATCTTCACCGCCTCTCGAACCGTTCTAGTTGACATATTGTCCAGTAAAATGATGTCCGCACCAGCGGCAACCGCCTCTTGAACCTCTTCGAGAGATTCTGCTTCAACTTCCACTGGTTTGTCCTGGCGAGTTTTAAGCCCTGATTTGACCGCATGTCTTAATGATCCAACTACCTGAATGTGATTATCCTTAATGAGTAGCCCATCCTCGAGAGAATAACGATGATTTTCACCACCTCCTACACGTACTGCATACTTCTGGAGAGTTCTCAAGGTGGGAATAGTCTTCCTTGTATCCATGATGACTGCCTTGCCATCCGCCGCATCAACGTACTTACGTGCAAGTGTCGCCACCCCAGACAGCCATTGTAAAAAGTTAAGCGCTGTCCTTTCAGCTTTCAACAGAGAATCTGCCGATCCTTCAATACGAAGAACTACCGTGTCTTTCGAGAAGAGTTCACCATCTTTTTGTAGTTGATCAATTCGCACGTTAGAGTCAACCTGCATAAATGTCTCGACTGCAATGTCCACCCCTGCAAGCACACAAAATGGCTCCTGCACTATTAATTCGCCGACCGCTCTCTGCTGGGGAGGAACCATCGCAGCGGTAGTAATGTCACCGCCTCCGATATCTTCAGTCAATGCCTGCGCCACAATATCGCTGTACTCTATTCGATCAAGTCGCTTTAACGTCTCTACCTTCACCCGCCAAACTCCAACAGTATCTGTTCAAGTTTCCCTTGTCGTTCTCTTAAACCACGTTCCTGAACTCGTGCCTCCGCAACAACCTCAGGATCGGCTCTTTCTATAAACGCTTTATTCCCTAATCTGGCCTCCACCGATTCACGCTGTCGAATTAGCTTTTCCAGATCTCGTCTAATTCGCTGAATCTCTTTTTTGCGATCTACAACTCCCGCTAAAGGTATATGAATTTCAAAATCTCGAACAACCCGACGAACGGTCTCTGGATCTCTCGGCACGTGATCAGAAAAGTCGAGTGAACCAAGCCCAGCCAACCGCGACACATCTGCAGACTGTTCCGTGACGTTACTCCTCTCCTTTCCATCCATACCTTGAATATAGACATTCACCCGAGCAGAAGGAACAACACCCCATTCTGATCTGATAGTCCTGATAGCAGTAACAATTTCTTGCATTAAAGTCATCGTCGAGACCGCGGCCTCATCAGTCCAATCCGAATTAGGTTCTGGAAAAGACGTCAATGTGATCGTCTGGCCCTCACCATCTGTAGCTTGTCCTTCGTCTCTGCTTCGAGGAAGAGCCTGCCATATTTCCTCAGTCACAAAGGGCATAAATGGGTGCAACATCCGCAATATCCGTTCATGCACTTCCAGCAAAACAGCAAGAGCGTTTTCATTATATTGAACACCTGGTTGAAGTTGCGGTTTAACGAGTTCGATATACCAATCAGCGTACTCATGCCAAAAAAAGTGATACAAGCGATCAGCGGCCAAATCAAATCTAAATTCTTCAAGAGCAATCTGTACTTCGTGACTTAAAGCGCTGGTGCGATGTAGTATCCATCGATGCGCTACCCCCAATGATGAAATCTTAGGAATTGTGGGACGACTGATCGTTGCTTCAGGAATGTTTAACAACACAAATCTGGAGGCATTCCATATCTTGTTAACGAATTGTCTATACCCTCTCAGGCGTCCCTCCGACAAAGAAATATCCATTCCAGGAGATGCAAGAGCGGCCAGGGTAAAGCGAAATGCGTCCGCACCAATTTCATTAATGAGTTCCAATGGATCAACAACATTCCCCTTGGATTTACTCATTTTTTGACCATGAGCATCTCTCACGAGAGACGTGATGTAGACCTTTTTAAACGGCACCTCTCCAACAAATTTTTTACCAAGCATCATCATCCTGGCTACCCAGAAAAAAATGATGTCGTGGGCTGTCATCAAGAGGCTTGTCGGATAATAGCGGTCCAAGTCAGGTGTTTCATCTGGCCAACCCAAAGTGCTAAAAGGCCAGAGTCCTGAACTGAACCAAGTATCAAGGACATCGGTATCCTGCCTTAACTTCCCCCCACAAGAACAAGTTGAGGGTGTGTTCTCATCAACGACAACGTTGGAACATGATTCACAGTACCATGCAGGAATACGATGTCCCCACCATAATTGCCTCGAAATACACCAATCATGGATGTTGGACATCCAGTCTTCATAAGTCTTTGTCCAATTATTAGGAACAAAAACTGTTTCTCCGTCTTTAACGGACTGACTGGCTTGTTCGGCCAGCGACTTGATCTTTACAAACCATTGGGTCGAAAGTAACGGTTCCACTACTGTCCCACAGCGCTGACAATGGCCAACAGCATGGGAGTGATCTTCAACTCCGACAAGCAATCCTTTGTCTTCAAGATCAGATAGAACAGATTTCCTAGCTTTAAACCGATCCTGTCCAACATACTGCGCGGCATCAGCAGTGATTCGACCATCTTCATCAATCACAGAGACCTGCGGTAAATCATGGCGCAGCCCCATTTCAAAATCGTTTGGATCATGGGCTGGTGTCACCTTCACAGCACCCGTTCCGAATCCTTGATCGACAAACTCATCAGCAATAATTGGAATGCGCCGACCGATAAGCGGTAAGACAACATCAGCGCCGATGTGAGCTCTATATCGCACATCACTAGGATGCACCGCGACTGCAGTGTCACCTAGCATTGTTTCAGGGCGTGTCGTTGCTACTGTAAGTGACCGCTCTCCATTAAATAGAGGGTAGCTAATATGGTAAAGCTTTCCCTTCATGTCCTTATGAACAACCTCTAAATCTGACAGCGCAGTCCTACAGCGAGTACACCAACTTACCAAATACGTGCCTCGATAAATAAGTCCTTCCCGATACAAAGAAACAAAAACCTTACGAACAGCACGCGACAAGTTTTCATCAAGAGTAAATCGTTCACGGGACCAATCGACAGAAGAACCCAATTTTCGCATCTGACTTGTAATCGTGCCATGGCTCTTTTCTACCCAATCCCAGACACGCTTTTCAAAAGCATCTCGTCCAAGATCGTGCCTCGTCTTACCCTCTTGTGCCAGCTGCTTTTCAACTACATTTTGAGTCGCAATACCCGCATGGTCCGTCCCGGGAAGCCATAACACGTCGTAACCTTTCATACGTTTCCAACGGGCAACAACATCGGGAAGCGTCTGATTGAGGGCATGGCCGATATGTAGCCATCCCGTTACATTTGGCGGTGGCAACACCATACTGAAAGAGGGTTTATTGGTTACAGGATCGGCACGAAACGCACCGATGCTTTCCCAGTATGCATACCACTTTGGATCGATCTTCGCGTGCTCGAAGACCTTCGTCAGTTCACGCATGTTACCTCATCACATCAAGAGAAATGGTGGACGGAATAGGGCTTAAGACACCTTAAATTGTTAATTACGAGACTAATTGTCGTTCTCGCTGCTTCTAGAGTGAGCCTTAATAAATTGGGTTATTTCATTCATTGAAGTGCCTGGTTGAAAGATCCCTTCAATTCCTATCTGGTTAAGTTTTTTTACATCAGCATCAGGAATAATACCGCCAATCACCACTAGAACATCATCCAACTTCTTCTCAGCAAGCAATTCCATCAGGCGAGGACAGATATGGTTATGTGCACCAGATAATATGGACAAGCCAATCACATCAGCATCTTCTTGTAACGCAGCATCCACAATCTGTTCTGGGGTTTGTCTCAAGCCGGTATAAATTACTTCCATCCCTGCATCCCGCAAGGCTCTGGCAATAACCTTTGCACCCCGATCATGACCATCTAACCCTGGTTTAGCTATTACTACTCGTATTTTTCGCATCATCACCTAATAAAAACCTACATCAATTATTACTGTACGTTCTCAAATTGAATAGACTAGAATTTTAGTGCTCTCTGACTCTTATAAGCATAAACCTTAATCTACACACCCATTAGACGACTGGAGTTTCTTCAAATTCACCCCATACATCACGCAGCGCATCACACATTTCTCCTACAGTAGCATATGCACGAACAGCGTCAACGATGAGAGGCATCAAATTTTCCTTCCCGTTAGCCTCTGTTCGTAATACGTCCAAAGCTTTTGAAACAGCACCTGAATCACGGCGTTTTCTTAATTGATGGACCCGTTCAATTTGTTGCTCCTCCACACTGTCGCAAATTTGTAATATCGGAATATTTGGCATTGTTTCATCAATAAATTGGTTGACTCCAACAATACCTTGGTCACCAGATTCCACAGATTGTTGAAAGCTATAAGAACTATCCGCAATTTCCCGTTGGGGATATCCTTCCTCAATTGCTTCAACCATCCCTCCAAAGCCATCAATAGTTTCGAAGTATTGTTTCGCTCCGGCTTCTAATTCTCCGGTTAATTCTTCCAAGCAATATGACCCGCCAAATGGATCAACGATCTCTGTGATTCCACTCTCATGAGCAATAACCTGCTGAGTTCGTAAAGCCAAAAGCGCAGCCTCACTAGTCGGAAGTGCAAGCGCTTCGTCCAGTGAATTGGTATGCAAGGAGTTCGCCCCACCTAAAACAGCCGATAATGCTTGAAGTGCTGTCCTTACCACATTGTTGTAAGGCTGCTGAGCCGTTAACGATACACCTGCCGTTTGAGCATGGAAACGAAGTTTCCAAGACCTCGAATCGGTTGCCTTAAAACGTTCTTTCATCGTTGTAGCCCACAGACTTCTTGCAGCTCTGTATTTAGCAATTTCCTCAAAAAAATTACTATGAGCATTAAAGAAAAAAGAAATCCTTGGCGCAAACCGATCGACCGATAACCCAGCGTCGACACCGTACTGTACATACTCAATTCCATCTCGAAGCGTAAAAGCCAGTTCCTGAAGCGCAGTGGCACCCGCTTCACGGATGTGGTACCCACTCACAGAAATCGTATTCCACTTAGGCACCTCATCAGCACAAAAAGAAAACACATCCGTCACCAGCCGCATCGACGGACGAGGTGGATATATATATTCCTTCTGGGCAATGTATTCTTTCAAAATGTCGTTCTGAATCGTTCCTGAAAGATTTTCCCACGCAACCCCTTGCTGTTCCGCCACAACGAGATACATAGCAAAAATTATTGCGGCTGGAGAATTAATCGTCATTGAGGTTGTAATTTCATCAAGACGAATCCCTTTAAATAACATTTCCATGTCTGCTAAAGAAGCGATACTCACTCCACACTTTCCAACTTCACCCAAAGATAATGAATGATCAGGATCTCGTCCCATCAAAGTAGGAAGATCGAACGCAACACTAAGCCCTGTGCCACCAGCCTGCAACAATTCACGATACCGTTGGTTAGTCTCTTCTGGAGTCCCAAAACCTGAAAACTGCCGCATGGTCCATAACTTCCCCCCATACCCACTTGCGTGAATACCTCGGGTATAGGGAAATTCTCCTGGACCATCGGCTTCACCGACTGAGTTAGACATTCGCTCACTGTCGGCATATAACGATTTAAATTCAGTAGTTAAACGAGATTTAGAATTCATGACCGCAATTTAAAAGCAATAAGTTTTGTGATGGTGTTCATGAGCGAAGATGCAGTGAACTCTATTACATATTCACCAGGAGCCAAGTGAGCTGTCCATAAATCAACTTGGTTTGGAAATTCAGCGTCAGTAATCTGAACTTCAAGTGGATACATTACTTCACCCGTTCTACTCAATAGACGTGCTCCCACCTCATCAACTTTCACACCTGATGCGTACGCATTAAACCGAACCAAAACACGATCTGTGCGACGAAACTCTTGTGTCAATGTTGGTACCGCATCCCAATCAGAAACCAAATTCATCCATTCCATGTGGTTACGTGCACGAATAAACGTTGGCGTTGTTAACACGAGTTCGGAGCCCGTGAGATCAGGAACGTTGATTTCAATACGCTCACGGTCAAGCACTTCCTCTACATCGTCCTCAATCACTACACCTACTTGAACGGTACCTGGCTCAGATAAAAATTCAACTTTATTTGACGTTAAACCGAGACTTTCACGCCCGTCAGGCAACTGTTTTGATAATGTTTGACTAGGTACTCTTCCACGGTACAACGCTTCTCCTGTTTCATTCATCGCCGTCAGAAGCACTTGAGCTGGTTGTTCTCCATAATTTCTTCCATCAGAAACTGGTTCCCACAAAAAAGTAACTTTGGTTTTACCATCTTCACCTTTTTCCATCCCAAACCAAGTGCGAATAAGACGACGTCCACGCCTAGGTTCCGCTAGGGCCCCAATCGCAACATCTACAGCCTTCGGCGGCTCGTTCTCGGTAGCAGTCATAGCCCGCTCTACATCACGTTCAGTAAGAGCCCAAAATCCTTGTCGATGCCTTAAGTCAACACCTGTTCGTTTTACACGAACTTCAAGCTCATGAAATTTTCCATCATTGGCGGACCGAGTAGAATTGTAACCGAGTAAATAATATGCACTGGAATCATGCAGCATTTGCCTAAGACCAGGTTCAAAGTCATTAGTATTCAGAATCGTTCGGCCATCGGTCTCACTAGCCAAAACATATAAAGTATCTCTTGTCGCTCGCATCACACGGTCATCGATTGCTCGGCCAACAATGGGTTGACTCATATCAAACTCACTAACTGCAAGCCCACGAGGATCAAGGGAATAAATCGTGGTATTAAAACGATTTGCCGTGGAGAAAACATCTCTAAGATCGAAAAAAATATTCTGATCGGAAAAAAACTGCGCCGTTTGTTCATATCTTGGATTCGACTCAACTGGCTCAGAAAGGCCGCCAAACATTTCCGCATTCATATTCCTTAAGACAGGCGGCACATAATTTGAAAATCCCTCGCTAATCAATAGAACATTCTTACGCCCCTCTCTCAACGCACCCATACGAATCATTAGTCCCTCAAGCGCCGATAACGACACATCATTTCGAATACGTTCAACGATCTCGGTGGGATATTGTGAATACCGCTGCTCAAACATATTTACTGGTTGGTAGTCATACTTGCGTCCATAAAAGTTTTCGACCGCTTCAAAAACAGATTCATGGTTGCGCGTCAGGCGAACATCATCCAGTGGCGTGAGAGGATGCATGAGTCCAACTAAATCCGTGGGAAACAGATTATTCCTAAGAAATTCTGACAACTCTTGACCAGCACGGGCACCATTTTCCCAACGGACATGATAGTCATCAAAAAAAATAACGAACACACGCGTGTCGGTTCTAGCAGCTTCTCGCTCTTCGTCAAATCTATTAATAATAGGACGCGGAGGTTCGGCATCAACATCTTGAATTTGATTAATCTCAATTAACTCAAAAGTTTCAATATCCTGCAGCTCACCATCTTCATACACTTCAAACTCTGCAAGGTCTAAATCACGAATATGATTGCCCTCATCATCAGTTGCTATTACATCAACCCGAATAAAATTAATACCCGTTCTGAATACGGTTTCATCGGGTGATTCCTCAATATTCTGCCCACTAGTCTCATTGCCATCAGAACCCGACGACTGTGGCTGTTGCTCAGCACCCGCAAAGAGACCGAACACTAAACATCCAAGAAACACTGTCGCCCATCTAAAACAGAATATGCGCATAGTTAACATCAAAGATTCGGCATGTTTATGGTTCAATGATAACATCGCTTTTACACATGACAGATCTTTCTGACATTTCACTTCCTTTAACTGCGTTATCTGAAGAAGAAGAATTTCTTCGGGCAAACGTGCGCGCATTTGCCAAAGCAGAAATCACACCGCTCGTTCGGCAAATGGACGAAGAAGCCAAAATACCTCAACAACTAATCGACAAACTAAACGAACTCGGTGTTATGGGCATCGAGATACCCACCGAGCTCGGAGGCAGTGGTGGCCATTTCTTTTTATCAGTCATTACCGTTGAAGAACTTTCTAGAGTTGATCCTTCTGTGGCGGTGCTTGTCGATGTTCAAAATACTTTAGTGATAAATGCCATCCTTAGATGGGGCAATCAAGACGTTAAGGAACGTTTTCTTCGACGCCTAGCTGGCGGCACAGTCGGCGCATACGCTCTTTCAGAATCAAATTCAGGGAGTGATGCATTTTCGATGTCAACAAAAGCCGTACCTGACGGGAAAGATTACATTTTGAGTGGACAAAAATTGTGGATCACCAACGCAAACGAAGCTGACATCTTTATAGTCTTTGCAAATGCCGATCCCACCGCGGGACACCGTGGAATCACTGCGTTTTTAGTCAACCGTGACACTCCTGGATTTACTATTGGGAAAAAAGAAGACAAACTCGGGATCCGTGCGAGCAGTACGTGTGAACTGATCCTAGACGAATGTAGAGTACCCTCAACGGATATCCTTGGAGAAATGGGTCGCGGTTACAAGGTTGCCATTGAAACGCTTAACGAAGGCCGTATCGGCATCGGCGCACAAATGATAGGACTCGCCCAAGGAGCATTAGATCATGCGCTTTCGTTTGTTCAAACGCGCAAACAATTCAATCGACCAATTAGTGATTTTCAAGCCGTTCAATTTCAACTGGCACAAGCTGCTACAGATCTGGAAGCGGCACGACTAACCGTGTACAACGCCGCAAGGCTACGTGATGCACGACTCCCATTTGTCACTGAAGGAGCAATGGCTAAACTCTTCTCTTCTCAGGTCGCTGAAAGAGTTAGTTCTCTAGCCGTTCAACTTTTTGGCGGCGTCGGTTACACAAAAGACTACCCTGTTGAAAAGCTATATCGCGACGCAAAGATTGGTCAGATCTATGAAGGAACTTCAAATATGCAACTTCAAACGATAGCCAAAGAACTGTTGAAAGGTAAGAATTGATTTTTCTTAAAACAGAGAATACGTGGCGAGCAGATAGATCAGGTTCAAAACTTAATTATCAAGGATACGAGAGAAAATAGGCTGGAGACGCTCAAGCGTCTGACTTGGTTCCTCAGGAACAACACGGGTTTCCCCAACTACTGTCATAAAATTCGTATCCCCATCCCAGCGGGGCACAGCATGAACATGAATATGATCAGGCACACCTGCTCCGGCAGAACGTCCGACATTAATGCCAACGTTAATGCCGTTCGGTTTATAAGCCTCATTGATTGCTATTTCGGTTGTTCGTATAAATGAACCTAATTCATCCAATTCCTCATCGCTCAATTGAGACAGTGTGGATATGTGGCGATTCGGCACAAGCATGAGATGCCCATTATTGTAAGGAAACTTATTTAGAATTATAAAAACATGCTTGCCTCTATATAGGATTAGCTCTGAATTGTTTGAAAGTGCTGCACAAAAAATACATCCCCCAGCATCTCCTGTAGCTGCAGTCGTCACGTAAGCCATTCTCCATGGTGCGCGAAGATGTTCCACTTTTTAATTAAAATTCTGTGAATTAGAGGCATAACATCCACTTAGAAGACGCCTCAACTTTAAAATTCAGGAACGTTTCTAGATTGACACATCACCAGTAACCACATGAGCCAATGAAGTTTCTCCTACTGGAGAAACTTCTATAGGATCTGGCGACTGATTAATAAGTTCCTTTAATTCTTTACCAGGCTTAAAATATGGCACTTGCTTGGAAGGAACATCTACCCGATCACCCGTCTTAGGATTCCGACCTTTGCGAGATTCCCGACGACGAAGGCGAAAACTTCCAAAACCTCGAAGTTCTACTTTTTTCCCACCGTGAAGAGCCTCTGTAATACTTCCCAAAACAGTATCTACTATAACTTCAGAATCCTTCTTGGTAAGATCAGCGACACGAGCGACTTCTTCTACAAGAGTCGCTTTTGTCATACTATCTCCAGACACGGGTTCCTCCAGTTATTTGACTCGACTATGAGTCTGATGTTTCTTGGCTATGCTTAAAATGATCGCCCAAGGTAACTTCAGGTGATTCACTGGTAGCATAATTCTGCCAGTTATTCTCGTAATCATCAGACGTTAATGCTCGAATACTTAAGCCAATCTTTCGTTCATCAGGGCTGAGCTTAATAATCCGCATCTTAATCGTTTCGTCGACTTTAATTTCCGCCACCTGTTCACCTTGGGAGGAATCGAACTCAGACACATGAATTAAACCTTCAATTCCTTCAGCCAACTCTACAAAAGCGCCGAAATTAGTCACTCTTACAACTTTTCCTTCAACAATGGCCCCCACTTTGTTTTCAGCAAAAAAATCATCCCAGACATCAGTTGACATTTGTTTAAGCCCAAGAGACAGACGCTGATTTTCAGGATCGACACTCAACACAACGGCCTCAATGTCGTCACCCTTTTTCAAAACCTCAGAAGGATGCGTAAGACGTTTACTCCACGACATATCCGAAACGTGGATAAGGCCATCGATGCCTTCTTCGACCTCAACAAACGCACCAAATTCTGTCAGATTTCTGACTTTGCCATTAATCTTTGCTCCGATGGGGTAACGTTCTGCAAGTTCATGCCACGGATTGGTTTCGATTTGCTTGACACCAAGTGAAATACGTCTTGCCTCTTGATCAACGCCAAGCACCATAGCATCGATTGAATCACCAACGTTCAGAAGCTTGGATGGATGCTTCACACGTTTACTCCAGCTCATTTCAGAAACATGAATCAAACCTTCCACACCAGATTCAAGCTCTGCAAAAGCACCATAATCAGTCAAGCTCACAATTTTACCACTCACACGTTGACCAACCGGGTACCGGTCTGTCACGGAAGCCCATGGGTCATCATGCAACTGTTTGTACCCTAGAGAAACACGTTCAGCTTCAGCATCATACTTGAGCACAACAACCTCAACCTCATCATTAACCTTGTACAGTTCAGAAGGATGTTGGGCTCGCCCCCACGTCATGTCAGTAACATGCAAAAGACCATCAATACCACCTAGGTCAATAAAAGCCCCATAATCGGTAATATTCTTTACAAGGCCTTTCATAACCTTGCCTTCAGCGATATTCTCTAATGTAACCTTCTTTTTCTCAGCGTTTTCTTCCTCAAGTAACGACTTACGGGAAAGCACAATGTTTCCACGTTTCTTGTTCACTTTAATAACACGCATCCGTAGCTCTTGACCTTTAAGAGCATCAAGGTTTCTCACAGGACGAACATCAATTTGTGAACCAGGAAGAAAAGCTCGAACCCCGATGTCAACAGCTAAACCACCCTTGACACGCTCAATAACATGACCAATTACAATACGACGGTCGGAATACGCCTGTTCAACCTCATCCCATATTTTCATTTTCTCCGCTTTTTCGCGAGAAAGGACAATATGGCCATCTCGGTCTTCAGTGCGCTCAAGCAACACATCAACTGAATCGCCAGCTTGCACCGTCACTTGACCACCTTCATCCACAAACTCAGAAACCGCGATAATGCCCTCAGATTTATACCCAACATCAACTACTACCTCTGAAGACGAAACCTTAAGCACGGTTCCCTTAACCACTTCACCTTCACTTATGTTTCTGAAACTACTGTTGTAAAGTTCTGTCAAGCGGGCGTGTTCAGCTGGATCAATAGATTCGTCGTCCACTAAAAAATATTCAGCGTCTTTCATTTGCTGCAGGCTCTCCTAAATACTCACGGGTAACCACTGGCACTCTAAAGCAAAACGAGGACCTTAAGGCTTTCTATATACCCTCTGAGTCGTGATAAGTATAGGACTATATGATAGTTAGCGTCGGTCGGTCAACTGTGGATAGTCAAGAGTCGTCTAAAGGACAGTACTCCTCATCTAGTAGACACGAACTACTAGATCGATTTGCACACCGGTTGCCAAAAACAGCAAACCCTTTCCTGTAGAGTCACTTACACTGAGCTAGCTTCGCTCTAGTTTTTAACGAGAAATCCCATCGCCAAATCTATCTTCCACAATCTTTAAAACCAGCTTAACAACCGAATCGATTGAGATGTCTGTGGTATCAATGACGGATGCATCTGGAGCTCTAACCAAGGGTGATGCGTCTCTCGTCCGATCAAGATGATCTCGTCTCGCTAAAGCATCCGCTACAACATCTAATTTACTAACTTGCGACAATCCGTGAGCGGGATCCTCGGAACGGCGTCTCGCTCGTTCCTGCGGACTAGCATCTAAGTAAATCTTAACAGTTGCATCTGGAAACACGACGGTTCCGATATCACGCCCCTCCATTACAACCGCATTATTCTCTGCGAACTGGCGCTGACGAGTAACTAGGACTTTACGAACACCGGGTATTCTGGCCACTGAGGTGGCGGCCAAATCAATTTCAGGGGTTCTAATATCAGATGTAACGTCGTGCCCGTCAATTAAAATTTTTTGTCCATCCATCTGAATAGCCGCCATCTTGGCAATAGTCACTACGTCAATTTCATTATCAAAATTTTTTCCTTCATAGCGAGTTTTCCACGCCACAGCCCGATACATAGCACCCGTATCCACGTGAGTCCATTTCAAAGCATGAGCAATGGCCCGCGCCACAGTCCCCTTACCCGCACCGGATGGTCCATCGATTGCAATAACTTTTGTCATTTTTTTTGACTTCTCAACTGACCACGTTCACTCAATTCCTTATTGGCACTTTTGAGCGCGTTGACTTCAAAGCGCGACAGATCGCGATATTGACCCAGCCTGAGAGTTCGATCTGATATTGGACCAATCTTTATTCGGCGAAGCCTTGCAACGGGGTGACCTATTGCATCTAACATTCGTCTAACCTGACGGTTTCGACCCTCGCGAAGTGTTATCTCCAAAAGTGACTGGGTTTTACTTCGCCCGCGATTACCACTAATGAGTCGAACATTTAAAGGTGACGTACGGCGCCCCTCCAGAATAATGCCTTGGCGAAGCCGGCGCAGCTGAGTTGCACTGGGCACACCCTCTACAGTCACCTGATAGACTCGTTCAACAGAGTGCTTTGGGTGAGTCAATTCTTGAGCAAGCTGACCATCATTCGTCAAAAGCAACAGGCCTTCTGAGTCGTAATCAAGACGTCCTACGGGATAAACGTAGTCCCGAATCCGAGCAACTAAGTCCGCAACTGTTTTTCGTCTTTCTGGGTCATGTCGTGTAGTTACAACTCCCCGGGGTTTATTAACCAAAAGATACCTGCGGCGCGCTTTCGAACCGACCCTACGTCCATCAACACGAATATCGTCTTTTGATTGATCCGCCCTCGTGCCAAGACGTTTGACAACGTTGCCATTTACTGTAACTCGCCCATCAGTCATTAATTTCTCCGCAGCTCGACGGGAGGCGATCCCTGCCGCAGACAATATTTTTTGTAATCTAGATCCTGATTGACTGTCTGGTTCGATTGGCAAATTTTCCACTTGATTTACAAAAACAAAGATATTGTTATTTCTGTTCGTTAGATTCAGCTTCTACCTTGTCTCTCTCGGGTTCAAGGGGCAAAGCCTCATCAAGAGGGTAAGACTCCGTTAGACCGGTCGGAACATCCATACCAAGCGCTTTGGCCATGTCTTCAACACGTGGTAAATCCGATAAATCATTTAAACCAAATCGATCCAAGAATTCTCTTGTCGTCGAATATAGAAACGGCCTTCCAACTACAGCTTTTCTCCCGGTCACCTTCACAAGTCGTCGCTCGATCAAGGTTCCCAACACACCACCAGACGTATTGACACCTCTAATATCTGCAATCTCAGGACCAGTAATTGGTTGCCGATAAGCGACTACCGCAAGAGTCTCAAGCGCTTGAACAGACAATCGTTGTTTGGAGTGTTCAT